>Ga0181574_10005539_pt1 | contig 10803 bp, 12 predicted proteins | sample 101ome_24_FD_145600 | JGI IMG/M metagenome (GOLD analysis project Ga0181574, IMG submission 145600) | Coastal salt marsh microbial communities from the Groves Creek Marsh, Skidaway Island, Georgia - 101410AT metaG (spades assembly) | ecosystem: Environmental > Aquatic > Marine > Intertidal zone... | reverse complement strand
TTTGTCTCAAAAATTGATATGATCCAAAGTGTTTTACAGGACATTGCTGCTGCGCAAGAAGAAATCGTCAATCATCCCCTTTATCAAGACCTTAAACAGCCATCGGATTTACACCGTTTTATGGAACACCATGTCTTTGCTGTATGGGATTTCATGTCCTTACTCAAAGCACTTCAAATTCAGTTGACACGGACCACTTTACCATGGGTTCCTGTGGGTAGTCCTGAAATCAGATATTTAATCAATGAAATTGTGTTGGCAGAGGAAACCGATTTAAATTTAGACGGACAACGCCAGAGCCATTTTGAAATGTATCTCGAAGCCATGAAAGATGCCGGAGCATCGACGGATGAAATCACTCAGTTCATCAAAAAAGTTAGTGATGGGACTCCCTGGTATCAAGCAGCTTCTATGGCGAAAATCCCACCTTACGTTCGGTCCTTTTTGGGCTTTACGTTTTCTGTAATCGAAAGCGGCCAAGCACACAAAATTGCTGCGGCCTTCACCTTTGGTCGTGAGGATTTAATCCCGCAAATGTTTGGCGCTATCATCATGTCGATTCAGCGACAGTTTCCTGAAGAAAATTTGAGTCGATTCCACTACTATTTTCAAAGACACATTGAACTCGACGATGACACTCACGGTCCATTAGCTTTGAAAATGATTGAACGACTTTGTGGAAATGACGCCACAAAATGGAAAGAAGTTACACAAACCGCATTGGAGGCTTTGGACTTTCGAAAAAAATTATGGGACGGTGTGTTGGCTGAAATTAACGAGCCCAAATCCGCAGAAATCGTCTAGGACTCAGGGGCTATTCTCACGCGTAAACCCTTCATTTCAGGGGTGATGAATAATTGACACCCCAAGCGAGAGTTGTCTTTTAGGTAAAAGGCCTCAGCGAGCATGGCGCGTTCATCATCCATTTGTTCGGGCAAGGTGTGATCACTCTGTACATAGCATTGACATGACGCGCACATGGCCATACCACCGCAGATTCCTATGGTCCCTTCAGGAGCTAACTCGTAAGCACGGATGACTTCCATGAGATTCATGTTCATGTCAGTGGGAGCCATAATCTGATGAGTTTGGCCATCACGGTCAGTAATCCAAATTTCTACCTCTGGCGCCATAATTTTATCCGTTTTAGTCGATGGATTTAATCACGGCCTTTGGGGCCTGTTTTTTAGTGCCATCGAAGCCCTCTACACCGCCAACCGTGGTGTATTTCATGACGTATCGTTTATTGGGATGAATTCTTTTATAAGCACTTTGGCACATTAAAGTAGCCTCGTGAAACCCGCAGAGAATCAATTTGAGTTTTCCTGGATAAGTATTGACATCACCAATGGCATAGACCCCGGGGATGTTGGTTTGGTAGTCCAATGCATTATCTACTTTAATGGCATTTTTCTCCAATTCCAGCCCCCAATTTGCAATTGGCCCGAGCTTTGGCGCCAATCCAAAAAGAGGAATAAAGGCATCGCATCGATGTTTACTCAATGAGTCATCAGTCTTAATGTCCACAGCAGTCAAGTCTTTCTCACCGTGTAATTTAACCACCTCACCTGGGGTGATTAATTTGATTTTGCCACTGTTTTTAAGGGCTTGAACCTTTTCAACACTATCAAGGGCTCCACGAAATTCATTGCGCCGATGAACCAAAGTCACCGAGGCGGCAATGTCGGTCAGAAAAATACTCCAGTCCAGGGCTGAATCACCCCCTCCGGCGATCACAACGTGCTTGCCTCGATATTGATCCGGGTTCTTAATAAAATACGCCACCCCGTGGTTCTCAAAGCGCGTTAAGTTTTCGAGCAGAGGCTTTCGTGGTTCAAAACTCCCCAGTCCACCCGCAATAGCTACAACTGGCGCCTGATGTTTCGTGCCCTTATCGGTCGTTACGACAAAAGTGCCATCTTCCTGTGGCACCAATGTATCGGCCCGCTCTCCCAAAGTAAAACCGGGAGAGAAAGGAGCGATTTGCTCCATGAGCTTGTCTGTTAAATCCCCCGCTAAAATCTCTGGATAAGCAGGGATGTCATAAATGGGTTTTTTAGGATAAATTTCACTACACTGACCCCCTGGTTGGGGCAGAGCATCAATTAAATGACATTTTAATTTGAGTAATCCTGCCTCAAAAACAGCAAAAAGACCCGTTGGCCCTGCTCCAATGATTATTATATCGGTTTTGATCACGAACTTATTTTTTTAATTCATCTAAATTGTGCTAAAAAAGCCTCCAAAAGTGATGACCATCGTCCTTCAAGTACAATTTGGATCAAACATTAACGACTTCTTGTATTTCGGGAGCATATTTTTGAATCGTCATGGCTACACCACTTTTAAGCGTCATTTGATTGACTGAACAATCCACACAGGCGCCTTCTAGTCTTACCGTAACCTTTTCTCCCTCTACAGCTATTAATGAAATATCTCCTCCGTCATTTTGTAAAAACGGTCTGATTTCAGCCAATGCTTGCTCTATTCTATCATTCAACGACTCCTGATTCATGTTTACGATTTTACGGCACTACATCCTGCCATGGTGGTGATTTTTATTGCCTCGGTGGGCGGCAAATCCTTATTTCGTTTCACAGTTTGGCGAACGACTTCTCGTGTCAAGACTAAAAAGGCCTCTGCCGCAGGGTTTCCGCCTTGCAGTGCAGCCGGTCGCCCAACATCGCCCGATTCTCTGATGCTTTGGACCAAAGGAATCTCTCCTAAAAACTCAACGTCTAAATCCTCAGCAAGGTGTCGCGCTCCACTTTGACCAAAAATATAATACTTGTTATTAGGTAATTCACTGGGTGTAAAGTAGGCCATGTTCTCAACAATGCCCAGCACAGGAACTTGAATATGCTCTTGGGCGAACATGGCGACCCCTTTTCGGGCATCCGCCAGTGCTACATTTTGAGGGGTACTGACCACAACAGCTCCACTGATGGGCAAGGATTGCATGATGCTCAAATGAATGTCTCCCGTTCCTGGTGGCAAATCGATGAGCAAAAAATCCAACTCACCCCAGGCGGCATCAAAAATCATTTGATTCAATGCTTTCGCAGCCATGGGACCCCGCCAAATGACGGCTTGATTGGGTTGGGTAAAAAATCCGATGGACAATATTTTGACGCCGTATTGTTCGATGGGCGCCATCTTGCTCTTACCCTCTACTTGCACCGATAAAGGACGTTCACCGGCCACATCGAACATAATGGGTATTGATGGTCCGTAAATGTCTGCGTCTAGAACCCCAACACTAAAACCCATCTCTGCCAGGCTAATGGCTAAGTTCGCAGTAACGGTAGACTTACCAACCCCGCCTTTACCTGAGGCGATGGCTACAATGTTTTTTATGCCAGCAATGGGCTTTCCTTTAATCAGATTCGGGTCTCGAGCAGGAGCCTGAGGGACTGTAATATTGATTTGAGCCTTGATGCCTGGGCCAAAGGTTTGCTCCAAGGCTTGAGTGACGTCGGAAATCACGCGTTTTTTAATGTGCAAGGCCGGTGTTTTTAACGTTAAATCAATCACCACCTCGTGTCCGAAAATGTTGATGTTGGTCACCGCACCGCTTTGACTGATACTCTGTCCTTCACCCGGAAGTGTCAAGCCATCTAAAACCTCTAATATATCCTTCTTTTCCATGGCCTCAGCCGTATTTAGAATTATTCTAAAGGACAAATATACCCAGAAATTTAATCTTCACATAACCCTTTAGAGGGGTTTCAGTTTGCGTCAGGCAACCAAAGCAATTGATCAAATTCAACCACGCGGTCCTCCCTTACTTCAACACCCTCTTGTTCGAGTAAGCGTTGCATGGTATTGGATCCAGCAAAGTGATGTTTACCCGTGAGTACCCCAGAGCGATTAACCACTCTGTGGGCCGGTACATCGGGAAGCGAGTGAGAAGCATTCATGGCGTACCCCACTGTTCTTGAACTTTGTGGGGACCCCACAGCCCTGGCAATAGCCCCATAAGTGGTCACCCTACCATAAGGGATTCTTCGAACCACCTCATATACCCGTTGAAAAAAATCGCTTTTGGCATCCATTAATGGTCGTGTCTTACATGTTTTGGACAATTCGAATGATGGTAATCAAAGAAATTACCGCAGTTATTCCACCGAGTAAAAAATTCACATTAAATCCAAAGCTTCCAATGGGCAGGCGACGACGAAAGAAGTAAATGTACAACAACAACATCGACATTGTCCCTGAGCCTGAACCGATCACTGCCCAAACCACTAGGCTAGGGTCAAAGAAAAACCAACCAAAAGCGCTAAAACTGATGCTGATGTAAACCCAGTAAGGAATCGGAAGTAGATTAATTGCTGCGAGCAAAAGCCCGTATAAAAAACGATTGGCCCCAGATTTCTTAACCCCCTTTGGCACCTCACGTCTGCTGTCTTTTGCTAGAACAAAAAAATAAAAAGTCAGGGCCAAAAATATGCCGAGGGCCACTTTCTGTAAAACATCGACAACTGCTGTATAGCCCTCGAGATAACGGGCAAAAAAGATTCCAACAAGCGTTTGAATGCACACCACAAGAAGAACCCCAAAACTGAAGATAACTGCTGGCTTTCTTCCTTGTTTCACCCCTATTTTAGCTGCCGTCATGTTCAATAGGCCAGGCGGAATAAGCCCGACAAACGCCGCGATATACCCAACAAAAAAATTGATTACCCCTGACATTAACTACTAATTAGGTCTTTCAAGCAACAAGTTAGTCATTAGAGCCCACTCAAAGAAAAACTGACATAAGTAATTTTCTTGTGTTGTTCTAAATACTGTGATTCGTAAAAAGTTTGCACTGAGGTCACCAGCTCAGGTGCCCCAGTCGCTCCATATACATCGTGTTGAGAAAAATGAACTTCTTGTGCTAAACCGTGCAGTAATCCCAGAGTATATCCATGCATAAATTCACTGTCTGTTTTCAGATGAACAACACCTTCTGGACGAAGAACCGACTGATAGGTTTTCAAAAAGTCCTTATTGGTCAAGCGGTGCTTGGTCCGCTTGTACTTGATTTGCGGATCGGGAAACGTGATCCAAATTTCATCGACTTCACCTGCAGCGAAACAGTGGGCCAATAATTCTATTTGAATGCGCAAAAAGCCGACATTCCCCAACTCTTGCTCTAATGCTGTCTTAGCACCGCGCCAAAAACGAGCGCCCTTGATGTCTATGCCAATAAAATTTTTATCGGGATATTTCGCAGCTAGAGCCAAAGTATACTCCCCTTTACCACAGCCCAATTCCAAAACTACAGGCCGATCATTATTAAAAAAAGACGCTCGCCAATTACCCTTGAGCCCAAAAGAATCGTCTAATAACACCTCCCTTTTGGGTTGCACGACATTGGCAAAAGTTTCATTTTCTCGAAATCGCTTTAATTTATTTTTACTTCCCACAACAGTACGATATGTTCCTCTTAAACGATACTTTAATTATTTGGTAAAATTACAATAATATACCCGTCTAGAAATATGCCCTACTTTTGTTTTGTGAAAGTTGGTCAGCACTCATTTGAAAGAAAAAAAAAGCGCGGCGTCATATTGGTAGCTCCCTTAAACTGGGGACTTGGCCACGCCACTCGATGCATTCCAATCATAAAAAAATTATTGAAACTAGGGTTTGAGGTGGTCATCGCCTCTGACTCTGGAGCTTTATCCCTGCTCAAGCAGGAGTTTCCCGAGCTCCGTGCCGCAGAACTCCCTTCGTATGACATCAGCTACACCAAAAATGGCCGTTGGTTTAAATTAGGTCTATTACGACAAATGCCTCGAATCATTCGTGTGATGCGCGATGAGCATAGAATCACCTCACAATTAATTCAGACTTATGGGATTACTGGAATCATTAGTGACAATCGATTCGGGGTCAGACACAAAAGTGTGCCCTGTGTTTTTGTGACCCATCAAATTCAAGTCCTAAGTGGCTGGAGCACCCCACTTACGAGTTGGATGCATCAGCGAATCATCAAAAAATTTGACCAATGCTGGGTTCCAGATTATCCGGGAGCTGAGGCCTTAGCTGGCCGATTAAGTCAGGGCTCAGATCTTAAATTCCCCGTGGCTTATTTAGGACCCATCAGTCGAATGAAAAAATTAGACTTAAACCTTGAAATCGATATTTTAATTGTACTCTCAGGGCCAGAACCTCAACGCGGTATGCTTGAAAAAATCATGCTGGAAAAGTTCAAAGAGACCCAAAAGCGTGTAATATTGGTCCGTGGAGTGATTGAAGAAACCATTATAAAACAGGAAATTAATGGCCTTGAGGTTTATAATTTTCAAACGTCTAATGGGCTCGAGCGCTTAATTAATTCCAGCAAACTGGTGATCGCTCGCTCAGGCTACACAACCGTGATGGACTTGGCCAAAACCCAAACTCCGGCATTTTTCATTCCCACGCCAGGACAATACGAACAAGAATACCTCGCACAGCGATTGAGCGCTAATCTTATTGCACCCTATAGTGATCAGGGTTCATTTGACCTCATCTTACTCAAACAATTAAAGAGTTATGACGGATGGCCAACCAGTGGCCATCGAGAAAAATTAAAATCATTGTTTGGTATATTCGAGCGTAAATGAGAACTCAGACCCCACCCCAAATTGACTTTCGACATAAATTTTTTCGCCATGGGCCTCAATCAAGTGCTTGACTATGGCCAGACCCAATCCACTGCCACCTACAGCTCTTGAGCCGCTTTTATCTACCCGATAGAACCGTTCAAATAGTCGCCCCATATGTTCTTGCTCAATCCCCTCTCCATTGTCCGTGATGCGGACCAGACAACGACCTTCACTTAATTGATTAATGGCGACCTCTGTTGTGCCGCTTTGCTTGCCATATTTTATGGAATTATCGACAAGGTTGGTCAGCACCTGTTGGATCCGTTCTCGATCAGCGTTAACCATTATACTATCTTGATAATCTCGATCAAACACCAAGGAAATTTCCTTTTTTTCTGCTTTCATTTCAAGCAAATCAAAGGCGTTTTGTACGAGCTCAATGATGTTAAACGACTCCTGATCTAAAGTCAACCCACCCATCTCAATTTTTGTGATCATGTCGAGATCCTTTACAATATAAATGAGACGTTCTACCGCCTTATTGGCCCGTTGGAGGTATTTTTTGCGGACCGACTTGTCCTTCATGGCACCGTCTAGTAGCGTCAAGACATAACCCTGAACGGTAAATAAAGGGGTCTTAAGTTCATGCGCTACATTACCCATGAATTCACGCCGATAAGCCTCGCGATCTTTTAAAGTTGTCAATTCCAACTGTCTGTTTTCGGTAAAGCGCTCCACCTCCTGTGTCAGTACATTTAAGTCCATGGTAACTGGAGATTGATCTATCTTGGCATCTTCCAATCCCTGGACGTCTTTGTAAATCTTTTTGATTTGTCGGTAGATAAGACGCTCTGTGTAATATTTAATCACCCAAAAACTGAACAGAAAAAATACAAATCCAAAAATCAACCACAACCAAAGAGGAGAATTAATCTCCAGACCATAAAACAGCGAAAGAGCAAAAAAAATAGCCATAACGGTCATTATGGCTGCCAATCTGAGGGCAAATTTGATGGTTTGAGATTTAGGGGCAATCATTATTCGACAAACTTATAGCCTACACCCTTGACCGTTTTAAAGCGATCATTACCGATTTTCTCTCTCAACTTTCGAATGTGCACGTCAATGGTTCTTCCCCCAACAATAACTTCGTTGCCCCATACATTGTCCAGTATTTCTTCCCGCTTGAAGACTTTTCCGGGTTTTGAAGCCAGTAAAGCCAACAATTCAAATTCTTTTCTGGGAAGCAGCATCTCTTGTTTGTCCTTAATGACTTTATACTCTTCTCGATTGATGACTAGATTACCCAATTTAAGATTTTTGGGAGCCTCTTCGGACTCCCTGAAGCGTCTTAACAGTGCTTTGACCTTGCTGACCAAGACTTTAGGTTTTACTGGTTTTGTGATGTAGTCATCCGCACCAGCTTCGAATCCTGCAAGTTGAGAATAGTCTTCACCTCGCGCGGTTAAAAAGGTAATGATTGATTGAGACAGCTCAGGAATGGCTCGCAATTTTTCACAGGCCTCGATGCCGTCCATTTCTGGCATCATAACGTCCAAAATTATGAGGTGAGGCTTGTGTTTCTTAGCCTGATTTATGGCTTTCAGACCATTCTCAGCTGTCACAATTGAATACCCCTCTTGAGTTAAGTTATACCCTACGATTTCAAGGATATCTGGTTCGTCGTCAACCAATAAAATGACTATGTCCTTTTTCTTCATGTGTGAAACAAAATAATGATTTTAAAGATACATTTTATTGCCTCTGAGGTCAAATATAGTCCAATTATTAACCATATCGTAACATGGCCCAAGCAAGATCTATTTTTATAAATGTTGGGATTCAATTTATGGATTCAATGAATAACCGCTTAATTTTCATAGGCTAACACCCTACTTTAGCTCGAGCATTTTTAAACCACGTCATGCGTTATGAGTATGGTTTGAATCACTCTCCAAATGCGCCAAAGCTCCTCATTCAGTATAACTTTTAATCTAAACAATCATGAGAATTCAAATTTTGAGTAGCATTTGCCTTTTAACCCTCAGCCTAAATTCATTCAGTCAGGCATTATTTCACGCCAATTTTGAAGAACACCCCGTAACCTCAGCGCTCTATTACGACACGGAGGACCCCTCCTTACCTCATCCCTTGACCAATAATCCGGATCAACCTTTACTCAATGTAGATGCTCTTGGGCCTGCTCTAGGGTATCAAGCGAGCTACATCCCGTATGACCAAGCCAGTACGGGTTTAGGCGATGGCGATCATGTAGGCATAACAGACAGTCAAAACATGGTCGGGGCGTTTTCACAAGGCAATCAAGGATACATCATGAGCGATATTGATGGGAATTTCATTTTGACATTCAGTGAAGTTGATCTTAACGGGATGGATCAAATCACCGTTTCCTGTGATGCTTTCATTAACCAAACTTCTTATGAAGGAGATGGGGTCAACAACGCCTCAAATTCCGATCGAATCGCCATTTACATCATCAACCCTGAGACTGGCGATAGAATTGATTTAATCAACAGTACGGGACAAGACATTAACGATTTAAACATCGAGGGGCGTTGGCTGAATCTTTCAGCGAACCTAAGCGGGTTCAATCGAGCACAACTCGTGATCGAGGCGCGCAACAACGCCAGCGATGAGGCTTTTTTTATTGACAACATAAAATTCGAGGGGCAATTGGGGCTAACCGGGCCTAACCATTCGAATTCAAGAGTAGTTCCCAACCCCGTAACGACCAATTTTTCAATATCCAGTAGACCGTTTGATCTGAGAGCCATTTACATTAAGAATATTTTCGGGCGAACCGTATGGCGCGGAAGTTCTGAACACAGCGCATGGGAGATTTCGCATTTAAATAGCGGTCTTTACTTCTTGAACATCGAACGAGACAACAGCACCTGGACCCAAAAAATCATCAAAAACTAGCCCATTTCCTGAGCGCAATTTTTGCAGGGACTTGACGCAATATTCGCTATTTTTGAGGATGAACCTCATCGAACACCTTAAGGACCGAATATTTCAACCCTTATCCCAACATGAGTTTGAGTCACTGGCCTTGGCATTGTTTGAAGAACAATACCAGAACGTGTCACCATACCGTCAATACTGTGATTTTTTAGGCAAAAATCCAACTGCGGTATCGGTCCTTTCGGAAGTCCCTTTTTTACCCATAAGTCTTTTTAAAAACCACAAGATATTGCACCGTGATTACTCGGCCCAAACGCAATTCATTTCCAGTGGCACCACGTCAAGTGAGCCCAGCACGCATTGGATCCCAGATTTAGACTTCTACGCCCGGTGTTTTTCGACGGGATTTCAAAGGGTTTATGGCTCCATAGATCAATACGTTATTCTGGCCCTTTTGCCATCGTATTTAGAACGTTCAGGTTCCTCTTTGGTCCATATGGCCCAATCCTTAATTGAGCAATCTGGGCATCCCAAAAGCGGGTTCTACCTCGATGAATTAGGGACGCTGCACAAATTAATGCACCAGCTCAGTGATAAAGGGGAGAAAATACTGTTGCTGGGGGTTTCTTACGCATTAATTGACTTGGCCGAATATGGTGATTGGCAGCTCAATCCAGAGACCATAATCATGGAAACCGGAGGCATGAAGGGCAAACGAAGCGAATGGACAAAATCAGCCCTCCATAAAAAACTCAAAGAGGCCTTTGGTTTAGATCAGATTCACAGTGAATATGGCATGACCGAGCTCATGTCGCAAGCTTATGCGACCAAAGATGGGCTTTTTTACCCTCCAGGATGGATGCGCATCACCACCAGAGACCCTGAAGACCCAATGACCACAATTCAAGGCAGAACAGGAGGGTTAAACATCATAGATTTGGCTAACCTGTATTCATGTGCGTTTATCGCGACACAGGATTTAGGTTTGATTCATGATTCGGGTGGATTTACCTTAATGGGACGATTTGACCACAGCGATCTTCGCGGATGTAATTTACTACTTGAAGTATGAGAAAAATTAAGAAAGCGCATTATGGATTGTTGCCGCGAATGGGATTCATCGTTCTTTCTCTATTGATTTTACGCGTCATTATTCAGCAAATTCATCACAGTAATACAGAGCGTCGTAATTCAGATCTTCCTAGTTCAACTCAAAAAGTTTGGCTCGAAAAAGACCAAGACAGTGTCCTGGTTTATCGTCATGGCCGTAACTGGAGAGACAACTATGGCCAATCAT
>Ga0181574_10005534_pt1 | contig 10809 bp, 8 predicted proteins | sample 101ome_24_FD_145600 | JGI IMG/M metagenome (GOLD analysis project Ga0181574, IMG submission 145600) | Coastal salt marsh microbial communities from the Groves Creek Marsh, Skidaway Island, Georgia - 101410AT metaG (spades assembly) | ecosystem: Environmental > Aquatic > Marine > Intertidal zone... | reverse complement strand
ATTCCGGGTAGAATTTGCGCATCGTGTGCCAGCAACTGAAGATTAGTAATGTCTAAATGCGCATAATCTATTCCATTACTAATGGACTGAATCTGCTGATTATCGAAAACAAAACGACTGTCAACCAACTCAATTTGTGCCATGTTCATTTCAAAACCAGTTGCTGCTTTTGAAGTATCTGGCGCTGACTTGAATGCGTCTATAATAAATTGAAAGTTAAGGTGCTCCTCGCCAAGGTATTTTTTGAGTTTTACCGTTGTCGATGATAAACGCACCTCATCAACATTGATGCGCATAGTTGCTGCATCATACTCCCCAAAATTTACGTATAACTCCTTGACATAAAGGAGGGTGTCATTATGTTGATCCATAACGAGGATTCCATCCAAAAAGGCTTTATCTATAAATGTAATGGCTACCCGTTCAATGTTTACTTCAGCTCCTAAAAGCTCTGTTAAGTAATGCGTAACTTCTTGAGCTAAAAATGTTTGAACGACTTCTGTTCGAATAAAAAACGCAAAAGCAATAATAAAAATCAGTACATACTCGAGTACGGAAAGAAAGGTATTCCCTATTATTTTGGCTATTTTTGTCATCAATTCTAACAAAGATATTTAAAGTTGAGCAAAAAAGACATAATCATTCTAGGTATTGAGTCTTCCTGTGATGATACCTCTGCAGCCATACTCAAAAATGAAGCCATCCTCTCAAATGAAATCGCGGGGCAACAGGTGCATGTATCCTATGGCGGTGTGGTTCCGGAGCTTGCTTCCAGAGCTCATCAGCAGAACATTATCCCTGTTGTAGATGCTGCAATAAAAAAAGCAGGTATCTCTAAACAGGACATTGATGCCGTTGCATTTACAAGAGGTCCGGGCTTATTAGGAAGTTTAATTGTGGGTACTTCTTTCGCCAAGGCATTTTCGCTTGCAATGCATATTCCAATGGTTGACGTGAACCACATGAAAGCGCATATACTAGCTCATTTTATTGACGATGCAACAAAAGATAAACCTCAATTTCCTTTTATTTGCTTAACTGTCTCAGGCGGCCATACCCAATTGGTTGTGGTTGATGGCTTTGACGACATGCAAGTGCTGGGAACAACTCGTGACGATGCAGCCGGAGAAGCGTTTGATAAATCTGCTAAATTGCTCGGGCTTCCCTACCCTGGAGGCCCTTTAATTGACAAATATGCTCAACTTGGAAACCCAGTAGCTTTTACGTTTACGAAACCCTCGGTGGATGGCTACGACTTTAGTTTCAGTGGATTAAAAACTAATATTTTACAATTCATTCAAAAGCAAACTAAGACACAGCCTAATTTCGTTGAAGAAAACCTTCACGACTTGTGTGCGTCGATACAAGCAACGATTATTGAGACCCTCTTTGAGAAACTAACCTCTGCAGCTATGCACTTAAATATTAGAGAAATTGCGATTGCAGGAGGAGTTTCAGCTAATTGGGGGTTGCGCAGTCGGCTGGAACTCGAGGGTAAAAAACATGACTGGAAAATTCACATACCAAAATTCGAATATTGCACGGATAATGCCGCAATGATTGCAATCGCTGGTCGGTACGCTTATTTAGCAGGACAATTCGCGCCTCAAAGCATCAGTGCGAACCCGCGGCTCAAGATATAAATTTTCTTGTATTATTAACATTGGATAGCCGTCGGAATACCTTTCTTTTATTTTAATCTGCGATTTGGCGCAAGTACTTAACAAATAAAGAAAACCAACCCAAAATCATCATTGTTCCTCCGATTGGAGTAGTAGGCCCCAAGAGCTTACCTAATTCCCAATCGATCAACGGTGCCACGGCTAAAATAAATATAGAACCTGAAAATAATATGGTTCCAAAAAGAATCATGCGAAAATGAAACTTCATCATAAAGTCAAAACGCTCACGTAGTCCTCCAATAATCATCATTCCGAAGCCGGAATAAAACAAATAATCCACGCCTACTTTGAAACTATCGATTTTATCTTGTTCTAATCCTACAGCGCTCAACCCGTGTGACGCAAAAGCACCGAACAGGATTCCTAGAAAGACAAACAAAATTCCTACTAAAATAAAACTCCTTTCCATATCTATTCATTCATTAAATTCTTTGCGTTTTCCAGCGCAGCATCGTTAATTTGACTTCCACTCATAAGGCGCGCGACCTCTTCAACGCGCTCTTCTCCGGACAGATAAATGAGCTCAGTAATGGTTTTTCCGTTATCCGTTGAGCGTTTGATGACTTTCAAATGGTCTTTTCCTTTACCAGCTACTTGCGGTAAATGAGTAATTGCTAGTAATTGCATGTTCTTTCCCATGTTCTGCAACAACGCACCAATGCGTTGGGCCACTTCACCAGAAACACCTGTATCAATTTCATCAAAAATGACCGTGGGCAATTGTTGCTTCTTTGAAAGTAGGTGTTGCAAAACAAGCATTAATCGTGATAGTTCACCACCAGAAGCGCTTTTTTCAATGGGCTGAGGAGCCATTCCTTTGTTGGCTGAAAAAAGCATGGCAATGCCATCCGTTCCCGTTTTGGAAGCAGGAGCATCGAATAGGTCAAACCGTATAATCGCATCGACTAACTTCACTTCCCTCAAATAACTACAGATTTCTGCTTCTAACGCAGCTGTTTTTTCCTTTCTATACTTGGACAGCTCGCGCGCTAATTCAAGAAAAGATTTCTCCAAAGCCTTTACTTCTTTTTCGCGCTGCGCCACTTCAGCATCAGCGTTTTCAACGTTGGACACACTATCTTCTAACTTTTCCTGCAACTGTATCAATTCTTCTTGTGTAAACAATCCATGTTTGCGCAAGGCCGAATTGTATGCATCAAGCAAATCGCTTTTCCGTTGTAATTCTTCGGGAGAACTGATTTCCACTTCCATGCCGTCTTCTGCTACACTCGAAATATCCTGTAATTCGATGCGCACTGAAGCCAAGCGATTCACCAGTTCGTCGAGTGTAGTATCTCCAAATGTTGGAAGTTTCGCCAACCCCGTCAGCTGATCTATTATTCCGCCTTCCTCTTGAAGCGTTGCGAACAACTTACCGTAAGACATTTTTATTTCTTCCGATTGTTCTCCTCTATTGACTTCTTCTTCGAGTTTAACAAACTCATTGGCGTGTAATTCAAGCTGACGCAACTCATCCAGTTGAAACTGGTTGAAATCATTTTCACGCAATGCTAGGGCGATTTCCTCCTTATATAACTGAAGTACTTTTTCTTTTTGTTTCCACTCTCTGTAGGTCTCACCGACTTTTCTTCGCAACGTATCTGCATCAATCAAGGTATCCAACAAGGCTAATTGAAACGACTTATCTTTTAAATTGAGCGTATGATGTTGTGAATGAATATGAATGAGTTGTGCTGTTAATTCTTTTAAGACACTGAGCTGAACTGGAGTATCGTTGATAAATGATCGCGACTTGCCTTGTGCATGGATTTCCCGCCGAATAATGGTCTCGTCCGCGTAATCCAAATCATTCGCTTCAAAGAAATCTGCCAGATCAAGTCCATTCACTAAAAAAGTGGTTTCCACCACCGTTTTCTTTTCTGCATCGCGGATAACGATATAATCAGCTCGCTCCCCTAAAATAAGACGCAATGCACCAAGCAAGATCGATTTTCCGGAACCTGTTTCTCCCGTTAACACCGTAAATCCTTTATCAAATGTCAGTTCAACATTTTCGATTAACGCAAAATTTTGAACAGCTAACCGTTTAAGCATTAATTAATAATTTCTTGATATTTAGAAGAGTTGGACGGATCCAGGCGCTTGAGCAGTATTACAATATTGTTTTTATCCTTGGCTTCGGCGTCTGCATAAAGGTTCTGGAGCTCTTTTAGCTTCGCTTGCAGAAAGTTGAGCACATTCACCGAAGCAGGTCGCGCGTTGTTGACAGGCGTTAATTTCTGAAGGGCATTATACATATTTTCGCGCGCTAAATTCTTATCATCATACAGCTTATCTAAACCAGCGCGGTGATATTCGTAAAAACACTCTCTTAAAGGCTTAAACAACTGCTGAAGTTGATTATCCACAAGCCAATACCGATTCTTTCGACCACGCTCATTCGACCTCCAACCAGATCCCCCTGCATTTTGAGCAAGCACTACGATGTCTTGTGCTTTGTTGAAATAGGTAGACCCTCCTTCTAAGGAGAAGGTATCGAAATCATACCCAATAATCATGAATGCGTAAAAAGCCAATACAGAAGTCAAATTGTCCCTAAATTCGTTTGGCGCATAGTTTAAAATAGCATTCCGCTGGAAATTGAATTGAAGGTCTTCATCCAAGAAGTTAAATACTGTAGAGTTGTACGTAGAATTGAACACAGGACGGGTAGACTGTATTTGCATGGAGCCTTCGAACTTGTTCTGTGCCGGAATAGAATTAATGTTAATGACGATATTACAGTTAATCTTCTCCTCTATTTCGAATGATTCTTTGGTCCAAGCGGTATTGTTCATTAGTTCAAAAACGGTGCGCTCGAGTTCCTTAAAAATTTCTTGTTCCGTGGTAGTAACGTCTAAATTCGGATTGGGAATCACCGATACTTGGCAGTTTAACTCTTGAGCAACTGCAGCACCACCAACCATTATTAGAAAGGCCAAGAAAAATCTCATAATTTATTTTTTACGATATATTCAACAATGTTGTGCGCGGCAACATCTTTAGATGATAACTCATAAGCCTGCTCTTTATTGTTGGAATCTAAGATAGTAATTTTGTTTGTATCCACTCCAAATCCTGCTCCAGAATCTTTTAAGCTATTTACAACGATGCAATCCAGCTTCTTCTTTTCCAATTTTCCTCTTCCGTACTCGAGGGCGTCATTGGTTTCCAAAGCAAATCCAACGAGGAATTGACCGTGCTTCTTATGGTCTCCAGCCCATTGCAGAATGTCCGGATTTTTCACCAACTGAAGCGTTAATTCATCCGCTGTTTTTTTCATTTTCACGGAGTGCATTTCTGCCGGACGATAATCAGAAACCGCAGCAGAAAATATTCCTCCTGTGCAGGTTGGAAAATGTTCCTTTACTTGGTGTAGCATTTCTTCAGCCGAAACAACGTCGCACCGCGTCAACTTGTTATGCGTTAATTGACATTGCGTAGGACCAGTTACAAGGATCACTTCCGCCCCGCGTTTAAGTAAACTTTTGGCAATCGCAAAACCCATTTTCCCAGAGGAATGGTTCCCGATGAAACGCACAGGATCAATCCGTTCGTAGGTTGGACCGGCTGTTACCAACACTTTTTTACCGTGTAGGGAGATTGACTGCTCAAAAAAGAATGAAATTTCTCGCACAAGATCATTGGGCTCCATCATTCGACCTTGACCTTCGAGTCCGCTCGCCAAAAATCCGTGTTGCGCTGGTGCTATAAGTACACCATGCTGGGCTAATTGCTCTAAATTTTGAGTCGTTGTGGGATGTGCATACATGTCCAAGTCCATAGCCGGTGCGATTAAAACAGGACATTTCGCAGAAAGGTAAGTTGCCAATAAAAGGTTATCGCAATTCCCATGTGTCATTTTGGCTAACGTATTGGCGGTAAGCGGTGCAATGACCATCAAATCTGCCCACATACCTAACTCCACATGGTTTGTCCAAGTGCCGTCTTTCTTGTTCCAAAAGTCAATACAGACTGGATTCTGCGACAATGTGGCCAAGGTCAGCGGACTCACAAAATCACAAGAGGCAGGTGTCATTATACATTGAACATCTGCCTCTAATTTTTTTAACTCTCTTACGAGAAGTGGTATTTTGTAAGCAGCTATACCCCCGGTCACTCCAAGAATAATGCGCTTTCCTTTTAACATGGTGTGGATTTACTCCTCTAATTTACGTTGGTAAATTTTGTCTTCCAACAATTCTTGAATTGCCATAGCCACTGGCTTAGGAAGTTTCTCATAAAAACGAGAGATTTCAATTTGCTCACGGTTTTCAAAAATCTCTTCTAAGTTATCTGTAGAAGAAGCAAACTCTTGAAGTTTACGTGTCAATTCTTCTTTGAGCTCCACGTTAATTTGGTTTGCACGTTTCCCTAACATGGCAATCGATTCGTATACGTTTCCAGTTTTCTCCTCGATATCAACTACATCACGGGTAATTGTTGTACGCTCAGCTGTGCTATTTTTAAAGCTCATATTGTTGTTTTTTTATTGTAAATTTTTTAGTTCCTTATCTGCTTTATTAAAGGTGTCTTCTGCCTTTTTCAAAAACGCTGATTCAGGATACTTTTTTGCAAATTTATGATATCTTTCTATTGTTTCCGCTAAAAAGTCCATTTTTTTCTTTGTGGAAAGGGATTGCGAAGACGCATAGGCATCTGAAATTTCGTTATACGCCACACGTTCATCTACTTCCTCCAACATCGCCAATGTGTTTTTATAGTAATCTAACGCACGCGCTTGATAACGTTTCTTTTCGAGGTCTACCTTATAATTTTCATAAATCGACAGGACCTCTTCCAAGCGTTCCTTCTTTTTACTGAAAATACTTTTGGAGGCTAAAATGTACCCATTCTGCAACATAATGTACGCTACTTCTTCGCGTTGCTGCGACTGTGGATAATCTTCAATAAAGGCTCTTCCAGCTACTACAGCTGCTTGATATCGCTCTGTCTGCGCATACAATTGCACCGACAAAAACGCTTTATTTTCCAACTTCAAGCGTAACTTATCCATTACTTGGTTACAGCTATCTACTAATTCACTTTGTGGGTAACGCTGCACAAATAATTGAAGTTCGTTGAGGGCGATTTCAGTTTCTTCTTGGTCCAATGGAGCTGCCGGAGAATTCTTCACCGAACACATGGCGCTCATAAATAATGATTCCTCCGCTTTGGTACTCACTGGAAAACGATTGACGAAATTGCTGAAATAGTATCCCGCCATGTAATAATCTTCAATCGCGTAATAGGATTTCGCCAAACGGTAGTAAGCGATCTCCCCTCGTCCGTCTCTTGGGTAGCGCTGATAAACTTGTTCATACAATACCAAGGCACGGTTATAGGACTTGGACTCATACAAAGATTCTGCTTTCGCTAATTTCACATCGTAATCGTCGCTTTTAACAATCTCATTGTATTCCCCACATGCTAGTAGCATGAGCGCCAGAGCGGCAATTCCCAATAAACTCTTCCATTTCAACATCCCTGCAAAAATACAAGGAAAAATAGAAATACCACTTGCCGGTGAAAAGTTTAGCATATTTTTCATTTTCCGTTACGGCAATTTATTACCTATATTGGTTGAATTAATGTCCTTTTTTTTTTGGTAAAACGGCTTATTTACTTTATTATCTGCACTTCTTTCAGTAAAGTATTGTAAATATTTTCGTACAACGGCAAGATTTCTTCCAAACTAAATAGTTTCGATTGTTCCCGCGCATTGGTCTTAAACTGATTTAACGTGGCCTCGTTTGAAAGTATTTTAATGGCATTTTTTGCCATTCCATCCACGTCTCCCACATTGGACAAATAGCCTGAATAACCATCCTTATTCACTTCTGGAATACCTCCTGTATTAGAACTCACCACTGGAATTCCCTCCGCCATAGCTTCCAATGCTGCCAACCCAAAACTTTCTGTTTCTGAAGGCAGCAGAAACAAATCAGTTAACTGCATGAGGTTCGCTGCGTCACGAATCTTTCCCAGTGTGATTACGCGGCTACACACGCCTAATTCGCGACACAAGCGTTCTGCATTGTAACGATCAGGACCATCACCAATCAACATCAAGCGCGATGGAATAACATCGTTCACGCGCTTAAAGATTTGAATAACATCTGCCACCCGTTTCACTGGTCTGAAATTCGATACATGACATAAAATACGTTCACCATCTTGCGCATATTTCCTTCTACGTTCCAGCAATTCTAACTCAGGTACAGCGGGAGAGGACTGGATAAAGTTAGGGACAACGTGTATTTCACGATTGGTATTGAAATGCGTAAAGGTATCTTTTCGTAAGCTCTCTGAAACAGCGGTTACCGCATTCGATTTATTGATGCAAAATGAAATTACTGGTTCAAACGACTTATCCTTTCCCACAAGCGTAATATCGGTTCCATGCAGTGTCGTAACAAAAGGAATCGTAATTCCATGGCTTTCTAAAATTTGCTGTGCCATATATGCCGCTGAAGCATGCGGAATAGCATAATGCACATGTAACAAGTCTAAATTTTCGTGTTTAACAACATCCACCAATTTACTCGCTAATTCTGTCTCGTACGGCTGGAATTCAAACAAGGGATAATTAGACACCGCTACTTCGTGGTAAAATATATTTTCTCGGTAGGAGCCCAATCGGACTGGCTGCGCGTAGGTAATAAAGTGTACCTCGTGTCCTTTTTGCGCCAACGCCTTTCCTAATTCCGTAGCTACTACTCCACTCCCGCCAAACGTGGGATATAATACGATTCCTATTTTCATAATTTTCTATACTTCGCCTGATGAAAGCACAAAACTGTCCTCCATACAACACCAGAACCAGGATTATGTTTTGCCTTTGACGTATATGTGTCGAAGATAGTGCATTTTTATAAATCAGATGAAAAAAACGACTCCTTTGCTGATTCACGGCCAACTAAAAAAAAAAGCGTACTTATTCAGCACGCTGCCTTTCTTCACTCAACTTATAATTACTTAAATTTCAAATCAAATCGATCGAGCTCCATTACTTTTGCCCAAGCAGCAACGAAATCGTTTACAAACTTCTCTTTCGAATCGTTACTAGCGTAAACTTCTGCAAGGCCTCTCAATTCAGAGTTGGAACCAAAAATTAAGTCCGCGCGTGTTGCAGTATACTTCGCTTCACCCGTTGCGCGGTCCGTACCTTGAAATTCTTCTTTTGCATCAGAGGTCGCCTTCCATTCTGTATCCATGCTTAATAAATGTACAAAGAAGTCGTTCGTTAACTGATCCGTATGCGCTGAGAAAATACCGTGTTTAGACCCATCGAAGTTCGCATTTAAGGCGCGCATTCCACCAACTAGAACTGTCATTTCAGGAGCGGTTAACGTAAGTAGTTGGGCTTTATCAATGAGCAATTCTTCGGTGGAAATGGTGTATTGTTTCTTCAAGTAGTTTCGGAAACCATCTGCCATCGGTTCCAGGTAAGCGAAGGACTCCACATCTGTTTGCTCTTGCGTAGCGTCCATTCTACCTGGGTGAAACGGTACATTTACAGTGTAGCCAGCATTCGCTGCTGCTTTTTCCACCCCTGTATTTCCTGCCAATACAATCAAATCCGCCATGGATACTTTTTTATTGCCGGACTTCGCGTTGAATTCTGTTTGAATCTTTTCGAGTGCCGCCAATACTTTTTGCAATTGTGCAGGATTGTTCACTTCCCAGTCTTTTTGAGGTGCTAATCGAATACGTGCACCATTGGCACCACCTCTTCTGTCGGAACCTCGATATGTAGAAGCCGATGCCCAAGCTGTTGTCACCATTTCACTGATGGTTAAGCCCGAATTCAAAATACTTGTTTTTAGCGCTGCGATGTCTTTGGCATTGATTAATTCGTGATTTACAGCAGGAACAGGATCTTGCCAAATCAGCTCTTCGGTTGGTGCCTCTGGTCCTACATACGTGGAACGAGGTCCCATATCACGGTGCGTTAATTTAAACCAAGCCCGTGCAAATGCCTCATTGAAGGACTCTGGGTTCTCTAAGAATCGACGAGCAATTTTCTCATACTCCGGATCGAAACGCAATGACAAATCTGTTGTTAACATGTACGGCGGATGCTTCTTCTCCTTGTCGAAAGCATCTGGGATGATTTTATCTGCATCTTTTGCAATCCATTGGTGCGCGCCGGCAGGACTTTTTGTCAATTCCCATTCATACTTAAACAAGAACGTCAAATAATCATGGCTCCATTGCGCAGGCGTGGAAGTCCACGTCACTTCTAAACCAGACGTTATCGCATCTGTTCCTTTCCCAGATTTATACGAACTTTTCCAGCCTAAGCCTTGCTCTTCGATATCAGCAGCCTCTGGTTCTGGACCAACATGTTTTGCGTCGCCAGCACCATGTGTTTTACCCAACGTGTGACCACCCGCAATCAGCGCGACAGTTTCTTCGTCGTTCATTCCCATTCTTCCAAATGTTTCACGAATATCATGTGCCGCTAATACCGGATCAGGATTCCCATTTGGACCTTCTGGGTTGACATAAATTAATCCCATTTGAACTGCTGCTAGAGGATTTTCCAATTCACGGTCTCCCGAATAGCGATTTTCGTCGGACAACCATTTCTCTTCCATTCCCCAATATACATCGAGTTCCGGTTCGTAGACGTCTTCACGACCTCCCGAGAAACCAAACGTTTCAAACCCCATTTCTTCGAGGGCAACGTTTCCAGTTAGCACCATTAAATCTGCCCAAGAAATTTTATTCCCATATTTCTGTTTAATTGGCCATAGCAGTCTTCGAGCTTTGTCTAAGTTGGCATTGTCAGGCCAGCTATTCAACGGCGCAAAACGCTGTTGACCGGAACGAGATCCTCCTCTACCATCGGCCGTTCTATATGTACCCGCACTGTGCCACGCCATGCGAATGAACAATCCACCATAATTTCCGAAATCTGCTGGCCACCAGTCTTGCGAATCCGTTAACAAAGCTGCAATGTCCTTTTTCAACGCTTCGTAATCCAAGCTTTTAAATTCCTCGATGTAATTGAATTCATCCCCCATTGGGTTCGACTTCGCTGAATTGTGGCGTAGGATGTTTAGGTTTAACTGATTCGGCCACCAATCGCTGTTGGTGGTAGCCGCTTTGTTGGATTTAC
>Ga0181574_10005529_pt1 | contig 10813 bp, 7 predicted proteins | sample 101ome_24_FD_145600 | JGI IMG/M metagenome (GOLD analysis project Ga0181574, IMG submission 145600) | Coastal salt marsh microbial communities from the Groves Creek Marsh, Skidaway Island, Georgia - 101410AT metaG (spades assembly) | ecosystem: Environmental > Aquatic > Marine > Intertidal zone... | reverse complement strand
GCCGGAGGAACTACGCGTTTATCTTGAAGAAGCGGCGGGTATCTCGAAATATAAAGAGCGTCGCAGAGAAACAGAAAATCGCATCAAACATACCCGGGAGAACCTGGATCGGATCGAAGATATTCGTGAAGAGTTAGGTCGACAACTCGATCGACTCCAGCGCCAGGCGCAAGCGGCCGAGCGCTATCGCGAATTGCGCACCGATGAAAGTCTGGTGACCGCGCAACTTTATGTGCTCAGGCACTCTAACTTGGCGCTTGAACTTGACCAGATCAAACAGCGCATTTCCGAACTAGAGCTGACTCAAGAAAAAACTTTGGCTGAGCAGCGACAGCTAGAGGCGGGCGTCGAAGCCAGCAGAGCACACAGTGCAGAACGAACTGAGGCCTTCAACGCGGTGCAGGCGCAGTTTTACCAACTGGGTGCAGATATTGGTCGTATAGAAGATGCGATCACGTTTAATGAGCAACGGGTTAGTCAGTTACAGGCGGATCTTCAGGGTGTCGCGCAACGCCGTGTTGAAACTCAGGAACAGTTGAACCTTGATGAAGCCCAGATGACCGAACTGCATGAACGGTTAACGGTTATCAGTCCTCAGGTAGCGGCGCGCTCAACGGAAGATGAAACCGCCCAGCAGTTACTCGCCGAATCGGAAGCAGCGGCGCGAGCCTGGCAGACAAAGTGGGATGAGTTCAATGCAAACGCATCACAAAATGAGCGTGAGGCAGAAGTGCAGGCGTCACGCGTTGAGCATTTAGAACAGCTGTTGATGCGACTACGCGGGCGCGAGCAAGAATTGGCTCTGCTACAGGCTGAGCATGGTGAACACCTCGACAGTGGGGAAATAGACCAATTGGCCGCGCAGATATCGGGTCTGGAAGATCAGGCCCGTCTGTTTAATCTCCAGATCGACGAATGTATCGCCGAATTGGGTGCAGCCCGCGAGGATGTTTTGCTCCGCGAGAGTGTCCTTGAGGACGCGCGCAGCGAAGTGCAGCAATTACGCCATGAGTTGGCGAACCTACAAGCTGTGCAGGACGCTGCGTTGGGTCAAACTGTCAAGGAAGCCGAAGCTTGGATTGCGGCACACGGACTCGTAGATCAGGATCGTCTGGGTGAATCCCTCGCTGTTGTGCCTGGCTGGGAACGCGCGGTAGAGACGGTGCTGGGCCATTTCCTGAGCGCCCTGCAGGTCGAGAACCTAGATGATTTTGCATCGTCGCTGGCGCAACTGCCCGAAGGTGACCTCGCTCTGGTTGAAGTGAATCAAGCACGCAGCACTGCCTCGTCAGCCGACGACGCGCTCGGTGATCCAATTGAATTGCCGAGTTTGAATTCGCTGGTGCGGGCTGATGCGGTGAACGCTATCTCGCTATTGCATGGCATTTATGCGGCGGAATCAACGAGCGTTGCGTTGTCTGTGCGAGCACAACTACTGACAGGACAGAGCATCATAACCCGTGAGGGATTTTGGGTGGGGCGCGACTGGGCCCGAGTGCTGCACGACCATGATCAGGGCGCGGGCATTATTGAGCGTGGTCAGCAAATTGAAACGCTCACTGTACGCGTAGAGGAAGCTGAGCGCACGCTGGCGGAGCTTCAACAGCACGTCCAGCAGGGACGGGCACGTGTCGAATCACTTGAAAGTCAGCGTGAAGAACTGCAGCAGTCAGTCAATGCTCTGCAGCAAGATCTTGGCGCACGGCGCACGGACCATGGGGTTACTCGAGTCAAAATAGAAGAGGCTGACGCCCGGCGTGAGCGTCTGAATAAAGATTATGAGGATATTGTTGAACAGTTATCCGGCGAGTCGCGGCATTTAGAGACCGCGCGGGAGCGGCTCTCCGAGGCTGAGATTATTCGTGAAAGCCACGCTCAAACCCGCGCTGAGTTGAGCTCGGAACGGGAGGCCTTTGACGCGGTGTTGGATCAGGCTCGCGAAAAGGCTCGTCAAACGCGTGATGAATTCTACGCGCTCAATGTAGAACTGGAGGGTTTGCAGTCGCGTCTGGCTGCCAGCGAGACCGCACGCGATAGATTGTTGGCGCAACAAGAAGAGCTGGCGATACAACAAGAAAACCTCACTGCAGGCATGGCGAATAGCGCCACACCTCTGCCCGATCTGAAAAGCGATCTGGAAGTCAAACTCGCCAGTCGACTCAGTATTGAAGAACAACTGGCGCAGTTGCGTGTCGAGGTTGAACGTGCAGACCTAAATACACGTGAATTGGACAAAGAGAAACAAGCCAAAGAACTGGCGGTGGGCGAGATTCGTGAGCAGTTGGAAACGCAACGGGTTGAGCGTCAGGGTTTGAGTGTACAGGAAGCAAATATTTTAGAGCAGGTGCGGGCAACAGGGCACGACGTTGATGTCGTACGCCAAGATATGCCGGTCGACGCGACGGAAGAAAAGTGGTCAGAAGATCTCGACCGAATCGGGCGGCGTATCGCTCGATTGGGCGCGATTAATCTGGCGGCCATTGAAGAATACGAAAAAGAATCGGAACGTAAGGTTTACCTCGACGCCCAGGCGGAAGACTTGGAGTCGGCGTTAGAAACCTTGCTGGAAGCGATAAGGAAAATCGACAAGGAAACCCGAACTCGATTTAAAAATACGTTTGAAGCGGTAAACAGCCGACTGGGCGAGCTGTTTCCGAAAGTATTTGGCGGAGGACACGCCTATTTAGAACTGACCGGGGAGGACCTGCTCGATACCGGAGTCTCGTTAATGGCGAGGCCTCCAGGTAAGCGCAATGCAAGCGTTCATTTGTTATCTGGTGGTGAAAAGGCCATGACGGCCGTCGCATTGATATTTGCGATTTTTCATCTGAATCCGAGTCCAGTTTGTTTACTGGATGAGGTGGATGCGCCATTAGATGACGCCAATGTATCGCGCTTTGCGTCGCTCATCGCGGAAATGTCTGCTGACGTACAATTTCTAGTGATCACACATAATAAAATCACGATGGAAATGGCGGATTACCTGATGGGCGTCACGATGCAGGAACCGGGCGTTTCACGCTTGGTTTCTGTAGACGTGGACGAGGCTGCGGCAATGGCTGTTTGATATTTGTTGGATCACGACGAATCGTAAACGGCTAATTAGATTGTTGCGGGTAGGTTGATTTTAAGGGCCTTTTAAAGGGGCCAAGGAGCCTAGGTTGGACATTAAAGACTTTATCCTGTTGGGTGGAGGCATTCTTATTGCGCTGGTTGTATGCCACGGATTTTGGCTAGCATGGCGCGCTAAACGAGAACCGTTGCGCATGGATATTGTGCCGGATCTGGTGCTAGAGGATGTTGACGAAATGGAGCGACTGCGGGGTGAACTACCCAACGGTGGCGCACGAATTGTTAATCTTATGGACGAAAGTCCGGATCAGACCAGCTTGTTTGATGATCCAAGCCCTGAATCTATAGAGCCCACGCTCTCGTCAGCCGCCCCTCCGCTGGATCCTCTGCCGCCTGAATTGGATGAAATTCCTCTTCGGGCGGAGCGCAAGGCTCCGTTTGACCGGCCTAAAAAGTTGCGCACTCGACTGCGGCCTGCTGCGGCGCAGCTGGACGGCCGTGGACGACAGGGCAATGCTGGGGGTTCAGAAATGGGCTCTGGGGTGGCATCTGAGGACCAAAGACCTCAAGTGGCGCACGTTGATCTTAAGGAAACTGGCCGTACCAGCGAACGACAAACAACTGTACGCCAGCAGCAGGCGCGCCAAGGGCGTGGGAGAGGGCAAAGCGTATCATCGAGTCGGGCGCAGGCAGCCCCTGTTGAAGAATTATTGATCCTGAATTTAATAGCCCCAAAGGGACAGCGATTTTCCGGTGAGGCGTTGGTCATAGCGCTGCGGCGTCAGGGGTTACGGTATGGGGATATGAATATCTTTCACCGCACAGACCCAGCCTCAAAAATAAAGCTTTACAGTGTTGCCAATGCGGTGGAGCCAGGGACGTTCGATCTGTCTGATCTGGACGGACTACATTCTCCTGGCATGACTTTTTTCCTGCAGTTGCCGGGGCCAGAAGACGCGTCAGATGCTTTTGAAGAAATGCTGCGTGCGGCGCGTAATGTGGCGGCGGAGTTGGGCGGTGAAGTACGTGATGAGGGCCTAAGTTTGTTGACAGGACAAATCACTGAGCACATGCGTCAGCGCATCGCAGATTTCGCGCGTCGCCGACTCTCCAAGCGCGCTTGATATGATTGCCGGGTTCGAATTGTGAAAGGGCGAATCGGTGGCGATGCGGGATAATGAAGTGGCGTCTACGCAGGCCCGTATCGCGGCTCTGCGAGAGACACTGAACTACCATATCCATCGGTACCATGTTCTCGACCAGCCAGAAATTGCAGATGGCGAATATGACGCGCTGTATGATGAATTGGTGGAGCTTGAAGGCGCGCACCCGGAGCTGGTGACCCCTGATTCGCCGAGTCAGCGGGTGGGCGCGGCACCTCTCAGTGCCTTCCAGCAAGTGACCCATGAAGTCTCCATGCTGTCTCTGGATAAGTGTACAACCGCCGAGGCGCTGGATGACTGGATGACTCGATGTCGTTCTCGTCTTGTTGCGGCAGAAGATCTGTCTTTCACCTGCGAGCCCAAAATAGACGGGGTTGCCGTGGCGTTACTGTACGAAGACGGTTTGCTCACGCGTGCGGCAACGCGTGGTGACGGGCAGGTCGGGGAAGACATCACGGCGAATGTGCGTACGATTAAGTCAATTCCCCTCCGGCTGACCGGTTCAGGGTATCCGCTGCGTTTTGAAGTGCGTGGGGAAATTTATATTCCGCTAAAGGATTTTGACCAGTACAACGAACAAATGCTGGCACAAGATGGCAAACCACTTATTAATCCCAGAAATGGTGCCGCCGGCAGTTTGCGTCAGCTAGACTCCAAAATTACCGCCGCGCGACCCTTAACCATGTTTTGTTACAGTCTCGGTTGGTCAGATGGAAGTTGGCAACCAGCCAGCCAGGTGGAGGTCATCGCTCAGTTTGCCAATTGGGGGTTGCGTATCAATCCTCTGATGGCTGAAATGCACAATCTTGACGCGTGCGTTGATTACATCGAGCAGATACATGCGCAAAGAAGTGATCTGGGGTATGACATTGATGGGATTGTGATTAAGGTCAATCGGCTGGATCACCAAAAGGAATTAGGCGCCGTTACCCGTAAGCCCCGCTGGGCCATTGCTTTCAAGTACCCAGCGCAAGAGGCAACCACCAAAGTTGAAAACGTAGAGTTTCAAGTGGGTCGCACGGGCGCTATCACACCCGTGGCACGCCTGACACCGGTGTTTGTTGGTGGAGTCACAGTCTCTAATGCGACGCTGCACAATATGGATGAGGTCTCTCGTTTGGATTTGCGAATCGGGGATTCGGTCATGATTCGGCGTGCTGGGGACGTCATCCCCCAGGTGGCTTCAGTGATTGCGAGTCAACGACCCGCGGATGCGGAGCCGGTGATGTTGCCCACGCATTGCCCGGCCTGTGGCAGTGTCATTGCGCGCTCTGGTGATGAAGCGGTCGCGCGCTGCAGTGCTTCGCATCATGTATGCCCAGCTCAGCGCAAGGAAGGTTTGAAACACTTTGCCTCCAGGCTGGCAATGGATATTGACGGTCTGGGTGATAAGCTGGTTGAGCAGCTGGTTGATCAAAGCCTGGTGACCACGGCTGCGGATCTCTACAGATTGTCCCCTGAAGATCTGATATCGATGGAACGTATGGGGCAAAAATCTGCGCAAAATTTAGTGTCTGCCATTGCGCAAAGCCAGTCAACAACCCTGGCAAAGTTCATCTACGCCCTAGGTATTCGGGAAGTGGGTGAGGCAACGGCCGCGGCGTTAGCCCACTATTTTGGAGACCTTGACGACTTGCAGAATGCGCCTTTAGAGGCGCTTGAATCAGTTGATGACGTTGGGCCGATCGTCGCTTCGCGGATTGTGGCTTTTTTTGAGGATGCGGACAATGTCGCGGTGATGCGGGACTTGATCGCCATGGGGGTGCACTGGCCCGCAGTTGATAAGACCGAACAGGAACTGGCCTTGAAGGGCCAGACCTGGGTATTGACGGGTACGTTAGAACGATTGACACGTCAGCAGGCGAAAACCTATCTGGTCGCGATGGGAGCCAAAGTTGCTGGGTCTGTATCCGCCAAGACTCACCAGGTCGTTGCTGGGCCGGGTGCGGGCAGTAAACTCGAGAAAGCGACCGCTCTGGACATCCCCGTGATGGATGAAGCGGCATTCATAGCCTATCTCAGAGATCGTGGTGTTGAGGTTTAAAGGACTTTCGGCGCTAGGATCTAGCCTGTTACGGTTGCTGAGCATGGGGCTTGGACTCAGTTTAGTGGTCGCCGTTGGTAGTTGTGCCTCAAACCCGCCCCAGCAGCCCGATAACGCCTGTCATATATTTGACGAAAAGGGCCGATGGTATAAAGCGGCAGTTAAAGCGAAAAAAAGGTGGGGGATGCCAGTACCTGTGGGGCTGGCTTTTGTCCATCGAGAATCGTCCTTTGTGGCTGATGCTAAACCGCCGCGTAAGCGGTTACTTGGCGTTGTACCCTGGCGTCGCCTGTCGTCGGCCTATGGATATGCTCAAGCGACGGATGCGGCGTGGGCGGATTATCTAGAAGACACCCGCGGATGGTTTGTGGGTCGAGATGATTTTGCAGACGCAATGGATTTTATTGGTTGGTACAACCATCGCTCGCACGAGCAGCTCGGGATCAGCAAATCGGATGCGTATCGCCTCTATCTGGCCTACTACAGTGGTCTTTCGGGTTATCGTCAGGGCCATTGGAAACAGTCCCCGACAATACAAGGTTACGCGCGCAAGGTGGAAGCGCGGGCGAGCGTTTATGCGCGGCAACTAGCGGGATGTGGTCGCATCGCTTAGGCGTACCCCGGATTCAGAATCACCCTAGTGACGCTGGCCTTTGCGGGCTTTCAGCTGTTTCTTTAGCTTTTTATTGGCTTTTTTCAAAGACAGATTTTCGGCGATGAGTGCGGCGTCGGTAGGGTCTGATGCGCATGCAAAATGCTCCTCACGCGTCTTTAGCACCACGTTTTTGGTGTCTACATTGCGATTGAAAACGGTGATGCCCTCGAGGTTATCGGAACCGATATTGGAGACACAATGAAACTGACCCGCGGGTACGATAGCAACCGAACCGGGCGTTAGGTCATAGACGTCGTCTTCAATCTGAATTCTGCCGAGGCCCTTGTGGACGATGAGCATTTCTTCGACCAGAGTATGGCTATGCCCGGCATTTTCTGTACCCGGCGCCATGCACACGGAGACGTATCCTAATTCCTGCAATTTGGCTGCTTTTACCTCGCGTGCGGCGGTGAAATCTTCAGCGGATAAAACCTTTTTCATAATCGCTCCTGTTGCTGTATTGATTTGAGGTTGAGTGATAAATCATGGCCATGGATGAGGGGCAGTGGCGTGTTCAGTGCGTCAACCCATGTGCCCGCATAGCGCTGACTGGACTCTGGGTGAACAACACAGGGTGCAAGAGTGCGCGTCGAAGAGTGCTAAGTCTGAACCTGCACATCTGCCCTTAAGCCTTAAGTCCCCCACATCACACGCTAAAACAGACGATTAGCAATGACAAGCATTGCTGGCATGATTAAGCTAAGAATGCAATTCACGGGAGGGTATTGTGTCGGATCAATTGTCTAAGAAGATCATTTATGCACACGGATCACTGGGTCTGCCGCTGGCTGTGATTGGTTATCCGCTGTCGATCTGGATACCCGCACACTACTCAGGTGGTCTGGGTATTGGTCTTGCGACCGTGGGGACCATTTTGATGTTGGCGCGCCTGACGGATGTGTTCACTGACCCCATTATGGGAGAACTGTCTGATCGCACCCGAACCCGCATGGGTCGGAGGCGGCCCTGGTTACTGATTGGTGCACCCATCATGATGTTAGGCGTTTACCGATTATTCATCCCGGAGCAAGGGGTGGACCTAGCCTACTTCCTGATTTGGTTAACGGTTTTTTTTCTGGGTAGCACCATGATCGGGCTGCCCCATCGAGCCTGGGGTGCCGAACTGTCGCCCGATTACCACCAGCGCAGCCGAGTTACGGCGGCGCGCGAGATCTACGTGCTGGTAGGGCTCATGCTGGCAGCAGCGGTACCAATGATTGTGGAAATCACGGCGGATGGCGGGGCTGGGGTTGGGGCGGTATTTGCGACCTTGTGGAGTGATGCCGTCGGGGCGTTTACGGGTGATTTTCGGGATAAAACCATAGTTGATCGGGCCACCTTGACGGGGCCGGTTCTGGCGGGCTTGGCCTGGACGATCATCATGGTGCTGCCCATCTGTGTTGCCATTGTGCTGTTTTTCGTAAAAGAGCCGGAGGCTGTGACCAACGAGAAACGACCTACGTTCAAGGATGGACTGAAGCTTGTGCTTAAGAACGGTCCGATGTTGCGAGTGCTCATCATTGTGCTCTTGGTCCACTTTGGGGAATCTTTCCGCAACGCGGTGTCGCTGTTCTTCATACGTGACATTGTCGGCGTGCCGACCATCGGCGCGGCGTACTTCTTTTATTTTATTGCCGGGCTGGGCGCCATACCCTTTTGGCTATGGTTAGGGCGGACTGTGGGTAAACACAAAGCCTTTATGTGGACCTTAGTCACCGTAGGTATGGTCAGCACCGCTAATCTGTTTCTCGAGCAGGGCGACTACCTGCCGTTTTTTCTCCTGTTTGTAGTGAAAGGATTTTGTTTTGGTGGGCTGCAATTTTTGCCAGTGGCGATGTTGGCCGATGTTGTCGACGTAGATGCTGCGCGCAGTGGCGGACGACGGGCGGGTACTTATTTTGCGTTTTTAGGGTTCACAGAAAAAATCGCCATCGCATTCGGCACGGGCATATCACTGAATATAGTCGGTTTGCTTGGATTTGATCCCAGCGGCGGAGTGGCGGCCAGCACCGACGTAGGCGTGTTCTCATTGCGTATGGTCTATTGTCTGGGCCCGGTTGTGTTTTATGGTTTAGCACTCAAACTCATCTGGAATTATCCGCTAACGCCTTCGCGACACGCGCGCCTGCGGGCCCGTTTGGAGCGGCGCGCAGCGCGTCTCGGCGGCGGTGAAGGGGTCGCTCAGGAACCGTAAGGCTCGCCGAAGGTATTGTGGTAAACCATGCGCTCGATAGGCTTGCGTGAAATAGACCCGTGGCCGCCGAGAACCGGGTAACCCAACGGTACAAATGCTGCGGTGTGCCAGTCCGAAGGTATACCCAGTAACGTTTTGACCCCGGGCTCCTCAATGCACAACAGTGTGGTGAGCACACAGCCGAGGCCTTCATTACGAGCGGCTAACAGTAGATTTTGTACCGCGGGATAAATTGAGCCGCCGCCGACCACGCTGGGTCGATTCAGGGCTGCGTCGGTGACCGTGATGTGATCCAGATTAAAGCAAAAAACGCATACAACTGGGGCAGCATGCATATGGTGCGCCAAATAGGTCCCTGACGCGATGGCTTTGGCGGAGGTTTCCCGTTCTGCCGGCGCCATACTCTGCATAAGCTGCTCATAACCGGGGATATAACTGTCCCAATGGGGTCGGTAAAGATCCTCCAGGCCTTGTTTAAGTGCGGGTTCCGTGACCGCAATGATCCGCCAAGATTGATGGTTACCCCCGGTTGGGGCCCAGGTCGCAGCGGTGAGGACGCGCTCAAGCACATCCTGGGGTATTGGATCCGGACGCAGGCGGCGCACCGCCCGCAACGTTGACATAGCTTCATAGAGTTCCACAATAACCTCCTTAAGAATGGCTTAAACGTCGTGTGCGTGGATGGGGGTTAGTAGCTCACACCCATTCCCGCGCGGACGTCGTTGTTCACGCCGTATTGAGGGATTGGGTAGCGTAGGCCGTTGCGTGATAAGGCCTCTAAGCCTTGGATGATTTTGGGCAAAAAATGAGGAGGGATGGCCATAAGTAACTCATCCTCCATCACGCCACCGTAACGGCGCTCGGCAAAACAGGGGAGTGATAACGAGGGCTCGCCGGTGGCTAAAGCTCGACCCCACGAGTCTGCGCACGCCGATTCGCCGACACAACCCCAGTCGAGCTTCTTGTACCCGGTCCACTGTAGTCCGTTGATCAAGATGATCATTTGCGCGGGCGTGGCGTAAATCAAGCAGATGTCAGGTGGGCTCAGCCGACCGCTGGCCAGTGGGCTCACGGCCATAGCTTCGTATTTGCCAAACGGCACCACATCCATGGCCTGTTGATGGGCCGCCGCATCTTCTGGTGTTTTGTACCAGACCCCGGTCATACGCTCTCCGGACAACCAATCTTCACTGCGAGGATGAAGGCCAATGACGGTAGAACATTGCGCGCCAACCAAATCTTCAGCGGTGATGCCAACGGTCCAGCCGTTGCGAGAGGCCTGGCCGACTATCTGGTCAGTGGTGTGAATATCCTTGGGGCGACGAATGCGGGGAATGGATTCCATCTCATTCTTGTCTGCGAACAGCTTCATACCTATGGGTGTTGTGCGTAAGCGCAGGTATTGGTTTAAGCCTTCGACAACGGCAGAGCCATCAAAAGTTGAGAGATCAGAGGTAATAATTTCAGACATAGTGTTGCTCCAAAAATTGGCGGCTTACGTCAGCCAGCCGCTGCGGTTCATCATAGTGCACCATATGCCCGGACTGTTCGAACCAGTGATGGGTATGGTGGCAAAATTGTTGTGCTCTGGACTCCATCTCACCCGGGGCGAAGTGACCGGTAAAACCATCGCTGGCCAGTTCGCGCCCCCAGTATTCGTGCGAGAGAGTGCCACTGATGATGCA
>Ga0181574_10005515_pt1 | contig 10825 bp, 20 predicted proteins | sample 101ome_24_FD_145600 | JGI IMG/M metagenome (GOLD analysis project Ga0181574, IMG submission 145600) | Coastal salt marsh microbial communities from the Groves Creek Marsh, Skidaway Island, Georgia - 101410AT metaG (spades assembly) | ecosystem: Environmental > Aquatic > Marine > Intertidal zone... | reverse complement strand
TATTTAAGCCAACATCTGCAAAATCAAATAATGGATAAGAAAATCATCTATATCGATATGGATGGTGTTCTTGTTGATTTAGTAAAGAGTGTTGAGGACACTTATCCCCACTTGCTTGAGATGGGAATGGAGATTGGAGACATCTTAGACGTCCATGATCAGCCATTCTATTCGTCTGAACCGGTTAAAGGAGCAGTAGATGCATTCAATCGATTGTGTAACGATCCTCGATTTGATGTCTATATTTTATCTACCGCACCGTGGATGAATGTTCAATCTTTAACAGCAAAGCGAGTTTGGGTTGAAAAGCACCTTGGAGAGGCTGCGACAAAGCGATTAATTTTAAGCCATCGAAAAGACTTAATGATTGGTGACTATCTAATCGACGACCGCCCAAATAATGGAGCAGCGGAATTTAAAGGAGAATGGATCCAATTTGGAACAAAACAATTTGAATCATGGGAAAAAGTATTGAATTATCTAGAGACGAATTCTTAGACCAGTACTCTTACGTTAATAGGGTAGTTAAGAGTTGTAGGACTGAAGAACAGCTACAAAATGCAAAAAGATGGGCAGAAGACTGGGCATGGAGGATGAAAAGGAATGTTCCTTCTCTTGAGATACAAAGTGCAACGGATTTATATCTCTCAGTAATTGAATAAAAAAACTTAGCCGACATTTTACCGTGTCGGCTTTTTTGTTTATATTTGTATTATAATTAAAAGAAAGAATGAAAGAATTATTTTTACTAAGAGGCCTTCCAGGCAGCGGCAAGTCAACTCTTGCCAAATCAATTTCAGAGGTTTGCTATGAGGCTGACATGTATTTTGTAGATGCTAATGGTAACTACAATTTTGACGGTGGGCAGTTAAAAGCGGCGCATGATTGGTGCCAGCTAATGACTAGAATTACGATGGAACACAGTACTCCAAAGATCGTAGTTTCTAATACCTTTACTCAGGAATGGGAAATGGATGCCTATCGAGAAATGGCACAAGAACATGGATATACAGTATTCTCACTAGTTGTTGAGAACAGACACGGTGGAGTTAACGAACATGGTGTTCCAGAAGAGGCACTTGAGAGAATGGAAAACAGATTTGAACTAAAACTTAGATAAGATGAAACCTGGAATTATTTTAAACAAATGGAATCTAGTTCAAAATGGACTAGTAGTTGCTCAGTGTTTTGCAAATACGCTCTATGAAGCTAATATGTACTTTGAAGACGCTGACCTAGAATTTGAATTCAACGAAATTAAATTAGTTACTGAATTAACCTAGATAAATAGAGATATGCAACTCAAGACATTTACAGAATTCTCAATGATTACTGAGGCACAGAACTCACTCAGGTTAAATGTGCCCCAGGATATTATTGACCTATATAATCTTTTCCAAAAGAACGGAAAAGAACTGTATATTGTTGGAGGTGCAGTTCGAGATGCTCTAATGGGTAAAAAGCCGAAAGACTTTGATTTAGCAACCAATGCCTTTCCAGAAGAGGTTGTTAAAATAGTACAGGGTGCGGGCTACTCGACAATTGGAGAGGTTGGTCAACAGTTTGGTGTTGTAATTGTACAAATACCTTCGGATAAGAATGGGGTAGAGATTGCAACATTTAGAGAGGACATTGGAAAGGGTCGTAGACCAGAAGGAGTAAACTACTCAACAATTGATAAAGACGTGCTGAGAAGGGATCTTACAATCAATGCTCTCTTTTATGATATTGGTCGTAAAGAGGTCGTGGACCTGGTTGGAGGAATCAAGGACATTCAAGATCAGAAGATCAGAACGGTAGGAGTTGCAGCAGACAGGTTTGCTGAGGATCCATTGAGAAAATTAAGAGCTCTCAGATTTGCCGGTCGTACTGGTTCTAAACTAGAAAAGGGAACTGCAGATGCTATCTTAACCGACAATAGTCTAGAGGGAGTCAGTCCTGAAAGAGTAAGAGACGAGTTTAAGAAGTCGATAGAATCAGCAAAGAAGCCAATTGACTACCTAAAGATGGTTAGTGAATTTAACCTATGGTCAGTTATGTTTCCTAACATTCCAGTTTCGGTTAAGTTTGTAAATACAAATACTTGGCCGATTCAACTTACGCATCTGTTTGGAGATAATGATGTCGAGTTAATCAAAAGAGAAATGAATAGAGCAACCTTTAGTAGCGATGAGGTAAGTGCTGTTATATTCTTAAAGAGCCTGAGAGATTTTAAAGCTGAAGATGTATTTGACATCTACAAGCAATTCACATCTACCAAAATTGATAAGAATATAATGATTCAATTTGCGAAGATAAATAGATTAGACCTTAAGTTAATAAAGGCTTTCCTAAAATACAAGCCGAGTACTGATGGTAAAGAGGTTATGCAAAAATACGGAATTAAAGGTCCTCAGGTTGGAGAAAAGATCAAAGAGCTAGAGGCTGAAAAATTCAAACAAACAATATGAAACACGTAAAACTATTTGAACAATTCGTTAATGAGTCAAAGATAAAAGTAGGAGATTATGTGCGGTTGCATGGAGATTCTTTTGTATATTCGGTGAATAAAATCAAAGGCTCTAAAGTAGAAATTGAAGACGGACATGGTAAAACATTTGTTACTGATATTGATAAACTTGTCCCACATAAAGATATTATGAAAAAATAAGGCGTAAAAGGTCCTCAAATCAGTAAAAAGATTAAGGAACTTGAAGCTGAAAAATTCAAACAAACAATATGAAACACATAAAATTATTTGAACAATTTCTTAATGAAGGTAAAGCTGGAGCTGACATTAAACCAGGAGAATATATTAAATCAGAATATGGTCATTACTATCAAAGAGTCGACGGTATGGTTGGTGGACAACCTGCATTCGTAGATGTTGAAGCTGACAAGAAAGGTAAATTAAAAATTGGTAAAAGGAAATCTGGTATTCATTCTTCTACTAAATATGTTAAAGTAGATATTGAAGATATTAAAGCATCTCTTAATATTTCAGAAGACTTCATTAATGAAGCAAATCAGGATAACTCATATACCTTTAATGATCTACAAGATTATAGAAAGGCGATTTCAGCTTTGAATGCCGCTAACTTTTACAGATCTGGTAATGGCTATCCTCCAAAAGGCGATGAACCAGGATCCTATTCTGAAGACGAAAGATGGTTAACAATTAAAATAGTACGTGGAGAAAAAGAGGCAGCTAAAGTCTTAAAGAAATCAAAGGTAAATTATAAGTCCGAGTACAAGAAGCCAATGGGCTATACTGTTCATAACCACGGAGGATATTTAGACTAATTATGAAAAAGGTAAATTTATTCGATCAATTTATAAACGAGGCCAACGTAAAGAAAGAGGCTAAAATGGTAGCCGATCAGGTAATTGGCAGTATTCAAGATCAGTACTATGATGAGGGATATTACAACGAGGACGAGGTTTACTATTCTCTTAAAGACTATTTTAATAGTTTTGGAATTAACTATGATAACAACCCTGTCTTTGATGCTGCATATGATATTGTTATGAAATGGGTTAAAAAGAATATTAAATAAGATGAAGTACTTAATGACATTTGAAAAATATCAAACATATTCTGATTACGAGAAACAAAGAAGCAAATGGGCAACTCCTGAAGAGTTAAAAGCCGATGCAACAACATCTCTTAAGAAGCTGCTACCGACATTTGATGAGAAATGGATTGATTCTACCGAAGAACAATCTGACGACGAGAAAGGAATTAAGTTTGAGTTTAAAGTAGGTAAGGATTTGATTCATATGTTTAAAGTCGACAGATGGAGAGGACAGTGGGAATATTACCTAAACAAGAAAAAGAGCGACGAATATAAAATTCAAAAGCACTTTGACGAGACCTTACTGTCTCCATTAGAAACCTTCTTAAAGTATGCTACTGGATATGACTTCTATGCGGCATATATTGATAACGGTAGACAATATCAAAATGCAGTTGCTAGAAATCAAAGGATCGAGGACAGATTTAATAAACTTTCTGGATCTGATCAAAAGAAGGCGATAAAAGACCTTTATAAAAAATTTAATAAAGAAGACGTAGATAGAGTCTTTAAATAATACTATGAAGCACATAAAACTATACGAAGAGTTTCTAAACGAAGGTATTCTTGATATGTTTAAGAAAACAAAAAAAGATACTAAAAAGAATAAGTATAATCCTAATAATATAGGATATGGCCACCCTGACTTTGATAAAGAGCATATTGGATTTTCACCTGACCCCGAACAAGAAATTGAAGAAGCATCGAAAAAAGCAGAAGTCATTAGTAAAAAAATATCTCCACTTATCACCAAACTTGAAGCAGAGTTTCGACACATACATGAAATGATGTTACAACAAGATATGGTAAATGGCGACGATGGAAATAATTTTTATCTTAACCATATTAAAGAATTCTTAAATGAATTAGAATCGGTAGGGTTTAAGATAGAAAAAGGAATTTGGTAAAAAATTAACATAACTCATGAAACATGTAAAACTATACGAAGAGTTTCTTAATGAAGGAGTAACTTTTGGTAAGAAAGGTATTAAAGCAAAGCTGCAAGACAAGCTTGAATTGGCTAAAAAAGCTATCGAAAAATGGGGAGATTCATATCAATCTCAGTTAGATGCAGTTGAAAAGGCTCTTAAAACTGGAAAAATTGATGTAAACAATATTATGAGAGTTCAGGGTGGAGAACCCCAAGACTCATATGAAATCTTTAATGGTAGCAGCGCTGCTCAATTAGCATCTGAGATCCATAAGGTTTTAAAGAAATATAAAAAATACGAGGTAGAAGGGTCTTCTACACCTGCAATGGCAGGATGGTCAGGTACCATGAGATCTACTGTTGGTGGAAAAATAGAAGGACATGTAAACTTCAATAATGGCAGTAATACATATCTTATTGCAGTAACAGTTGGAGGTGGAGTTGATAGATCAATTAGAGAAAAGATCTTTCAGGAAGTTTATGAATTAATGTTCGTATTTGACGAATACAACGGTAGTGATGGTGGAGTTTCGATTGACATGGACAATGGAACCAACTATCATACCCTTGGACTAAAGAGAAGTGGTGAATCTTTTGTTCGATCTTTTGCTGGAAGACTTCAGCAGACTATAAATTTAGGATAAATTTAAACTTTTTTAAAAATAATTGAGCCGGCATTTTTTATGTCGGCTCTTTTATTATAAATGAGCATTCTTTAAATCGCCTTTCTAAAAGATAATTGAACTAACTCTCGACTAGATGTTGTAATACTAGTTTCTAGAGAAAAGCCCTCTTTAAGTTGTATATGTGCATAGATTGAAGAAGGCGTTTTATAAAAACTATTTTTAGGTAAAGGTCCCAACATCCAAAATGGAGCTATACCTAATCTAAGCATAGGATTTACTTGATACTCTATCTGTGCTAATCTAATTCTTAGTTGAGTATTCATAAAATAAGTAGAGTCTTCGCCTTGATATGACTGTTTCGCAAATAGGTTAACTAACTCTACTCTTGGTCCAAACTTCCATTTACCATATGTAAACTCTCGTTCTACACTAATTGATAGAGAGTTGTAATGTGAAATGTTAGCTGCGAATTCTACTGCATATTTTTCTGAGGTGTCTTTTGATTGACCTTGAGAAAATAATGAAGCACATAGTAACAAACATAATAATAGAGATCTCATAATATTGGATTTTATCATATGTATGTTTATGATTTACGTAAAGTTGGCCATGCGCAGTAAAAAAAATGTAAAAAAAGTCACTCCAGATTTTTTTATGTCGTGGAAATTGTTTATATTTGTATAGTAATTAAAACAAACCTTAAAATAAAAGTTATGAAATACACATTGAATAGCGGCTTAGTTGCCACAGATTTTGACGTCGATGGAATCGACACTAGAGACTATCCAGATTTTTGCGATGCATATATTTGCGATGCAAGTGTTATAGAAAACGGTGAGTGGAGAGATGCCACTGATGATGAAATAGACGAGTTAAACGAAGATGGAGATCTTGTTTACGCTTGTGTTGAAAATCATTTGTACTAATGAGAGCCTTTAAGAGAAAAGGTAAAGTTGCGGTCCTTACTAATACAGGAGGGGCCGGCAATTCTCAAATTACCGAAGAAATGTCGACCGATTTTGACTTGATTGGTGCTTTCTTAAAGAGTGATATGCAGAGGTTTAAGTATATTGCCGATGAAAAATACGGAGATTGGTACGATGGAGGTACGGTAAGTATTGGAGTTAAATGGATTTAAAGTAAATAAAATGCAAAAGACAGTAATTTTTGACTTAGATGGCACGTTGGCCATCATTGACAAGCGTAGAGCCCTGGCTGCAAAGCCAAATGGCAAAATGGATTGGAAGGTGTTCTTCTCTCCAGAAAACATTCAATTGGATGAGCCAAATCATCCCGTAATCGCAAGCTTTAAGGCGATGAAGGATGCTGGGTTCCGAGTTGGAATCTTTAGCGGTCGAGACTCCATTAGTCGTGTAGAGACCGAGGCTTGGTTGGCTAAAAATGGAATCGATCCAGACTTTTTGTTCATGCGAATGCAGGGTTCTTTTACTCCTGATGATGTACTGAAAAAAGAATGGTTAGACCAAGAAACCGCAGCAGGACATGAGGTCATGTGTGTCTTTGACGACCGTGATAAGGTTGTTAAGATGTGGAGAGAGAACGGAATCAGTTGCTTTCAGGTAGCACCAGGAAACTTTTAGCGAGATGAGTATAGAAGTACTGGTGCTTACCATTTTTCTTTGCGCTTTTATGTTTGCCCTTGGATGGATTGCAGGTATAGATAGTGAGCAAAAAAGAATCAGAAGAGCCTTTGGTTTAGAGGGGTACACATATGAGAAATTCTTTGAGGTACTCCGTAAATATGAAAAGTTATTGAATGACAAGAATTAATTGTGGTGTAGCTGCCGAAGAATTACCAGATAAGATTCTACTGGCCGAATTACGGGAAATTAAAAGAATACCAAATGCTATTCGCAATGGGAGGTACTCTCTTAATGGTATTCCAGAAGAGTTTACACTTGGAACTGGCCATGTAAAGTTCTTTTACGATAAGTTAGAATACTTATATGGGCGGTACCAAGCTCTTAGGGGTGAAGCCTTGAATCGTGGATTTAACGTAAGTGACTTTAGCGAGGCTTGGGACGGAGTACCTCAAGAACTGATGAATGGTTACGTTGAAAAGATTAGGGATCGCGAGATTATTATTAGCAGAATAAATGAACGTGGATTTAATTTAAAAGAAGTTTGAAACTTTTTTAGATTACTATAATATATACTACTGAACTTAAACTTATTGATATGAAACTAGTAGACGCACTGCGCCAAGAAGACCGTTTGACTGAAAACGGCATGGCAACCAATTCAACCTCTTTAAATGCGAACGTAGACCTATTCTATAATATAGGTGCTATGCGAGGTCAAGAAAGATCTCGACTAATTCAAATGTTCAGCGCAGCATTTGGTGAAGATCCATTGACTGCAATGAAAATATTGTTCTGGTCAAGAGATGTCAGAGGAGGTGCTGGAGAAAGACAAATCTTTAAAGATATTGCCCAATACTTGGCTAATACTAATAGTGAAGCTCTTGAAAAGAACCTTCACCTAATTCCAGAGTATGGAAGATGGGATGACCTATTAGCATTTGAAGGTACCCTCTTACAGGACGCTGCATTTGACTTGATTCAGGATGCTTTACTTAAGGACCAAAATGGGTTATGCGCAAAATGGATGCCACGTAAAGGAATGACTGCTGTCGTTCTACGCGATCACATGGGCTTAACTCCAAAACTATACCGTAAGGTATTGGTTACGTTGACAAACGTCGTTGAGCAGTATATGTGTGCAAAAGAATGGAATCAAATTGAATTTGGTAAGCTGCCATCTCTTGCCTCGGCTCGATACCGGAACGCTTTTGTAAAGAATGCAAAGGACAGCTACTTGAATTATCTTGATGCTCTTAAGAAGGGTGATGCTAAAATTAATGCAGGGGCCGTCTATCCATATGACGTTATAAAGTCATTAAATCGTGATAACAATGAAGTTGCTGCTGAACAGTGGAAAGCTCTACCTAACTATTTAGAAGGGTCGACCGATATGGTTTTACCATTAGTTGATGTTTCAGGATCGATGAGCAGTTTGGCGAGTGGAAGTACAACTTGTATAGATATTGCTGTTTCTCTAGGGCTTTACATTGCAGAGAGAAATGAAGGTCCATTCAAAGACTCTTTCTTAACCTTTTCCGCTAATCCGGAACTAAAAGTTCTACAAGCAGATAATTTGGTCGATAGACTTATTGAAATCTATAGCGCCGATTGGGGCATGAACACTAATCTTGAAGCATCTTTTAAGTTAATACTTGACCAGGCTATTAAGCATAATGTTTCACAAGATGAGATGCCAGATAAGATCTTAATCCTATCAGATATGCAATTCGATGAGGCAACTTCTTCTACATGGAATGAAGATGTACCTGAATGGAATCCAACCGCTCAGCAAATGATTGAGAAGATGTACCTTGATGCGGGCTACAAGATGCCAAAAATTGTCTACTGGAATCTACAATCTCGTAGAGGTGGTGTGCCGGTTGCTTTTGATAAGACTGAAACTGCACTGATCAGTGGATTCTCACCAGCAATTATGACTTCGGTTTTAGGTGCTAAAGAGTTTACGCCAGTCAGCATAATGAATACTACTATTTTAAGTGATAGATACAAAGAAATTACTTTATAAGTTGAAACAATTATAGGTTTAAATATATAAGTATTGAAAGGGTTTCTTACAGCAAATTAACTATTATTCCAATATCGATAAGTTCAATAGAAGCCCGTTAATTTAAGGATGCTTTCAGCAATTCAGAACAAGATAAGCAGACTCTAAATGCATCCTGTTATCTTTTTTAAGATCCTGGTTAATTTTTTAGCCAGGATTTTTTTATGTCAAATATTTTGTTTATATTTGTATAGTAATAAAAGCTAAAGATATGAAATACACATTTAAAGCGAGTGAAGTACGCTGTAACGGTATTGGAGGCCCTGGATTCCAAGAGGCCATGAAATCCAAAGATCTAATTAAAAGAATCATAGAAGAGGTCCGAGAAAAAATAGGAACTGATGCAATATTTGAAAAGATTGTTGCTGAAAATCCAAGAGATGATTTTTATGCCGGTCGTAGATTTACAACAGTCGAAGACGTTGTTTCTAGATTAGCAACTGGTCTTGGAAACTGGTCTTTTGATAAATTGGGCAGCAAAGAGCTAGTTGAGATGAACGTTCGAGCTATTCTTGAAACAATTAGCGAAGATGATAGTATAACTATAGTCATTGATGCTCATCGAGACTGTGCAGGAGCCGATCACTGGTATGAATTTGAAAAGGATTGGGGATGATAACATTTGTTCTATACTATATTATTTGCGGAGTTATCTTTAACTTCTTATTCGATTTAATGGTAAATTGGCTCGCGTCTAACGATCCTGAACACGAAGGTCTAAGATTTACGATGGCTGAAAGAGCAGTGACGGTTCTAACATGGCCTATTCATGCGGGTCGATTAATAATTGGATTCATTAAAACTATTATAAATTCATGACAAATTACGGATATTGCTGTATCAATCTAACTCTCGGCGAAGAAGGAATCAAGATTGGCCGCGGAATGATTAAACGTACCTTTCAACAAAAGGGTATCGAGTATGCATCCCAGTTAGCCGAGGAGAACATTAGAGATATGATTGAAATTATTAAATGGAATCATAGAAACGGCTTTAAACTATATCGTATGAGCTCTAGCATGTTTCCATGGTTATCTGAATATGAATTTAAAGATATGCCAAATTGGCCGACAATTAAAAATCTACTAAAAGGTGCAGGCACACTTATTAAAAAATATAATCAACGTGTAACTTTTCACCCTGGTCCATTTAATATTTTACCTTCACCTAAGACTGAAGTAGTTGAAAACACAATTAAGGAATTACGGCAACATGGCGAACTAATGGATTATATGGATTTGCCAAGAAATCACCATGCTGCAATTAACATACATGTCGGTGGCACATATGGAGACAAACCTGCTACAATTAAAAGGTTTATTGAAAACTTTCAACGCTTGCCTGAATCTGTGTCGTCGCGTCTAGTTCTAGAAAATGACGACAAACCTGCACAATATGGGGTTGAAGACCTATATGAAATTTGGAAAGAGTGTGGAACTCCTATTACATTCGACTATCACCATCACAGATGCTACAATGACCCAATGCCTGAAAAGGAAGCCCTTGAATTGGCAGCAAAAACATGGCCTACTGGAATTCGTCAATTATGTCATTATTCATCAGCTAAAAAACTTCACGAGGATGCTTCTGTAATTATACGAGCACATGCCGATTATGTATATGAGCCGATTGAAGATTATGGCATGGAACTTGACATTGAGATCGAAGCAAAGGCTAAAGAACTCGCAGTTCAAAAGTACGTGAAACAATTTGAAACTCTATTAATATAAATTCTAAATACTTTTATATGAAAAAACTTTTATCTAAACTCGTAGGGATCCTAAGAGGATTCATTAAATTTGTTGGAAACCACCAAATGGGCATGCAATCTATTATTTTATGGATTTGTGCTATTTTACACATTGGTAGTAAAGACTTTTGGTTCTTTGCTATTCCAGCAATTGTACTATCGGGAATGTCAGATATAATTAGTGAATTACGTAAATTAAATGCAAACAATGGCGAATCTTAAATTAGAAGCCCTACGGGCAAAGTACAATGCTCAGCGACTTGAGGCGATTGCAACCCTAGAGGTTTATATGTCG
>Ga0181574_10005511_pt1 | contig 10834 bp, 10 predicted proteins | sample 101ome_24_FD_145600 | JGI IMG/M metagenome (GOLD analysis project Ga0181574, IMG submission 145600) | Coastal salt marsh microbial communities from the Groves Creek Marsh, Skidaway Island, Georgia - 101410AT metaG (spades assembly) | ecosystem: Environmental > Aquatic > Marine > Intertidal zone... | reverse complement strand
TGTCTAGTTCCTTAAACTTCTTTCCCCGAAGATTAATCTTGTAGCTCTTGCCATCAGAATAAGTTCCAGTTACCGTTCCTGGGTAGTCGTGACCCACCCCGCGGGAGCAGAGAGTTATGGGATGTTCAGTATTGCCCGTTCCCTTCTTCATAACCACCCAAGCGACGAGGCTTCTGACTGCATCGTCCGCGTGCCTGGGAAATAATTCCATTTCTGGCCACTCCTTCTCTATATACCGAATTATAAATAAGTTCACATCTGCGTGATTTTCAGGGAATGTTGTCCGTCCCTCAAATACCTCATCTTCTTCTTCACTATCTTCTTGTTCCTCTTGATCACATGGGACAGGATACCAATCTCCCTTGTGATTACACTTCATTGAGGCTCCTATATAAGTTCCATCATCCATATCAAGTAGCTCCCGAGTATCCTTGTTCCATAGAACCATATCCCCATCATAATCATACTCAACAACTTCCACACCACTCATTCTAAGCTTATCACCAATGCTACCCTTGACAAAGCTATTTTCAGTGTCTATCTCCATATCTATCGGCTGCTGGAAGTACTCCTTGAGAGAAGGATTCTTCTCAATTCTCTCTCGGTTAACTTCTGTCAATTCTCCACATGATACCAGTGCGCCCAGAAATTCCTTAATCAGACTCTGCTTCCCAAGGGAAACATTATCCTTAAACTTATCCCCAAGTTTCTTCTCCGCTTCGCGTATGATCTCAGAAACATCAGTTTGATAATCCACCATTCTTTTTTTCCTTTCTCTTTGTTTAAAATAACTCATAAAAAATATAAATCAAATTTATCATTTATGAATTAATCATTTACGAATTTTGGGTTTAAACCAGACTGAACCATCGATTCTGTTTTCCCACTTACCTTCAACCCAATATTCTCTGCACCAACATTTCTTACAGAACCAGTGATCTTCTTCTTCCCAAGTAGAAGGGAGTCCTCCAGTAGAAGATCTTCTATCAAAGTAACCTTCCCACCCACTTCCTTTAAAACCACAATCTTCACATTTGTAAGTCTGTGATATGCTTTGAGGAGGGGGATCTACTTTACATGTACATGAGTAACAAGAACAAGTCCTGAATGTTCTACCTGGTTTCCCATGCCAATTTTCAACAAATACAGAACCGAATGCTCTATGTTCTCTGTCTGAATAGTTTATTCTCGCCTGATGCATATTATGATCTCTTTGATGTATCTTATTTGAATCATAACATTCTTTACAGAATACTCCACCATAAGGAGACTTATTGGGACCCGACCACCCCTTATCCCATTTATCTTCTTCTGATCTCAATGAAATCCGAACACGATTACATCCTGAGCACTCAAATGGAGATTCTTCTTCTGACCTACCGCACCCGGATTTCTCTCTCATATTAATTAGAGCCTGTCTCTGAGAAATGGGTGGCAAGAGTTTCCACTCATCTAATTCTTTTCTATAGAACTCTCCTATTTTTTCTTCTTCTTCTGTTTCTGGCAACCGATAAACGCTCCATTTGCCATCTTTGAAGTTGTTTAACTTTCCAACAACCATTTTCCCGTGCCCACCTGAATACCAAGCTACATATTCTCCTCTAAATCTCTTTTCCCTTATCCAAGTGGCATAGTAAGCCAATGATTCCCATCTTTCTTCAAATAGATCCGCATCCTTTACTTTTTGAGGATAATCACATGGCCATACAGTTGGGTTCATACTTACCCAACAAACAATCTCACCGATTGCTTTCTTTTTCCGACCGGACATCCATTCCTCTAGTTTCTTTTCTTTCTCCTCTTTGCTATCTAACCAATCGCATCCTATATATCTATACAAGATCTCCTTTTCAGGAGTACTATTACTACAATCTACACACAATCCTCTGCCAAAGAGAAATCGCATTTGAGGACGGTCTTTGAACTTGATAACTTCTCCAGCAGGTCCCTTCTTGCAGCACATAAAACACTCAAAGATTTTCTTTTCTGGTTGAGGTTTGGAACGAGGTTGAGATTGAGGTTGAGGTTGATTCTCCTTCTTTAGAAGATCTCTTTTTTTCTTCTTCGCTCTTTTCTTCTGACTCTTCGACATCCCTGCATACGGATCCACTGTAGATATTTTCTCTGATTCAGAATGAATTGCTTCCCTTTTTTGTTCCCCCGCTGATTCATTGAAACAACCGAGAGAAGGATAATCATCTTCTGAGAAGATCATAATTGATTGTTTTATAAAGAATCATAAAAAATATGAATCAAATTTATCTAAGATGTTCTTTCTTTAAAGGAATCATCAATGTGTTTCTTTCCTCCAAAAATGTGATTGTACCATGAGGAAAATGTCAACGACCCATGTACTCTCCAAACAAGACTGGTATCTTTCTGTGTGTTCCAATTCAGAACTGAATTAATATATTGGTTATCCATTAGGAAAAATCTCCCCGAATGGAATCCTTCAAACCATTTCACCATTTCAGGAGACCATTCTTCTGCAGCCACCACCCCCCAAGGAACAGATAATTTGAAGTATTCGACTCTATCATCGGGTGAATGATATTTCATTTCTCTTTTAAAATGTTCCAAGAAATGGGAATATCTATTATGAAATGCTACTGGTATAGATTCTAATCTACTGATTGCTTTCGGGAAATGCCAATCCCTATCTGATAGTTCTGCGCGACTGTAGTATAACATATGCCATTCTGACATATCTACGAACTTCCCTCTATTACAATAATACTCTCTAGATTTCTCTATTTCAAGAGATTCGTGCGTCCTTTTTATCTTCTTGACAAAATTCTCAACAAGATGTTCCGGGAGACCGAAAGAAAGAAGACAGAGGAAAACATTGATGTCCCAATTTGTAAAGTAAGTCATAGGTTAATTGTTTACCAAAACTCATAAAAAATTTATCAAATTTATATTAAAATAAAATAAAAAATCCTCATATGAGGATTTTTTAGACGCTAGTGACGGGATTTGAACCCGCGCATCGTTCTTTCGAACGACCTACCTCCCAGGGACACCATACATTTCCATACCTCCTGAATACATTAACACCCGTCTCAGAGCATCTCCCCCCCAATGCAAACTCAAGTCAAACCTTACAAATGACCGGTTCAAGGCGTCCCAAGAATCAATCAATTGCTTAGAGAAACCATCCTTTACACAGGAGGCATACCAAAGACCGAAGTCTTCAATTTCATGTAATCATTTGGTTAGGTTGCTACAGGTGAATAATTTGATAGGGTGACACCAACACACTCTCCACTAGCTGATTGTTTCGTGTGGGACTCGAACCCACGCACTCACAGGGCGCACCCCGCAAAGCTCTACCATCTGAGCTTAACGAAACTAGAATTCGTAGGGGGAATTGAACCCCTTCCTCCAAATCCACTTGTAATCTCCATAGGAGTACCTCCCGGGAGACACCTCTTGACCACAAAGATATGCTACGAATAGATGCCTAGACTCTATTGAGAATAGGACTTGGGGCTACTCCACCGAGATTAGGGCCATTACGCAATATCTTCTCAGTAAAGTGTCTGTGACGGGACTCGAACCCGCTACCACGCAGTTAAAAGCCACGCGCTCTACCATATGAGCTACACAGACTAATTGCCGACCCCTGGACTCGAACCAGGAACCTCCCGTGGAAGACCCACCAGGTGCTCTATCCGCGTCCCCAGGTGAAAAGCCTGGGTTTGCCATAATGGCGACTTGAGCTAGACCAGCTTGTTTGCGATGTCGTAGTGCATGCCGGAGGTTGTTTTAAAAAGAAACTCCCTTGCGGGAAAATAGTACCGGTCAGTCTAATGCCGCACGCTGCTGGGCATCAGAACAATGCTTGGGAGCATCGCGGTGTTCCATGTGAGACTCGAACTCACGGCCATATGATTTACATCATACGCTCTACCACTGAGCTAATGGAACACAATCAATTATTGATTTGAACGAAATCAAATTTTTTCCATATTGTAAGAGAATATTATAATTCTATCATAAAAAATTAAATCAAATTTTGAAGAATAATTATAAAAGTAGATTACACTTTGTTCATTCTTTATCAATGAAATTCTTCAAAATTGGTCTTCCGACCCATCATCAAACATTTCTTCATCAGACATTTCTTCTCCTGCTTTCTGATATTTATTCGGAACAATCTCCGAATCATGAATTACCTGTTTCATTTCATTTTTCATTGTTTCTCTCACCTTTTCCTGAAGATTTACAAAGTATCTTAATCCCTCAATGTTCATGCGAATAAATTTGTCTCCACTAGCCACCACCTCGTTCCCACGACTATCAATCTTTATGAATGCAGGAAGCTTTCTTTCTAAGTTATGGTAACATGGATTGAAACACCCAGCTTCTCGCGAAAAACATGGGTTATTGGCGCCATTGGTATAAATATCTTTCAATTTCTGATCGATCGCTCGCGTCGCTATCAACATTTTCCCCGTAGATATCTTTTCCTCGATTTCTTTTTCATGTTTTTCGTAGAGAACATCAACCAGTTTGCTCTTAGTTTCATCGTTCTCCTCAGAACTATACATTCCCTCCAACCACCCCATCCCCGAAAGCAGTGACAAACGATCAAGCTTTTCGTGCATAGTGTATGACATTCTGAAATGTCAGTTATTTTTTATGAACTATTAACTTTCATAAAAAATTTATCAAATTTCTACAAACTATTCTTTACTCTAAGCTAAGTCTCATCGTGGGATACGGAACTTCTGTGAAACAACACCAGTTCAAATGGATATCAGAATCCTCCTGGAATCCATGTTTTTCATAGAACTCCATCAGTTTCTTCTGACTCCTTTTACCCTTCAGATACCAGAATCCACCATATTCGTTCTCAAGCGGTTCGTCCAAATTTTCAACCGCCTGATATTCTGTTCCTTCCCAAAGAGTATCAGAATCACCCGAATTGTACTCACAGAACATATAATCATGGATAGACTCCTTGATATATTCCTGCTCCAAGTTGAAGACAGGTGTTCCCTTCTTATCCTTCCGCATACACTTCTTCCACATTTCTTCACTAAGAATATCCAATGCTTCATCACATGGATACCAAATATTCTCCGATTCTTCCTCCGATTCTTCCTCCGATTCTTCCTCCGATTCTTCCTCCGATTCTTCCTCCGATTCTTCCTCCGATTCTTCCTCCGATTCTTCCTCCGATTCTTCCTCCGATTCTTCCTCCGATTCTTCCTCCGATTCTTCCTCCGATTCTTCATCTGATTCTATGCCCATGCCAGAATACTCATTTGCGACCTCCAAAACTAGATCATCGTACCCCATCTTTTTCGCATACTCCTTCGTCAGATCCATGAGATCAGAACCGATGCCTCTAAAGCGAGTGAAGTAAGTTGCACAGATGGCCGAGATAGATAGTGTCTTGGAATCTCTCTGAGTATTGGTGACATCTTTCAGAACAATGTACCCATGAATCCTATTGAATGGATTCACATAGGACCACTGATGTCTGAGCTTGTCTCTCCTCCATTTCCCCGCCTTTCGAATCTTCTTCCGAATATCTTCGGGCAGGTGGTCGGCATCTTCATCATTGTCAACCAGACAGAATATGACAGTGTCACCCACCTCACTATCATTCACCAAATCTTCTTCAGTGAACCAGAACTCACTTCCATAATACCCCCCCAACTCTTCTCTCCAAGTGGAGATAAAATCTCGAAGAGTCATGAATGTGAGATTGCTCCTCTGAGACTTCTCCGGAACTCCATCACGAAGAAGGACTCCATCAGAACCCACCGTGGCCTGAGCGAATGCCAGCCAGTTTGAAAGATGTTGTGTTCGAATTGCTCCCATTTTCAGATTGTTTGTAGTTACTGAAATATATCTATCTCAAATCAAATTTATCATCAAAAAATAAAATTTTTTCATGATCACATAAAAAATTTATTATATCCTACTCCTAATCTATTGAATTCTTTCAGCACACACCACGGGTCCATGAAGATCTATCAACTTCTGAATTTTCTTATCTAGTTCTTCAATCTTTTCATCACTTTCCCTCTTCATAGACCATGCTAGCATCGCAGCACTATCGTGAGACCTCGAAGGTCGTTTCATGTGCGGAACACCCGATGGTTTCTTTGGTTTCATCGCCAACGGAACGAATTCTGAAGCCAGGGGATTCAATTTGAATCCCTTTGAAACCTTCGAGTCACACTCCTTCCTTAGGAGCATGAATTGCCCCTCAATATCTCTGTAGTGTTTTTCAGGGTAATCCTTGACAGTTATGTCCGTAATCGCAATGTTCTTGCCCCGATTTTCCTTCTTCATATTGGAAATCCACTTGAAGATTCTTTCGAATCCATCCACCAGATTGCGATTCTGAGACCACTTCAAACCCTTTCCACCCTCTTTGAAGAAGACTGCCCTTTCCTCTACAGAGCAACCCTCTACAAAGAACTCTAGCATCTTTGCGAAGTTCCAAGATACTCTATCCTGTCTATCTGCTACATCTATTGATTCTATGCTATTGTGGTTCTCTTCACCGATCAAAGTGACTTCAGCATCAGTATTGAAAGAAGTCCCTGCCGAATCGGGCGACCGTTTCCTCCCCTCCGCTGTCGGAACAGACCTTTTCGGGGGAGGAATTTCTTCGCACCACAGTGGATGATCGCGGTTTATCGACCGAAGATAGCTCCTTTTTTCTGCACTATTTCTCCCGTAACCCTCGTATTGCACATGCCGCTTGTAAGTGACGGGAGTCCCATCACCCAAGAACCCCGCCTCATAAATGACCCGCGCCCCGATGTGGGCCTTATTTTCAATTGGGTCATAGATATCCTTGTAGTGGATATCTTCGGCAATGGTCCACCGAGGAGCGGCCAGTCTTACGAGACCAGTTGGCGCAGCCATGGATGGTACTCCCGACCCCCAAGTGTTCGGTGAATCCAAGTGCTCACTGAGCCCGAGTTCTTCAGTGAATGCTAGTATAACTCTCCAATAGAGAATGTGTATGCGATATTTGTTTGTGATAAATAAACGAATAATAGAAATCAAATTTCTCATCAAAAAAATTTTTTTAAAAGACAATATGATATTAACTAGAGACTAATAAAATTAAAGGATTCATTCAGAAATATTTAGAGTTTTCTGAGACTATATTTCTTTTTTTTAACACTAAGAGCAATATTATGAAGTGCTATATCTTTATTATTTAATAGTAAGTGGTGAACTTTGGAATTTTTATTATTCATTATAAAATACACAGCGTTTAAACTAGCATATTTTCTGATAAATTTTTCTCTGCTAGTTTTATCATTGGGATACATAATAAATCCCATCTTTTTAACAGATTTATTTCCATTATGCTATATATTAATATATCATAAAAAAAATTTTTTTCAATGATAAATTTGATTTCCGCTTTTTCTTAAGATATTATCAAACAACAACAGATACACCAATCCTCTAGCTTTCACACCACTTGCTTACTTGGAGACTGTAATCAGAAGGGAGGCCATCAGAGAAACCCTCGCACAAAAGATGAGCGCTGCTTATCTCAATCTCACTGAGGCAACCGTGGCGTACCCCAACATCTACGATGATGATAAGACCGAGGTGACCCTCTGGGGGTCAGAGAATTGGGGGACCATTTCCGGTGCAGCGGCCTGGTTGCGCGAACCCGATGCTTATCGCGATATCCTTCTCTTGGTCACAGAGTCGGGGATGCACTGGGACGAGGGGCCATATAAGGCAGCAGTTCTCGCAGCAATCGACGAAATGGAGGAGTGGGAAGAGCACGGCACTGCATATGACAAGTGGTGTCAGGGCGTTCAGGACATGAACGACCTCCACTCTCCCTCCCTTTACACAGAGTGGAACCAGGCCACCGGCGAATCCAACTTCATTGGCGCCGACCAGTTGCAGAAGAACATGAAGATTCCCAAGTACACCCCCGAGATGCTCTTCCAGCGCGACACTCTCAACTGGTTCTATAATTTCAATTGGAACGGCGCTACGCGGAGCACAATGACTACAGTTGTCCCGGACACCATCGAGCTCCTTGAGTTGACGGCAGTTGGAGACAACCATGGTGTTGCCAAGTGCGATATGGGCGCAGTCTTTGTTCCCAAGAGTGCCCTCAACCACCTTACCTGCAATGGTGGCGCGGAGGTGGGTACCATCTTTGACGGTGAGATCACATTCACCCCTGGGAACAAATTCCCTTGGAGACTTGTGCGCGACGGAGTCAAGTTCACATATGAGGACTTGTGTGGCACTCGTCCTGACGACTATTAGATAGCATTCACCATAAAACGAAAGACAAAAAACAGCCATATAATCTCAAGACAAAAAACAGCCATATAATCTCAAGACAAAAAACAGCCATAAAACATAAAACCAAAAAAAAATTTTTTTTGTTTTTTTTATTTTTTCGAGGTCCTGGGCAGACATTTTTATTTGTTTTTCATATCTTTTCTTGCTTTTTTTTGTCTATTTGATTTTTCAGTCAAGAAGGGATGCGAGGCTATCCGCGGCGCGTTTTTCGGCGGCACTGAGGGTATTTCCCGGTTCCACTTGCCATTTTGCGCGCTGTTGTTGCACGAACTTCAGCATTTTCGGCGATTTCTTTGGAGCTTTTGTCTTTTTTGTCTTCTTTTGTTTCTTGTAGAACTCCTTGGGTTCGTTGAAGCAAGTGACACCGAGGAGAGAGACCTGTTTGCCGCCGGCGGCCACGGGCTTCTTGTAGAACTCCTTGGGTTCTTTGAAGCAAGTGACACCGAGGAGAGAGACCTGTTTGACGGCCGCGGGCTTCTTGTAGAACTCCTTGGGTTCGTTGAACATGGAGACGCCGATGAGAGAAACCTGTTTGAAGGGTTTCGCCGCCTTTACCGCTGCCGTTTTCTTGGGCGGAGTAGCCGGTGGGCAGGTGACAACGCCCCAGTCTCGGATGCAAGTGCGCCGGTTGTGACCCTTTCCATTGCAGTTGGCACAGCGGCGGTTGGTCACCACCGGTATCCGGAAGACATTCTTCAGAGCGGGGCAGGAGGAGCTGCGGGACAGAGCGGCCATTTCGAGTGCTACTGAGTGCTGCTGAGTGCTGCTGAGTGCTACTGAGTGCTTCAGAGATTTGGTGAGTCAAAGAGTGTTTGGAGTTTTCAGTATCCAGAGTTTGTTTGATTAATAAGATAACATTTGTCTCAAATCAAATTTATCACAAAAAAAAAATTTTTTTTCTCATATAAATTTGATTCACTGTATGACAATATTTATCAACCACCAACAATTGAGTGAATACATTTACTCTCTACTCGCTTCACAAGCTCAAAAGCTCACAAAGTTCAAGCGACTCTTTCTTTCACACTCTATCGGTAGAGGATGTCTGTGATGCCGAAGAAGTGGGCACAGCATATGGAGAAGGTCGCGAAAGAGGCCTGGGAAGCTGGTTTTGACCAGTGTCGCTCGGGGGAAGAGAATAGTTTCAAGTGGGATGAGGCTTGGTCCAAGATCTCTCCCACTGCGAAGAAGACATCCCCGACCAAGAAGAAGGACACTTCTTCTTCTGACAAGGAAAGGTCCCTTCTTCCATACGACTCGTGTAAGTGCCAGGCGCGGGCATGGGGGGGAGGATATGGTGTTCAGTGTAAGTCGAACCCCAAAGAGGGCTGCGAGGGCCTATGTGGGATGCATTTCAACCAACTTGAGACTGCTCGACGGGAGGGGGGAACTGATATCAGGAACGGGCGATACAACCAACCGAAGCCTTCGGCATCTCTAGATGTCCCCGAGGGCCACAAGAAGTATGAGATTTTCTGTTGGCTCGACCCGTCATCAACCCTGATTCCGAAGGCATCTACTAAAGAGATGCGTCTCAAATTGGTGGAGCTTGGTTTCTCAAGTGAACTGGCAAACACCTTGAAGGGGAAGAATCTCACCAATCGCTACAATGAAGAGATGGCCAAGGTGGATGTCTCCGAGAAAGAAGATTCTACTCCTCCTCCGGAATCACCCAAAAGCACTTCGGATGATGGGGTCGGAGTCTTTCCCTCGGAATCTCAGGATTCACCCGAAGACCCAGAACCCGAAGAGGAAACGGGTTCAGCCACACCACCTCCTCTAATCATGACTACTTGCTGGGGATGCATGGACACCGAAATTCTCAGGGAGAACATTCATACAGTTGAAACACCGGAAGGCGTGAAAGAGTACTGTTCTTCTTGCAAGATCAAATATCATCAGAAAGTCCTGATTGAGAAGAAAGTTGAAGAGATTGAGGAAAAGATAGATGAAACTCCTCAGTCGCCCAAAAAAGTAGCGGAATTCAAGAAGTGGTTTCTCGCCAACGGAATTCCAGTAGACAACATCAAGGGGAAGAAGGCACTCCACGAAAAATACAACGAAGAGAAGCTCAGAATAAAACAAGAAAAGGAAGAAGCAGAGCGTTTGGCTGCCGAGGCTGCCGAGAAGGAAGCTGCTGAGAAGGCGGAGGCCGAGCGTTTGGCTGCCGAGAAGGAAGCTGCCGAGAAGGCGGAGGCCGAGACTGTTGAGGGGAAGTCTGAAACCGCGGAACAGGCGCCGGAGAGTCTTGGAAAAGACGAATCTTCAGATAGCGATGGAGAAGAGACTGAAGATATGAGTGATGAAGAAGGTGGACCTACTCTCGAAAAGACATCATTTGATGGCGTCGAGTATCTCGAAGATGAAGATACAGAGGAATTGTTCTGCCCCATCACCAACAAATTGATGGGATCATGGAATGACGAGGGGGGAATCGACTGGGCAAACGACGATGCCAGAGATAAACACGAATTGCGCAAGAATTCTAAGTGAATGCCTACAATGAAAATTTAAT
>Ga0181574_10005506_pt1 | contig 10838 bp, 7 predicted proteins | sample 101ome_24_FD_145600 | JGI IMG/M metagenome (GOLD analysis project Ga0181574, IMG submission 145600) | Coastal salt marsh microbial communities from the Groves Creek Marsh, Skidaway Island, Georgia - 101410AT metaG (spades assembly) | ecosystem: Environmental > Aquatic > Marine > Intertidal zone... | reverse complement strand
ATTCGCGGCGTTCTATCTGTCGATTTTTACACAACTGTTTTTATACGCGGGCCTTTTTCACACAACTGCTTTCAAACAATTGTTCTCATTAGCCTTTTTTGAGCAGCAGCTTTGACCGACTACTTTTATTGACCAGCTATTGGACAGCGGCTACCGTCCGATCCTCGCCAACCAACCTGCACCTAACTTCTGGGAAAACCGTGCTGATTAAACACCGCGTACCGCCTAAGCCCAAGCCGCTTTAGCAACGACGCGGATTTTAGCGACTTTGGATCATTACACCAGTGCTTTTTCGACGAAACCGACAACCGATTCTAGGGCCCCATCCAACTCATCGACTTGGTCGCCTCCTGCTCGCGCAAGATCTTTTCTTCCTCCACCCTTACCACCGACTTGTTGTGCAACGTGATTCACAATTTGTCCAGCATCCAACCGGTCAGTTAGGTCTTGGGTCACTCCAGCGATCAAGGCGATTCGCCCCCCTTGGACAGAGGCAAGTACCACCACACCGGACCCCAACTTATTCTTCATTTTATCGACTGCATCCGGCAGAGATTTAGGATCAGCGCCTTCAACCCGCTTCGCAATCAGCGAGATGCCGGCGACTTCTTCCACCTCGGTTTCGCTGGACCCACCTGACAAGAGGCGAGCGTTTAAATCGGCTAATTCCTTCTCTAACCGGCGTTGGTTCTCCACCATCGCATCAATGCGTTGAGACAATTGTGCTGGGTCCGTTTTTAGCTGTCGGCCCAGGGCTACGAGCTGTCCCTCCATCTCGTTCACCCAGCTCGCCGCCCTCAAACCGGATATCGCCTCAATACGGCGGACGCCTGAAGCAATGCCCTGCTCCGAGACAATCTTAAACAGACCAATATCACCCGTCCGCTGGACATGGGTTCCCCCGCACAGCTCGATCGAGAAACCCTCGCCCATCGTCAGCACACGCACACTCTGCGAGTACTTTTCGCCGAATAATGCCATCGCTCCCTTCTCGCGCGCCGCCTCTATCGCCATTTCTTCGGTGACGACTTCCGTATTGCGCAAGATTTCCTCATTAACCCTCTGCTCGATCTGACTGAGTTCTTCGTCAGTGACCGCTTCAAAGTGGGAAAAATCAAACCGAAGCTTCTCATCATCAACGAGCGAGCCCCTTTGGTTGACGTGCGTGCCGAGTACTTCCCGCAGCGCTGCGTGAAGCAGATGCGTGGCCGAGTGATGCCTTGCGGTGGCGGCTCGCCTGGTTGCTTCAACATCCGCATCACACTGAAGACCGACCTCGAGCGTCCCTTCCTCGACCATGACCCGGTGGAGATGTGTCTCGCCGGATTTGATCGTATCCAAGACCCTGACCTGCACGCCGTTTGCCGCGACCATACCGGTATCACCTACCTGCCCCCCACTCTCTGCGTAAAAGGGGGTCGCGTTGAGCACCATATATCCTTCATCGCCAACATTGAGCGATTGCTCGGCGGCACCTTCTTTAAACAGCGCCACAACTTCCGCTTGTTGTGACAGTGCGTTGTATCCATTGAACGTTGAAGTACCCTCAAACGTGAGATCCTGATCTTCCGCAGCTGAAAACCGACTGGCTGAGCGAGCGCGCGCCCGCTGGGCCTCCATTGCTGCTTCGAACCCTTCCATATCGAGTTGCAGCCCTCGTTCTCGAGCAATATCGCCCGTCAAATCAGTAGGAAAACCGTAGGTGTCATACAGTTTGAAGACCACCTCGCCAGGAATCTCCTCGTCCCCAAGCCCCGCTAGCGCATCTTCAAGAATACGCATGCCTTGATCCAACGTGAGCTGAAATTGCTCCTCCTCCTTTCTTAGCACCCGCTCGATCTGTTCTCGCATTTCACTGACAAACGGATAGGCGTGTCGCATGGTTTCAGCAAGTGTTTGAACCAGTTCACAGAAGAAAGGCTCGGTCGCCCCTAGCGCATGTCCGTGACGAAGGGCCCGGCGAATAATTCTTCTCATGACATATCCGCGCCCTTCGTTGGAAGGAAGCACACCATCGGTGATCAAAAACACTGCCGAACGCAGATGATCTGCTATCACTTTCAGAGAAGGATGTTCGATATCCTCAACCAGCAAGCGTTGAGCAGCGGCTCGGATAATCGGTTGAAATAGGTCAGTGTCGTAGTTGTTATGAACGTCTTGCATGACAGCGGCGAGCCGCTCTAGCCCCATTCCTGTGTCGACGCAGGGACTTGGAAGAGGAATTAACTCGCCATCTGCTTGGCGGTCATATTGCGTGAATACTAAGTTCCAAATTTCGATATATCGATCCAAGTCATCATCAGGACTACCTGGCGGCCCACCAGGAACCGAATCACCATGATCGAAAAAGATCTCCGAGCAAGGCCCGCAAGGACCTGTATCTCCCATGGTCCAAAAATTGTCCTTGTCTCCCATTCGGCTCATGCGGTCCGGGTCAAAGCCGATTTCATTCACCCAGATATCCCAGGCTTCATCATCACTGTCGTGGATCGTCACCCAGAGCTTGTCCTTCGGCAACTTGAGCACCTGGGTCAAGAACTCCCAACTGAATCTAATCGCTTCACTTTTGAAGTAATCGCCGAAGCTGAAGTTGCCCAGCATTTCGAAAAATGTGTGGTGCCTTGCCGTATAACCGACGTTATCTAGATCATTGTGCTTCCCGCCGGCACGAATACATCGCTGACATGACGCGGCGCGCGTGTAGCCCCGATCTTCACGTAGGGCAAACGCCTCTTTAAATTGCACCATCCCAGAATTGGTGAACAGCAAGGTTGGATCGTTATCGGGCACCAAAGAAGAGGAATCCACGATGGTGTGCCCCTCTTGCTTGAAGTAATCAAGGTAGGCTTGGCGAATCGAATGGCTTTGCATGGATCAGGCTCCCGAGGACCCGAGTGCTCCATTCGCCTCGGGCTAGGTCAACATTGGCCCGCCATTATAGAGCAGAAGCGATATGTTCATAACCGAACCCTCTCCCCTGAAGGAAACGCTGCCTACGCGCACGCTCCTTGGGACTGAGCGGCTCACCAACACTTCCGCCAAATTTCTTTTCACTGACTATTTTAGCCAGTTCACTCCAATCGTACTTTGAATTAGAGAGTGCAGCACTGATCACTGCCCCATCCACCGATTTAGCGCGCAGCTGATGCCTGATCTTGGCGGGACCTTGGCCCTTGTTCGCCTTGTATCGAACGAACATCTCAGCAAAGCGCTCGTCATTCTGAAGACCGACCTCCTGCAACCGCTCTAGGACAGCGTCTAGATGCATCTCGCCTTCGGGATACTTCTTCTTCAGCTTTGATCGTAGTTCTCCAGCGCTATGCTCTCTACTTGCCAAAAGGCCAAGGCTGCCGTTGTACACCGCAGCAAATGTCACAACTTCTCCAGTTCCGATACTTCGGGAGCCATCTCGAACGGTTTCGCCGCCCTCACGAGACTCAATTGGAGGGGTTAGCAATATCCCATCATCCGAGAGCGCTGGACCTCCTCCGTGTGCTTGCTTTTCAGTCCAGAGACCAATCCCCTTCTCTGGCGTGGTTCTTCCCTGTCCACTTGAAGACAGAGGGGTCTTATTACCTACGGAATCAGTTGGAGCAGCATCTAGCGGCGTCGCTTTTTTTTTGGACGCTGGCGCCTCTCGAGAAACCGGCGTCTCTCGAGAAGGTGCTGTGTTTTGAGAGGATATCGTCGGGGGGCTGATAAGATCGGACGCAACACTGAACGGGGAATGATTATTCCCCGTCAGCGCTATGAGTCTTTTGGTTTTCTTTGAAACTGGATCATGCGCTTTGCCGCTGTGGTCAACCATGCGTGATCCGTTACTCAGCTAGTATCGCTAAGCGTCAATGGCGCTTATGGATTCGTCCTCAGCTTGCACTTCAGCTGGCTCGCCGCTTAACAACTGCTGCCGAAGTGCGGACTCGATCTCTTCGGCAATCTCAGCATTCTGAGCAAGATACTCACAAGCGTTCTTCTTACCCTGCCCGATCTTGTCGCCTTTGTAGCTATACCAAGCCCCGGCTTTGTCAACCAAGCCCTGCTGAACCCCCAAATCAATGACCTCACCGAGGCGATAAATCCCCGTGCCATACATGATTTGAAATTCCGTCTGCTTGAACGGCGGCGCCACTTTATTTTTGATGACTTTGACCCGAGTCTCGCTACCAACGACCTCGTCCCCTTCCTTGATAGCGCCAATTCTACGGATATCGAGTCGAACTGATGAGTAGAACTTCAACGCGTTTCCACCCGTTGTCGTCTCTGGGCTACCAAACATGACCCCGATTTTCATTCGGATCTGGTTAATAAATACGACCAGCGTATTCGAGTGTTTGATATTCCCAGCCATTTTTCGCAATGCCTGGCTCATCAACCTAGCCTGAAGGCCAACATGATGATCACCCATATCACCTTCGATTTCTGCTTTAGGCGTCAGCGCAGCGACGGAATCAACAATGACCACGTCTACCGCACCGGATCTAACTACCATGTCACAAATCTCTAGTGCCTGCTCCCCTGTATCGGGTTGCGATACGAGCAGATTTTCAATATCCACACCAAGCGCTTGGGCGTAAATGGGATCGAGTGCGTGCTCAGCATCGATAAAGGCACAAGTTCCGCCGTTCCTCTGCGCCTCTGCAATGACCTGCAGGGTCAGCGTTGTTTTACCTGACGATTCAGGCCCATAAATCTCGACGATCCGGCCTCTGGGCAAACCACCAATTCCCAAAGCAATATCTAGCCCCAACGACCCAGTTGAAATAGAGGGTATGCGCGCCTGAGGATTGTCCCCGAGTCGCATCATTGCGCCCTTTCCAAACTGTCGTTCAATTTGAGATAGCGCTGCTGTTAACGCGCGTTCTTTATTCGGATCTTTGTCTTCAGCCACTCTTGCATCCATCTTATTTTGCTCTCCTTAATGATGTCGGCCCGGCTCTTACGACGCAACCGATATCGACGTTTTCTTCGTGAGTAAAAGACGCGTATCTCCCAGATGGTCAACGCCAGACGACGCGTTCTACAATGCTGTCGACTATTAACCGGCTAATCGGCTAATCGGCTAATCGGCTAATCGGCTAATCAGCGCTTAATTCACGATTTGACCCCATTGTATCGATTACTGGCTATTTGTACAGTACTTTTTCTGCACACCAATCACATCCCAACAAACGCCCACTAGATTTCAACCACATACACCAACATCCACCAATCCAATCAAGGTCTCGCCTCATGGACTGGCTGCATGCCATAGCTTGCTTTGTTAGGCTTGTATTCTTTAATCGCCGCGAGCGCCTGTGGACACGTCAGCGCATACCCCAATGATGCAGCAGTATCTTGGTATCAAAGCCAAGTACGAGGATGCATTACTGTTTTATCGGATGGGTGATTTCTATGAGCTCTTCTATGCCGATGCCGAACGCGCCTCAGCGCTCCTAGACATCACGCTCACCACGCGCGGCAAGTCAGCTGGCAAACCAATCCCCATGTGTGGGGTGCCTTACCACGCCGCCGACAACTACCTTGCGAAGTTAGTCAGTGCGGGCGTTGCTGTCGCAATTTGCGAGCAAATCGGTGACCCGAAAGATAGCAAAGGTCCTGTCGATCGTGATGTCGTGCGCATTGTTACGCCGGGAACCTTAACCGAAGAGGGTCTGCTCGAGAGTCACCGCGAGAGTTCTATCTGCGCAGTGTGCGAAGTGAGCGAGCAGTATGGGATGGCGGTCATCGAGGTCTCAAGCGGGCGGTTTGAATACTTCCAAACGGATTCTATTGAGTCACTACTCAGCCAGCTTGGCCGAGTTCAGCCGTCCGAGCTCTTGGTGCAAGAGCACTTATCTATATCACACCAATTGTCCAGTTACCCCGCAACAACCCACTGGCCAGCGGAAAAATTTGCCAGTGAATTGGCAATGGAGGCGCTCGCCCAACAAGGCGTCATATCGGGCAATGATGCACCAGACTCTGCTAGCCAGGACGCTGGTCTCTATGCGGCAGGCGCTGCGCTTTGCTATGTGATCGAAACCCAAAAAAGAGCCTTGCCTCACCTAGACCAACTCATCGAAATCAAAAGCCAAGACCTCGTCGAGATTGATCCTGCATCTAGGCGGAATCTAGAGATTACTGAAAATCTTCGAGGTGATACCTCCCACACCCTCATGTCGGTTCTCGATGCGACACAAACCGCGATGGGTGGCCGACTATTAGCGAGATGGCTGACTCAGCCTTTGAGAGACACGACTCTAGTGGAAGCTCGTCTGGATGCCGTCACCGAACTCCTAGACACCCGGTCATTTTTCACCTTTCAAGCCGTGCTTAAACCCATCGGTGACATTGAGCGCGTGATATCTCGCATCGCGCTGAAGTCAGCACGCCCAAGGGATCTAACCAGATTGCGGGACGCGCTCGAGCGCTTACCCGAACTTGGCGCGCTTTTAGGGGCAATGACAGGGAAAGCGCTAGCACGGCTCGCACACGACACCGCCCCTCAGGAGGCACTCGCGACTTTGCTCAGGCAAGCCATTATCGATGAACCCCCAGTGGTGATCAGAGAGGGCGGCGTCATCAAAACCGGATATGACGATGAGCTAGACGAATTACGGAACATCAGCGAGGGCGCGGCGAGTTACCTCGTTGAACTTGAGCAGCAAGAGCAGGCGCAAACGGGACTTTCTACACTCAAAGTGGGATTTAACCGAGTACACGGTTACTACATCGAGCTGAGCAAAGCACAAGCCGGTGAGGCGCCAGTCCACTATATCCGAAGACAGACCCTCAAGAACGCTGAACGGTTTATCACGCCGGAATTAAAGACGTTTGAGGATAAGGCACTATCTAGCCAGTCGAAGGCGCTCGCCCGTGAGCGATTGTTATTTGACCAGCTCATTGATCGCCTCGCGGAGGATTTACCCACTTTGCGCCGTCTCGCTAGTGGTATTGCTGAGATCGATGTCCTTTCTAATTTCGCTGATCGCGCACTTCAGCTCGAATTAGTGCGGCCTACCCTTTGCGACAGCCCAGAATTGATGATTGACCGAGGACGGCACCTGGTGGTTGAGTCGATGTCCGCCGATCCGTTCGTGGCCAATGACGCGCGGTTTGATAGTGATACGCGGCAATACATCATCACCGGCCCCAACATGGGCGGTAAATCCACCTACATGCGTCAAACCGCGCTTATCGCTCTAATGGGCAGGACGGGCAGCTTTGTTCCCGCGGCGGCCGCGACCATCGGCGACATCGATCGAATATTTACCCGAATTGGCTCATCCGATGATCTAGCTGGAGGCCGGTCGACTTTTATGGTTGAGATGACTGAGACGGCCCATATTCTTAAGCATGCTACCCGTCACAGCCTGGTCCTCCTTGATGAAATTGGCCGAGGCACCTCCACTTTTGATGGATTATCCATCGCATGGGCAACCGGGCAATACATCGCAGAGAACATTGGCGCGATGACCCTCTTTGCGACCCATTATTTCGAGCTAACGTTGCTTGCAGCAAAACTTCCGCATGCTAAGAATCTCCACCTCAGTGCGAGAGAACATGACGATCGGATTATCTTTCTGTATGCAGTTGACGAAGGCCCCGCCAGCCAAAGCTATGGTTTGCAAGTAGCCAAGCTCGCAGGAGTTCCAAAGACCGTCCTCAGCATTGCAGCAGACCGTTTGTTGCATTTGGAACAAACCGGTCACGCGGATGCAACGACCCCACACTCGACTCCCAATACTGGCTCGTCTGAACCGCTTCAGTCGGATCTCTTTACACCGAAACCGAAACACGAACGCACCATCCAGGCGCTGCTCGACATTGATCCGGACCAGCTCACACCGCGCGAAGCACTCGAGACGCTGTACTCGCTCAAAGACGGCCTTGAGCAAACCGATTAGTATCCATCCAGCGCTGCCATCGTCCAATTGACGACATTGTAGAACCACCAAAAGCTGATAGAATGCTGTGCGTTTTATGAGGTTGGTACCTGTCAGTAGAAATCGCTCAGTCCAAGGGTTAACGTCGATTAGCTCTGCGGGAAACGCGGGGGCTAAAAAGAAGTTGAGGCGAGGCTGAGGAGAGGCTGAGGAGAGGTAAAGGCAGCGGTTTTTTAGCAGAGACTCAGAACACTGGCTCTCACTAGCCGCTCAATAGGCCTCACTGAATAGGCAGTACACCAGTAAAAACCAAGGTTAATGTAGTAATACTCACAAAGAGGAAGGTGGAACGATGACATTCGTTGTTAGCGATGCGTGTATTAAGTGCAAACATACCGATTGTGTAGAGGTTTGCCCGGTTGATTGTTTTTACGAGGGACCGAACTTTCTGGTCATCAACCCTGACGAGTGTATCGACTGCGCACTGTGCGAGCCGGAGTGCCCAGTGGACGCCATTTTTTCAGAGGATGAGCTTCCAGAAGAAGAGCAAGCCTTCCTCGAGCTGAACGCTGAGCTATGTGAGATTTGGCCAAACATCACTGAGAAAAAAGAACCCCTGGACGACGCCGAAGATTGGGCGGATGTCAAAGGGAAGCTAGAGCACTTAGAACGCTAGTCGACTTCCTTTCTATCACCTGAGCGCACCCTAAGGTAGGTGCTGCTCAGGATCCTCGGGCCGGCCATCTCGACGAATTTCGAAATGCAACACCTGATCCCCCCCTAGGCGGCCAATCTCCTGGCCCTTAGTGACGGTATCCCCTTCTTTTACTGTCAGCGCCTCGTTATTACCGTAGGCACTCAAGAACGTGGCATCGTGCTTTACGATAACCAACTTTCCATAGCCCCGAAGATTGCCCCCTGCATAAACGACTGAACCATCCGCAGCCGCAAGGACAGCATTACCGGCTGTCGCTCGAACATCGATCCCCTTGTTGACCTTGCCCGATAGACTGAACTTCGAAGTGACTTCACCTTCAATGGGCCACTGCCAAGACAAACGACTAGGAACGGGAGGCGGGGCCGGTTTCGATACAGGCTTTTCTTTGTATACCGCGCGAGCGGGCGTCTTTGCGACCCGTGGCGTCGCTGCGCCTTTCGAGGACCGCTTCGCCGGCTTCGCTGTTGATGCTAGCCTTAGTCGCTGACCAACATAAATGGTATAGGGCTTGGCAATCCCATTGCTTCTAGCAAGCGCGCGATAATCAAGCCCATACCTCCAAGCAATGGCATAAAGGGTCTCACCTCGTCGCACAACATGCGTCTTGCCTCGTTCTCCGATCATACTCACCGGCGCAGGCGGTGGAGTGCTCTGACAGCCCACTAGGCTCAAGAGGAGTACAGTAATTAAACCTGCCGCCGGCCAACTCATGATCGATTTAGCGCCCTTCATCTTCTGCTACGCTACCCACCGCAGACCATTGATGCAAACCCAATACAACTGCCCCGCCGATTAAAGCCAATGCAATCGCTGCACCGAGGTGTGCCTCCTGCCCAGTCAGATTTTCATATTCCCAAGGGGAAACGGGCCACTGCACAATAGGAATCGGCTCTCCTGTTTCTCTGAACTGATAACTTTGGACGGATTGCCATGGCCAAAGCCTGACCAATGACCCCAAGAGCACACCCGACAAAAAGCAAACCGTCTCTAATCTAAATCGGGCATAAACACGCTTTAACCCATTGGCAAAAGCCAACAGACCAACCACGCAGCCGAGACCAAGGGGTGCAAGGACCCGAGCGTCCAGCGTTGACAGCGCCACAATGACCGTGGGGTACAAGCCAAGGAGCAGCAGAATCAAACTTCCAGAGATACCAGGCAGCACCCAAGCACTCACCGCGATCGCTCCTGCAATCATTAAGGCCACGGGATGGGTGCTCAATTGTGCGGCAAGACCAACTTGCGCAATGACGCTCATCATCACGCCGGCAGCCACCCAGAGGATGGTTAATCGACTGCGGCCCGATTCGTCTGCCAACATGATCATCGCGGATACCCAGATCATCCCAGTGAATAAAGACCACAGATGAATCGGATAACTTTCCAATGCAGAACGGATCAGGCCGGAAACCAGTACTGCCGTTAGCGTCATCATCCCGAAAAGCAGGAGCAAAAATGAGGCGTCCGCCTCGCGCCATGCGCGCGCAATTGACCTGGTCGACAAAAAAGACCGAATCACCGAGGGGATCGACGCAAGGGCAGATAAGAGCCGCCAATACAAGCCGCTAAGGAAAGCGATCGTACCACCCGAGACACCAGGGATGACCTCCGCAATGCCCATCAACATTCCCACTACAGCAGTTCTGGTTGGATTGAGAGGTTTCATTTACGGCCGCCCAGTAAAGGAACAAATCGAACGGGTTCGATCACCACCTCGTCATACCCCTCTTCCGTTCGAGTGATCACGTGCAAGGATTGCTCCTCTCGTCCGACCGGAGTCACCAAGCGTCCTCCCATTGATAGCTGATCAATCAGCGGCAGCGGAATCTCTGTAGGCGATGCAGTGCACAAAATGCCGTCAAAGGGACCTCGATCTGCCCAACCGATGTGCCCATCGTCGTGGCGATGACGAATCGATTTTAAACCGAGTGTTCTAAATCGTCTCTGGGCTTGATCGAGCAGCGCAGCAATCCGCTCAACGGTAAACACCTCACTCACAATCTTCGCAAGCACAGCTGTTTGATAACCGGAGCCCGTCCCTAACTCAAGCACTCGCGACGGCCTATTGTCCTCGATAAGCAACTCAGTCATTCGTGCAACGATATATGGCTGGCTGATCGTTTGACCGTGTCCAATAGGTAACGCGGTATCTTCATAGGCACGGTGAGATAATGCCTCGTCAACGAATAGGTGCCGTGGAGTTTCTGCGATCACCCTCAACACTTCTTCATTGCGTATTCCTTGCTCCCGCAACC
>Ga0181574_10005505_pt1 | contig 10839 bp, 10 predicted proteins | sample 101ome_24_FD_145600 | JGI IMG/M metagenome (GOLD analysis project Ga0181574, IMG submission 145600) | Coastal salt marsh microbial communities from the Groves Creek Marsh, Skidaway Island, Georgia - 101410AT metaG (spades assembly) | ecosystem: Environmental > Aquatic > Marine > Intertidal zone... | reverse complement strand
TAATGATATAATGATTATGGAGGAATACAGTATGACGACTAACAATTCTGGTTACGGCAAATTTCAATCAAGTACACCGACTGGTTCGGGCTTTAACGGAGCCGGTACACCAGGAAACGGAACTAATTACCCTACTTCACCATACTCATATCCTTCCGGTATGCCTTTATTTATACCTGACCCTAGTATCAAAGGAGTTTCATTCGATCAGTTGCTCCAGAATAGGGGCATTAGGTTCGTACATCGACTCGCTGCACCATGTCCAAATGTGGAAAAGCTCAATGATAACAACCACGACCCACTGTGTGGAGTTTGTGACGGCAACGGCATACTCTACTATAGAGAGAAGGAAATATGGGGAGTATTTTACTCCAACTCGCTTCAGAAGAACTTTGAGATGCAGGGTATCTGGGAGATAGGCACTGCTGTAGTAACACTTCCCACAACTTATCCAGACGGCACTCCTGCTGAATTTAATACGTACGATCAACTAGTTATACAAGATACCCAGGTTAGATTGTGGGAGCTTATGGAGTATGAACCTAGGCAAGATGGACTTCATCAAGCTAGATATCCCATTGATACTATTGACTTTGTTGGTGCAGTTAAGAATAATCAGAAAGTTGAATTTCAAAACGGTGTAGATTTTAATATAGTCAACGGTAAAATATCTTGGATCGCTGGCAAAGAGCCAGACTATGATCTTGCTTCTCAGAAGGGGGAAGTTATAAGTGTAGCTTATTTTGCAAAGCCAGTCTATGCAGTGCTACAACACATGAGAGAGATAAGGATGACGCAGGAATTAGTGGGAGGAGTCAAGACTCCTTTACGCTTACCGCAACAAATATTAGTAAAGAGAGATTTCTTAGCAAATCCACCAGAATCGGAATCGTAAACGCTGTAGAATAGGGGTACTACATTATCTTTTTAGGTACTTACGCCTAAAAGATAGCATAGGTTACCAACAAGTTATAATCTATAGTAGATTATCGATTCGCTGGGAAGGAGTATTATGCCGGCGCCAGTCAGTAAAAAACAAATGCGCTATATGCAAGCGATTCTACACGGAGACGGGAAGGGCACATCTTCAAGAGGAGATAGGGTTCCTAAGTCTGTTGCCGGTAAGTATGCAGCAGCTAGTAAAAAGGGCGGTTCCAAAGATCTACCCAATAGTAAGGGTAAAGAGATGGAAGGCGGAAAGTGGGGAGAAGCCCATCACGCCAAAGATAAGAAGAAAGTTCAGCAAAAGCGAAAAGATCGAAAAGAAGCTAAGAAAAACCTTAAGAAAGCTTTAGAAGAATACTTAGAGAAGCAGAACCACCGTGGCGGCGGATGCTTAGTAATAGACTCTGATGGCAGAATGCTTCTAGGAAAAAGGACCGACACCGGAGAGTGGACCACACCAGGTGGAAAGATCGAAGACGGCGAGTCATTCCAAGAAGGCGCACTCAGGGAGCTCAAAGAAGAGTCAGGCATCTCAGCCAAGGACGCTAGCGAGATATACTCGTCGTCTCATGGTGGCTGGAAGTCTAAAACATTTAAGGTTACTAAATACTCAGGTAAGCTTAAGAGCAACGGTGAATTATCAGATCTTAAGTTCTTTGACCCACACGAGATTCCTTGGAAGTTCTTGACTCACTACGCTTGTGAAGCAATATGTGATCATATTAAGGATAAACTTAAGAAATCAAAAGATATTAAACACCTTATCGCATATGAGCAACTACAGAAAAATATAACTAGAACGGGTGGAAGCACTCCACCTAACACTGTTTATGAAGTTACTCACGGTGATGCACTTAAGCTAGTTGGCAACGGCACATTCCGTTTCTTAAAGAAACTTACTGAAGAGATGCAGGACGAGGATCTAAAGGACGTTAAATTTGACTCCTATACAATCCACATCAGAAAACACGTCAATGATGTTTACTCCGGAAGAATCCTAGACGGACACAAACTAATCCACCAATTTACTCAAAAGTCACTTCCAGCAGTTGCAGCTGAGTTGATGAGTGTATTTGAGTGGTACCTACCAGAAGATGAAGAGCAGTTAGAGCTACTAGATGAGAACGACCTATCTAACGACGCAATCGAAGGTGGTCTAAATGAGCTAGTAGACAAATATAAGAAGCACAACCTATCTAATATCTATAGCGAGATGGAAAACATCCGCGAAGAGATGAGACATGGTGTTGCTGTAGATCTACAGCAAGTAGAACAGCGAATGATGTCGTTGTTTGATAAATTAGAAAACGTAGTTACTGATGTTGCTGACAAACATAACACGCTAGGACGAGATGCTGGTTCTGCCATTGATGAGTTAGAGAACAAGCTCGTTACGCTACAGACAAAGATCGAGGAAATGGGTAAGAAGCCCGTCACTGTAGAAGCATTCTCACCCACCCCCAAAGACGATTCAAAAGTCCATTCAGATTTCTATCCTTACCTATCAAAGCCAAAAGTAGTAATTGACCCAAGTGGAAAGATTACCATCTCTTTTGATTCTGATTGGGCATCGATGGAAAGAGAGAACTTCCTAAAAGACATGAAGGCAAAGATAATTAAGAAGAGTTAAACATGATCAACCCAGATGCAGAACTAAATAGGCTTAGATGGCGTCTGCAAGATCTGGGATGGTCTTACTCAGACGTTGATGCCATAATAGAGCAAGCAGAATCTGATGTTGATCAGATCATAGTTGATGTAGTGACTGATGCTGTAGCTAAGGCCACAGACTACGCTATTGATCTAGGCGCTGAAGAGTTTATAGAAGACATGGAAGTGGAAGATTTCGGTGGCTTCTACAGGATAACCACTATAAGTGGAAGAACTGATTTCTCAGAACCTGAGAAAAAGATGTTACCGCACTTACTAGAAAATGCTGAAACAAACCCGGAAACGGGTATAAAGAGTAGGGTTATTCCTGTTGGTGCTAGAGGTAGTAAAAAAGATATCTTCTCTGTAATGCGAGCTCGACAATCTGAGATTACCGCAAAGAGAGAAGAGTTACTACTAAATACAGCTCGCTCTGATCGTGCAGCAATGATGGCAGCGCGTTTCAGAGACATAATAGACTCCAGTCTAGCAGCTCGAAGACAAGAGAGGCAGGCGAGATCAGATACTAGAACGGATGGATCGGAAGTGAAATTCAGAACTGCCTCTAGTACCCAGGATCCTGAAAATGATTGGGTGATACCTGCCAAAGAAATGGACATGACAGGTTTCTTAATGTCGTTGAACACGGAGATGCAGGAGGCTGTCAACTACGCTATTCCCCGCCTTGTAAACATCTACATAGATAATTATAGTTAGGAGAAAAGATGCCACATGTAGTTCCACAAGTAGCATTGCATAGAGTCATACTAGAGGGTATACAGATTCTTAAGCAGAATCCAGATGTGCTAGACGATGTATTTGAATATTATAAATGTCCCGAGATGGAAGCAAGTTACGGACAATCCTATATAGATAAAATAAAAACCTGGTTCACATCAACCAAGATACCCGTTGTGCAAGCGTGGAGCTTAGACCCTACGCAAGCACCACAAATAGCAATTAAACTATCTACAGAACAAGAGGACGAGAGTAAGGCTGCTATTGGTGATCACTTCGCAGATGATATGGATGAAGACGCTAATACAGGTGTATCTCCTAGCGTAGTACAACTAGATATCATGCTTATGAGTAGTAGAAACGGAGATCAGACGCTGTGGCTTTACTACATAGTCTCCTATATCCTACTGAAAAGAAAGAGAAAAGCTGAGCAGTTAGGTCTACAGTTACATACGTTTAGTGCAACCGACTACAACAGGGATAATAATAAGCTTACAGATAATATATGGGTTAGATACATAAGATATCGTTGTGTTGTTCAGAATTTCTGGGCATCTGAAGACTTCATTGATATCAGTGACATAGAGATAGACCTAGATGCAGAAAACGTACCAGGCGACACTATAGTAGATTTGTAGGGTATGTCTTAAGTAACAGCTTAAGTTAAAATAATGTATGAAATATTGAGAGGTAGATATGTCTGACAAAAGATTAAAAGATAGCATTAAGCAGCATGAAGCTCGCAAAAGAGCGGAAGCTATGGAAAAACTTAAAGAAATTAAGACTGTTACTCCAGCAGGTGAAGAAGATAAGATCTCTTTTGATCAGTGGTGGATGATGGTTAATAAAAGTTCACAACTTAAGCCTTGGATGAAAGAGGTCATCTTCGCAGATTTCAAAGGTCGCTCTCTAACTAAGGAAGAGACTGCTGCAAAGTATGACTGGGCACTACAACAGTTTGGATATAAAGCGAACTAATGTAGCCCATATTTTCAGCTAGATAGTGATGTTATAATAGAGATTAGGGGCACTGGAATAACAGAGGCTTAGAAAATAGCTTGTTTTCTATAAGGATTACCCTAAGATAAATAAGCAAATTTTAATGAAGAATGACCTAAAACTTAGGCATTACATAAGGAGTCATTAATGGCAATCAATGTAACTTTTAACGGTGCCACAATTTACAAACCGGGCGCCTACTCAAAAACAACCATCGATCTAGGCGGTGGATTTCCTGTTGGACCAGCTGGACTAATCGCCCTTATTGGTGAATCAGACGCTGGTAAGCCAGGATCTGCTGAGGTTAATCTAGCAGACAATCGTTTCTCTGCAGATCAGCTAATCACTATCAGAAACAAATACGGTAGCGGAAACATTGTTGATGCAGCTAGCATGATGTTTGCTCCAGCAGCCGATGCAGCTATTCCTTCTGGTGCTCAAACTGTTTGGATCTATAAGACAAACAACTCAACTCAAGCTTCTTTAAGCCTAGCAAGTTCATACGGAACTGTAAGAGCTGAAGAGTACGGAGTTGGTGGCAACAGAATCACTTACAAATCAGTTCTAGTAGCTGAAAGCGTTGCTTCACAAGTCGGATCGTCTTTCGATGAGCAAGGCATGGCAGGTACTGAAAGCTTTTCACTTGCTATCGACGGTGGAGCACTTAACACTTTCACACTAGCTGGTGTTCCAACTAATAACGCTGATCTTGCATCTCAGTTAGCTGATGGCGGTAACTGGTCAGGTGGTCTACCTTCTGGATTAACTATCACAGTTGGTGGTGCTGACAACGCTTCCACAATCACTATCGCAATGGATGCTCTTGCAACTCTAAATCAAGAAGGTCGCGGACGATCTTTTGAGATCGCCGGTGCTAATCCTTCTGACTTCGGTCTTACTGCTGGACTTCAGGTTGCAGCTCTTGAGCCTAACGTAACAATTACGCTAGATCAAAAGAGAGATTTGATTCAGGAAGAAGAGCAACTGGGCGGAAACATCGTCCTAGAGATCGGATACAATGGAACTGCTGGCGGAACTTCTGCTTCAGTTAATATTACTGATACAGCTATCGAGCTAAAGCAAGATGCTGCGGTAACTCACACATTCGCAAAGAGCTCTTTCAACACTATTAAGCAGATCGCTGATGAGATCAACTTAGCGACTTACGCTGGCTGGACTGCTTCAGTCTCTGACGCTGTTTACAATCAGCTATCACCTGATACTCTAGATCATGTAAGTGATATCGGTGCTCTTTCTGCTGCTGGTGAAAAACCTGCACGAATCAAGAAAGACTCTGATGATGTACAAGATTTCTTTGAGAATTCTACACTAGCATCTATCGCTTCTCAATCTGAAGTCGGTCTTCCTGATGCAGAATCTGAGATTTCGCTAACTGGTGGAGCTAAAGGTGGAACTACTACAGCCGATATCTTAGCTGCTCTTCAGAAGTTTGAAAAATTCCATGTTAACTTCATCGTGCCTCTATTCTCTAGAGACGCAAGCGATGATATTGCAGATAACTTAACTGACGCTACTTCAGCCTATACAATTGATGGTATCCATCAGTCAGTTAAGACTCACATCTCTCTTATGAAGACAACTAAGAAGAGATCTGAGCGCCAAGGTATGCTGTCATTTAAAGGATCTTTCGTGGATTGTAAGACAAAAGCTGGCGAATTATCAGATGGTCGACTACAGTTGATGATTCAAGATGTTCGTCAAACTGACTCATTAGGAACTGTTCGATGGTTCCAACCTTGGGCATTAGCATCAATTATCGCTGGCGCGAGATCAGGTGCTCCTATAGGTGAGCCAATGACATTTAAGTTCATGAACGTAGCTGGTATCCGCCATACCGCACAATCCATGTCTACCGCTGATGAAGATATCGTGATCGATTTTGATCCGGATCTACAAACAGACGAAGCTATCCAAGCAGGTCTAACCTTCTTAGAAGCTCCTCAAACTGGCGGATTCAGGATCGTCGTAGATAATACTACTTATGGAGTAGATAACAACTTTGTCTTCAACCGTGGTAACGTTCTATACGCTGCAGACATCGTAGCTTTCAACTTCAGAAATGCTCTTGAAAGTCGATTCGTTGGTCGCAAGAACACGATCACAGTAGCTGACGTCACTGGTTTCGCAACCAGCGTGTTGAGCAACTTCTTAGCGCAAGGCATCATCGTTTCTACTCCTGATGCTCCACAAGGTTTCAAAAACCTAGTGGCACGTATCGAAGGCAACACCATCAACGTCGAAGTTACTATTAAGATCGTTGAGGGTATCGACTTCGTACTAGCAGACATCAATATCCAGCGAGCAGTTCAAGGATAGTCGTTAGAAAAATTAAACGAAAGCCCACAGAGTAACTATGTTCTGTGGGCTTTTTATTTGCTTAAATGTTTTATATGCTATAATGTATATGTAAATTCTAGGTAAGGGTGAACCGGACACCCATTTAAGGAGAAAATTATGGCTCAGATGAAACCAGGTTTTATTACTGGCGCGAATGCGAAAATTAAAATCTTCAATAAAACAATAGCTTATTGCTCAGATGTTGCTTACAATGTCTCTGTACAAACTATCCCCATTGAATCTATGGGTAAGTACGAAGTACACAGCAACGAACCAGTTGGCTACACCGTAGACGGAAGCTTCAGCGTTATCCGCTACACTAGGGGCGCTACTAGCTCTGCTAATGGTGGCGTTATCGAAAATGCTGCTAATGGCAAAGGCAACTCACCTCTCAATGTTGAAGATGGCACCAATGGCAACATGCAAGAACACCTTGATCCTGCTAGCTTGCTAAAATCTCAAACATTCGACCTTGAGATTCACGAGAAGAGAGTTAAGGGAGATGTTAGCGTTTTCACAGTTAAGGACTGTCGTGTTGTTAGACGCGGCATGAGTCTAAATAAGCGAGGCGTAATGGTAGATAACTACGCTTACGTTGGAATCTTAGCTACTGATAGCGATATAGGAGATGCTAAGCAAGTTGGTGGCAGCGGTACAACTGACCTAGAATAATAAGTTGGCCTCGTAAGAGGCCTTCTCTTCCTCATTATAATCTGCTATAGTAATTTTATGATATCATTAATATGTACCACTAGTGTTTTGTGGTACATGATATCGCGTAAATAACGGATTAGACATGGCAAATAAAAAACCATTCTTTTTAACTGGAGCAAACGCTAAGATTAAACTTAACGGTAAGACAATTGCTTTTGCTACAGATATAAGCTACAATATACAAGTCAGACACGTCTCTCCTAGAGTATTAGGTAGATTTGAGGTCGAGGACCATCAGCCTGTTACATATGATGTCAGTGGCTCTTTCTCTATTATCCGCTATATTAAAGGAGTTGCAGAGACTCTAGGTAGTAGCTCACCCATCGGCACATCAGGTTCCGGTAATGGTATTGGTGCTTTTGGCGCACAAGGTATTGGTGGTGCTATAGGTAATGCTATTGGACTACCTAACACCAGTGGACAAGCAGATGGTAGAGCAAATGAAGCATTTGTCCCTTCTAGGATGATGCAGTCTAGAACATTTGATATAGAAATATTTCAGAAAGTTCCGGGAGCTAAATCAAGCGGCGAAGATGTGCTTGGTAACTTCTTTAGTAATCCTCTAGGTTCTCTAGTTGCAGCTGCAAATGGTAATTTTGAACCACTCGTTGGTTCTAATGGTGATTGTCAAATTGCTTTGTTAGAAAACTGTAGACTAACATCTTCGCAGTTTACACTATCTAATAAAAACGTTGCTCGACAATCTTTTAGTTTCGTGTGTAAATATGCACATGAAGATACCTTTATAGCTAGAAAATCTGGCGTAGGTCAGGAGTTGAATTAATGAGTTGTAACCCTATAAATAATGGTACCTTTAACTCTAATAACCTATCTGCAGTAGCAAATGATCTATTAGATAATAGTCTAGGTGCAATATCCCCTTTTAATGAATTTGGTAAGTACTTTACTGGTTCTAGAGCTATTATCAAAATTAATGATAAGTTGTTTGGTTTTGCTTTTAATGTCAACTTCAACATTAATACATCTCAGGATGAGATATGGACGATCGATGATTGGACTCCTTTTGAACTAGCGCCTAAGCGTATTACTGTTGAAGGTAGTATAAGCATGTTCCATATTCCAGGTAAAGGGCCTACAAGACAACTTGTACAAGCCAATGTCCTATCGTTTTTATTCCATAAGTATATCACTATAGATATACAAGATCAAACTACTGGACAAACCATTTTTAAGACAAAGAAAGCTGTAGTTACATCTAAGAATCAAACAGTTAACGCTGGTGAGTTATCTAGAATCACGCTACAGTGGAAAGCTATCGGATGGTCGGATGAAATCGCTCCTTTCTATCCTCAGGGATATAACGGTTCGAGTGGAAGTGCTGCTACTGGTGCCAATAATGGTTTCGGTTTAGATCCTGATAAGACTAAAGACTTGATAGGGTTTTAAACCTTATATGGTATAACCAATTAGAATACGTTCTATAAGGAGTATACCGTGTACGATCATCTTCCCAAAAATCAGAAAACTTTCACCATCGATGCTATAGGTGAAGACACCTTTGTCCCATATAAAGGCGAATTCACCGTTAAGTGTGTATTAAATATGTCTGGTAAACATGCGTTAGAGCTTGAAAAGACTAGACTTATGGCAGACTATGCAAATCCTTCCTCAGGTCTTCGCGGTATCGCAGTTAGCCTCGCTACAGTCAGAGCAAAAATAGTAAAAGCACCAGACTGGTGGACAGAGCTAAATGCAGCATCTGATCTACTAGATGAGAACATCATAATCGACATCTTTGAGCAGTGCATCAAGGCTGAAACTGAGTGGCGTGAGAAAGTTAAAGAGCTTGCAGACAAGTCCAGTGCCCCTAAAGAGGACGCTGAGGGAAACTAGAAGGGGATCACGGTGGTGGTCCCGAAATATACTACAATATTCAACGCATAGCCTACGATCACGTTCGAGATCGCACAGGTGAATCATCTATTTTTAGACAACTAGCGATGTGGTGGTGTAACTACTACAAGCGCCCTCTTAAAGATCCACTATTAAAAGAATACTCTATTGAAGATCTTATGTATGAATTTCATATGGTTAAAGAGAAGAGACTGTATGAGAAACAGCTAGCTGATGAAGAAAATGATAGAATAGAAGAAGAGAAGCTTCAAGCTGACGAAGAGTGGGCTGATATGATGGAAGAAGAGGAAGAAGAGTCTACAGAAGTTGATCCTGCCCTAGATCCCCAAAACATTGAGTGGATGGAGCAGCAATTAGAAGAAGCAAAACTATTCTTTGACGACGAAACGTTTGGAGAGGACCTGAATTTAAGGTTCGACGATACAGAGGACTAAGATGGCAGATAATCCAAAAGATCCATTTAATACACGACTCGGCTCTTTAATAGAGAAGACAGAGCAGATACTCAACAAAAGAATGAGTGGTGTCGAGAAGAAGTCTGTTGAAGAGATACGTGCACAAAATGCACTATCAAAGCTAGAAGAGAAACTACAGAACATAAACCGAAAGCTTGTTGATCTTGAGAGTAAAGCTAGAAGTGGTGGCTCTATGGCACCCGGCAATGTGCTTCAGTCTAGGATTGATAAGACTCAGAAACAATTTTTAGACACAAACGCGCGCATAGAACAAGCAGAAGAAAGATTACAAAAAGCTGAACAGCTTCAGTCCTACACCGCCAGTAAGGCACTCGTATCAGAAACGCAAACTGCAACATCGCCAAAAAGCTTATCTAGTTATGTAGCAGGTGCATACCGCTCTAGATCATCTCAAGGACCAGCTATAACTATGGCTGAGAGCATGGGTAGTATTAGCTTAGAGAAGCAGCAAGAAGCTAATAGAGCTAAACTATCGCAGCTTGGTGAAGAGCTTCAATCTATGTCTGATGAGGTTGATCCATCAGATCCAGACTCTATTAAAGCATATAGACAAAAAGCTAGAGAGATGCAGAAAGTAGCAACCGAGACAGGTATCATGCAGCGTGCATCCTCTTACCAGAGACAGTACGGCTTAGATACAGATACCCGATATTCATCTGCTAGAAGAGTTAGTTCACAGATCGCTCAGCAAAGACAGAGTGAGCAGATATCTAGAGACGTCAGCGAAGGAAAATATAAAAGAGGCGAAGTAGAGGACAAACTAGCTCAGGTTACCGAAAAGCTAGTTGGTACATTTAATGAGCTAGATCAGGCCATGAAGAGCGGTGCTGATTCCGCAGATAATTTAGCAAAACAGTTTGAAGAAGGTACCGAAGAACTAGATAAACTGCAGAATATCCTAAAAGAGATGGATAGTCAAGGCGGTGGCATCGGTAACAAGCTAATGGCTGCATCAGGGATAATGGGGGCTAGCGGTAATATTTTTAATGCAGCAGCCAACTATACACAGTATGCAAATGTAGACATGCCTATGCTGGATACTCAAAATCGTATTGGCTATGGAAATATTGCAAATCAAAGGTAT
>Ga0181574_10005503_pt1 | contig 10840 bp, 8 predicted proteins | sample 101ome_24_FD_145600 | JGI IMG/M metagenome (GOLD analysis project Ga0181574, IMG submission 145600) | Coastal salt marsh microbial communities from the Groves Creek Marsh, Skidaway Island, Georgia - 101410AT metaG (spades assembly) | ecosystem: Environmental > Aquatic > Marine > Intertidal zone... | reverse complement strand
TGACGGCGCAGACGGTGATGCATTCGGAAGCGATGTAGCAGTAGGCAATGGCAGAATTGTTGTAGGTGCCAATTACAGTGATGCAAGCGGAACAGACAGCGGTGCTGCTTATATCTACACACTAGGTGGTAATCTTATCAAAAAGATAATACCCACAGACAGTGCGCAACAAGATTATTTAGGTACTAGTTGTGCAATAGGCAATGGAAGAATTGTAGTAGGTGCTTATGGCAACGACGACAATGGTTTAACCAGCGGAAGTGCATACATATATGACTTGTATGGCAACAATGAAATCAAAATCAATGCACCAGACGGTGCAGCAGGCGATAGCTTTGGTAAAAGTGTAGCCATTGGCAATGGCAGAGTTGTAGTAGGAGCTCCACTAGCAGACGAAGGACCTGTTTCTAATGCAGGTGCTGCTTATGTTTATGATTTACTAGGAAATTACTTGTTCAAGCTGCTTGGACCAGTTGTTACAACAGAATACTTTTTTGGAACAGATGTAGCTGTAGGAGCTGGTCACATTATTGTAGGAGAACCTGGCAATGATTCTAGATGGAATATATTCAATGCTAGTACAGGAAGTTTGCTACAAAATCAACAGGTACTATATTTCGGTTCGCTATTGAATGATCTAGGTCACAGAGTTGCAATAGGTCAAGGAGTAGCTGTATTTGGAAGTACACTTAACACAGATTACGGATGGTATGCAACTTTAAGTTTGAATCACAACACAGTGCATTACTTAGATTTACTAAATGAAACTGCCTTATAAATACTAGTAGAATCAAAGTGTATTTGTAAGGACACACATGGCATACGAAAGTTCAAAAATAACAGCGGTACCGTATTTTTACGATAAACAACTGCGAAAATATATTCAGCAGTTTATTCGTATCTTTGCAGGTTTCCAAGTTGCTATGCACACAGACAGTGAAGGCAACATTGTGTATCAAACAGTGCCTGTGCGTTACGGCGATGTTAGTAGAATGGCAGCACACATTGTCAGAGAAAACAGTGAAAACATGTTGCAAACAACACCGTTTATCAGTTGTCATGTAACAGGACTAGAAACTGCACCACAGAGTAGGACTTTTCCGCAGTATGAAGAAACCATGCCTGTGTATGAAAAGAAATACAACGAATTTACCAACAGCTACGAAAATGAAATAGGACAGGTATACAGTATCAAAAGACACCAGCCTGTGCCTTATACACTTACCATGCAGGTGGATTTGTGGACATCAAACACAGAACAAAAACTTCAATTGTTGGAGCAAATACTGGTACTGTTCAATCCAACACTTAACATACACACCAACAACAATCCATTGGATTGGAGTACACTGAGTTATGTTGAATTGATCAGCACAACATGGAGCATGCGAGCAATACCCAGCGGTGTAGATGATATCATTGATATCAGTACACTTACTTTCCAACTACCAGTGTTGATCAATCCTCCCGCTAAAGTTATCAGAAACACAGTTATCCACACTATCATTGACAACATAGACGAAGTAAATGATGCAGGATTAGAAAGTTTGAGAGCAGGAGGAAACTACACTCCAATCTTTACCAGCTACAAAGTGGTAACACTGGATCAATACAAAATGAAATTTGAAGTTAATTCCAGCGGAAGTGCAACTGCACAACTATTGAATCAAAACGGCAGCAACCTAGACAGTGCTGGAAATATATTGAGTTGGGAAAGTGTGTTTGAACCATTTGGTGAATTCAGAGATGATGTGAGTCAAATTAGATTGAAACAAACAAATGACCCCGGAGATACCACCGGAGACGTAGTAGGAACAATAACTGTGAACACCAGTAATAAAAACCTACTAGATATTGTATTGGATAATTCAACAACACCCAGCAATACACAAGATCCTGTAGATGCAGTCATCGATCCAGAGTTAAGTTATCCAGGTGATGGAACACTTACTGCGGCAAACACAGGTGATAGGTATTTGATTCTAAAAGATTTGCCCACAGGTGTTGAATGGGCTGGCGCTACTGCCAGTGCTAACGATATAATACAGTACGACGGTGCTGCATGGAACGTTGTATTTGATGCCAGTGCAATCACCAGTATAGAATATACTACAAACACAACTACACTAGACAGTTTAAAATGGACAGGATCGCAGTGGATTAACAGTTTTGAAGGAACTTACAATCCAGGATTTTGGCGACTATACCTATAATGATACAAGCAAGCGGATGTTGTTTTCTAGCCCTCGATACGGGCAGAGTAATGCTACAACAAAGAAGTAAAAATTCAAGTCATCCACTCAAGTGGAGTTTTTGGGGAGGCAAAGCCAAACGCAAAGAACGTCCAATAGAAACACTGCTCAGAGAATGCAAAGAAGAAATTGGTATACTTCCAGATATTGAAAAAGTTTATCCACTGCACACGTTCTTAAGTGACGATAAAAAGTTTACATACAATGCTTTTTGTGTTACAGTGTTTGAGGAGTTTATACCCAACTGCAATCATGAAAGCAGTGGTTATGCTTGGGTTGAATTAGGTTGTTGGCCTAAACCTTTACACAGAGGTGCATACCTTGTGCTAAACAACAGAGAAATAACAGACAAAATACAAACTATATACGAGCGTCAAAAAGACAAATTAGATTTACCAAATTGGTTGGATAGTTTTTAATTAATAGTTATATATATCGTTGTCAGTGAGTTGAGGTGTTGGAGTATCACCAGGCGATGTATAAGGTGTTGGCCATACAATGTGCCAAGGACTTTCAACGTCTTGTTGTGGAACGTTTCTCAAAGCCTGCGCATATGTATCTAAAGCAACTATATCATCTGTAGGAGTAGATTCCGAAGAGATTTCATCTTCATATCTGTCAAATTTAGTTTGAATATCCTGTAGAAGTTGATCACGGTATTCTCGTATCCTTTTCCACTCTTCTGCTATTTCTTGTTCATTTTTGTCAATAATTTGCCATTGACCGATTGAATAATTCCAAGTTATTTTTTGAGGCAAATTTCCATACAATTCTAAAGAAGAGTACACATACTGTTTATAATCATTATCTATTGTTGGTTTGTCTGAGGCTATAATCCATCCAGCATCTAATAATTCCTCTTCAGTGAAAGTTTTGTTGTCTGTTCTAGTAGATCCGTCACTCATCCTAATTCTATTAGGAAGCAAAGTAGGATAATCTCCATTCAATGAATATAATTTTGTTAAATCTACCATGTTAATTTCCTTATAAATCCAATTTGGGCATTAAGTTTTCGATTGTTCTAGGATCTACTATAGGATCAGACATAACTATATTGTTTAATGAAGTTATATATTCGTTAATTGTTTCGATTGTATCAACATCGTCTGTTGGATCTAATCCCAATCTAACCTCTGATTTATACCTTTCGACTCTCCACTCTACTTCTTGCAACTTAGTATTTTTTTGTAGCATAATTTCATCCCAAAGTTCTCTATGATGATTATCTATTTCCTCTTGCGTAAAAGCAACTATATCAAACGATGTTCCATTCCATTCTAGCCTTTCATATTCTTGAAAACCTACAGCTTCAACTATCGAATATCCCGCATCAGCAATTTCCTCATCTGTAAAGGTTGAAGGATCAGTTCGTGTGCTTCCATCAGATAAACGTATTCTATAAGGAAGAGTTGTTGGATATGCGCCATTTAGTGAATACAACATTATGCTATTCCTATCCATAAAGCCTCATCGGGATTCTGCGGAATGGTTGATCTGCCTGTTAGTGCATGAGCAATTCTTATTTTTTCCCCTCCTGAAAATGTGTAAGCTGGAGATCTACAAAAGACAGTAGTATTTAAACCTGACCCGCTGGTTTCACGAAACATATAATAAGTACCCGAACTTTGGGATATAGTACCATTCCCAACAGTCATTGCAACAGTAGGCGTTGCAATTCCATCTGCGGCGCCAGTATAAGAAGAACCTGTTCCTGTCGACCAACTAAACCGACTAACATTTGTGGTTGTACTAATCGATGTATAAGAATATCCTGAAACTGTACTAGGAGTTACAGGCAAACCTGTTGTTTGGGCTGCGCTCTGAGCAGTATATGTTTGCCACCCACTGCCACTACCTCCTGTACTAGTATTAAAGACCCATGTTTGTAGAAGTGTGTTACTAGAACTTAAAATTTGAACACAAGCTATAGGAGCATCATTAATATATGTAGTTGTAGCTGTAGCTTTGTGTCCTAAATAAATTCTTCCTGATCCAGTAAATGCCGACTGTTGAACTTCTGCCACATCATATGGACCAGTATAGTCTGCGGTATTCCCCATATATATATCACTATTAATATGCCTGTTACTGTATTCATAAAAACTAGAAGTTATGTCTATACCTGGAGTTGGTTCAGGTGTACCTGTACTAGTATCATTTATGCTGACCGAAGAACTTATGCCAATTTGTGTGCCATTGGTTGGGTGGTTTACCCTCAATTGAAAACTTTCTCCTTGCCCTGTCTCTGTGTATCCATCACTGGTTGCTGTTATTGCTACTGTTCCTGAACTGCCGCTAATAGAAACTGTACCTGAAGTCACATTAACATCCGTTTCTTCTGTGTTTGCGCCTAATACAACTTCCCAAGGTAATACACCCGAAGTAAAGTTTGTTGTTGAAACAGTAAAGGTCACACTACTGCCTTCGTTTACACTACTAACACTTGGTGTGACAGTTGCAGTAGGAGTTATAGAAGTGTCATTTACATTGGTCAAAACTCTAGCAATGTATCTTGAAGAAATTTGAGTGAGAGCATTGAATGCAACACCTATGTAAACACTTTCTGTACCTTCAGTTGTATAATCAGCTGAGAGTGTAGGACCGTTAATTTGAACTGTTCCGCTACCAGTAGGTAATGTTACTGATCCACTATCGTTGGTACCAACAAGATCAGCACTTGTGATTGATCCACCACTAGGAGCACGAGTATCAGGAGTACAAGCCCAATACAGTGTTTCAGAATTTTCTGCATTAAAGTTACTGTAGGTAAGAGTCCAAGTCATTTGATTACCTTCATTATAACTTGTACTATTAGGAGCAATACTAAATGATGCTTGTCTTATTGTACAGAGTTTTTCATAGACAATTCCACTAGTACTAGCTGATAGTCTTACTGTAAATGTATCACCGTCATTGGTTATTCCTGCACCTGTGGCAGCTTTAAAGACATTGGTAAAAGTAAAAACTGCTAATCCGGTACTAGTATTGGGAATTACCGCTGTTGATGTGCCCGTACTATCATAAAAGTCAGCACTAACTGCTGTTCCATTGAATACAATACTGATAGTAAAAGTTTGCTGAGAAAAATAGCCTTCCAAATTGAATGTAATATCTTTGTTTTCGCCGCCGTAAAAATCAGCATTGGTGTCTAATTCACTAGTAACAAACAGTGTTGCCGGATATGCCAGATTATTGTTCTTTCGATTGTATATATCGTATAGTTCACCCACACCAGCACCATCCTCATAAGTTGTGGTTTTTGTACTACCAAGATATCTAAAATTTCTTACTGGCATTTTTTAAATCCTTTATCAAACTGTATAGGTTTGTACTGTTCCTGTATAATTAAATGTGCTATCTAGTACGCCGTTTTTATAAACTTCTACATAGCCATTTAGAGAAGCTTGTTGAATTGTCGGAGCAGTATTACTGGTGTTACTGTTAGGGGAAAGAAATCCTCCACTTCCTGTGTGACCGCCTTGAGTAAGTGTAGCACTAGTTAAAGCAGAGAGATTGGCTGTGCCTGTGAATCCTATATAACCAGAACCACCGCCGCCACCGGCAGAATTTTCACCGGTGCCGCCGCCATACCAGCCACCGCCACCACCGCCTGTTAAGTTTAGGGTTGAGTAGCCGCCGAGACCAAAGCTGCCTCCGATGCTGCCGCTGTTATAAGGAGCGCCTCCTGCGGTCTGAGTTCCGCCGAGACCTCCTGTTCGATTGCTGTATTGTGTACTTGAGGCAGGTTGTTCCCCATTAGTACCGCCGCCAGCGCCGCCATGAGAACAATTGCCGCCTCCGCCACCGCCGCCTGCCACAAGGATAACATTTCCTTGTGTGTTCACTTGAGATGTCAGGACACCTGTATTAGTAGCAACATGAGTGGCGCCTCCACCTGAACCTCCATAATAACCTGATGAACCTCTGCCGCCTCCATTGTATGTGTTAGGTGGCACCGCAGTTACTCCTTGTATAACTGTACCTGCTTCTCCTACTACAATGTAAAATGTTTCTCCAGGAGAAACACTAGTTAATGTTCCTTGTGCATAACCTCCGTCGCCGCCTTTAGCAAGAGGAGTTTGGCCAGTTCCTGAATAATTATTTCCTGGGCCGCCGCCTGCTCCATAAGCTCTGAATTCTATATTAAAAGTTCCCAAAACACTGATATTTGTACTAACTCCATTACTAGCAGTAATTGTACCTGATTGGTTGCTAGATACACCTGAAGTTGTAAAATTTTGATATCCGTAACCGTTTGTTACAGTTATAGTACCACTAGTAGGTGAAATATAGCTAGCAGCGGCACCAGTTACGCTGAAGGTTACACTACCACTAGCCAGATCATTGTCAAAAACTTCCCATTTTAGATTAGATGTGTTTTGTGGTATTTCCCAAGTACTAGGTGTACCTGAGGCAGTATCATGTTCTGTGGCATTGTTTATAGGAAATGTTGATACATCTGAATACTGTTCAAAATCAATAATAAACTGTACTTTTCCTACTCCATTATCGTTTACTTTGCCATACAAAGAATGTATTTGTGTACCGGTATTTTCTAACCACAGTGGTGTACTTTCATCTATCACAGTAGCAGTCAAGCCAATATCTGTAGTATCAAAACTTACAGGTATATTTTCCGCTATAGCAAAGTAAGATGTGCCGTTGTATCCATATAAACTTATTTTCACATCTGATGCTGTATCGTCTACTAGATGTACTCTCACATTTTCAATTTTAGATAATAAATTAAGATTAGTACTTTTAAAAATCAAGTGTCCGTAATCTCCAACAACTGATCCTGCTGGGAAAACCATTAAACTATTTTTTTGTACATTTGCTGGAGAAGAAATATTTATTGGCATTATACTGTTCCTACACTAAATCCAAAATGAGTAAGACTTAAAGAATCCCATGCGCTGCGTTTTCCATTACCGCTAGTAACAGCACCACCCGAGCTCCAAACATTGACGTTATTTTTATCTTGACCTGTACTTGTGTTTGGACCACCTGCTGTCATTTCCCACAGTAAAATCCATTGCCCGCCAAATCCCCAAATTCTAGCTTTGCTAACAGTAGCACCGTTTGTTGCAGCATCTGATGTATTTTCGCCTAGTATCCAAGCATTTCCTGCATTGTTTGAAAAACCATCAAAATCTCCCAATTGACCTTTAAAGTAAAAAACAACCCAGTCACCGCTGTCCGAACTGCCGTCTCCTTTGATTACATCAACAACGCCGCTATCAAAATAATTGTTTGTATTAATAGGTGTAGCCTCAGCTGGTACGTCTGGATCAAATCCGCCGGGCCAACTTCCACTATTGGTATTACTACTAGATTGATTTACGCCAAAACTGGTTATGTAATTGAGCATGGTTCTAGGTCCACTCGGCATGGCAAAATATGTAAAGGCAGTGGCACTTGTAGCCACAATTGGTCCATAATCAGTTACGCTACCGTCGCCAAACATTCTAGCAACATCAGTAACTGAAGCTGCTTCTGCGTTTCTCCCTATTCTGTTGCCTGTACTGTGATAATAATTTGCCAATTAATTTATTTCCTCCCAAGAAGCTGTAGCAACCAAATCACTGCTTGCACTTGCAAGTAACCTTATGCTATCATTTTCTTCTAAATAAATTTGATTGTCTCTGGATATTGCTACCAAAGATGCATCTGCAGGAACAGGAACAGTGTTTAACAACTTGTATGCTGTGCCGCTTTTGAGTAATTCTACTGTTACATCTGCTGATGCTGAGCCGTCTACATTAGCAATCATCAGTGTGTTTATTTTGTAAAGTTTTCCAGAACTAGCAGCATTAGAAACTATTGTTTGATTGGATGTGGTTAGTGCTAATCCAGCGGTTTTCCCAAACACCGAACTTGCGCTGAATAAGTTAGGATTTGCCATTTTGTTCTCCTGTTATGTTGGTATTTATTTTCATTGGATTTCCTTAATTAAATATCTGGGTAAAAGCATAAGTGCTTGCAGCATTCTGTGAACCTACTCTAGCTATTTGTGGCGGTTTAACCCACAATTTGTTAGTGCCATGACCAGACCAATTTAAAACTAAAATACTAGCCCATTTAGCAGTTGATGTTGGTGAGTAAGTGTACTGGCGCACAGTCCAGGCGGTTCCAAGACTACCATTTTCATACCAGTTGTTGATCTGTCTTGTGTCTTCTTGCACCACAGAATTACTGTTACTAGCATCATTACATATGTGTGTTTTTCCAGCTGGCAGTGTAGCGCCATCATACTCTTGTATTCTTAAATATAAACCACTACTACTAGCAACATCCGCCATCGTAGCAATACTGATATCAAATGATTCATTAGCTTGTGAGTTAACTTCAAATGCAGGAAATACTAAACCGATTTGGTTATCAGTTGAACTGTAGAGTCTGATTGCTTCATACGAATAATCGTATTGTACTGTAGTGTTTGTAGGATTACTATAAGCATTCACTGCACCTAATGCAAATGCTAAAGATCTACTGGTTATCACATCTCCTGACAGATCAGGAAGTGTAACAGTTCTATCTACTGTTGCAGATGTCTCTAAAGTTGTTGATGTACCATCTGCTCCGATTTGGAGTTTGCCAACATCAATTTTTGTTCTATCGTAGTGAAAGGATGCTGATGTAAAAGTACCTGTTGATCCACCAACTGGGACAGAACCGTTAACTCGACATTGCATCTCAATGTGGCCATGACGGCTTTGATTCAGATCAAAGCCGTCTATATAGGACGCTATAGCCGTATAAGGCGATTGGAAACCTGCTCCTGCAGTGTCTGTTCCATAGAAATGTAATTTACCAAGCTCATCATTGATAGCAGGGCTACTGCTATTTTTCCACAATATAAGCTCAACTCCAGGAACACCATCATTGTTTGATTTAATGAAAAAGTCTGTAGAATCGCCAGTATCATTATCGGTATCGTTAAAAACTATAGCATCTGAAAAATTAATTGTTGTGGTGTCGATCGTAACAGGAGATTTGAAAGAGATTTGTCCATTGCCGCCTGCATAAAAGTCAAGATTACTTGAAGACACTGAATCAATAGTCTCTCCATAGGAATGAATGATAGATCCATTGCTGTACTGTTGTAGACTCTGACTAGGTCCTGTACCCGGGTTACCCCAAGATATTAATCTAAACTCATTATCATTACCGCCAGTGCCAGGTGGGCCTTTGAGCCATAGTGTTGCATCATTTACACCTTGCACTGTTGTCGTACCATTTTGATCAATGGTCATTCTTTCATTAGTACCAGTGGCTACTTTATCTGTTGAAGTAGCAGTATGAAATCTAATAGACCCACTTGTAAAAGTATTATTAAAGTGCGTGTCACCAGTACTATTATCATACCAAATCTGATGACCTTCAGTAGCAATACCGTTCTGTCCTGACCCCATATTAAATTTAACATCATATGTGCCAGCAGCATCTGTTTCAAGGTTAAGAATAGTATCTGCGCTACCATTATTAAAACTTACATTACCACCTTCTACTTGCAATTTATAAAGAGATGGATTGTCTAAACCAATACCAACGTTACCTCCATCGCTAATAATCATCTTTGTTTCACCAACAGCGCCTGTACCATCACCGCCGATTTCACCTACAGTATTTGTTTCTAGATATCTAAATGCCAATGATTCTGGTGCAGTAGGATGTGTAGTAGGAGTATGGTGAATAGTCCAGTGCCTGTTTGTGCCACTTGCAGGAGCATTTGTAAGAACAATGTTACTTGCCCAACTGCCAGTGTCAACTGCCATAATTTGCAACTGTGCTTCTGTTGCTTCGATCAATGTACTAGCATTACTACTAGTAACACCATTGGGAACGTTTTGTACTTCTAGTTTGGTGAGTCCACCAAGCACATGCAACTGTCCGCCAGGAGAATTTGTGCCAATACCTACCAAGCCGTCTGTCTTTACCGTCATTGCTAAATGATCAGTTTTGAAAGTTGCCATATCTTTGGTGGTTGCACCTGACTGTACAGCACCTGTGTAAAATCTCAAACTATCACTGTGATGAGCTATCATTGACCAGTCAGTTGACGAGCCGCCTGCAAAATCCCATACATTTGTACTGGGGTTCCACACAACCTGGTCTTCATCTCTGGTCATCATGATGTTGGCTCTGATATAGTCGTTGTTTATATTGTTAGTTGCATTGTTTATAGCCATGTGACCTACACTGCCACTAAAGTTATCAATCAAAACTGATCCAGCACCCACATGCAATGTTCTGCTAGGGTCTACACCGATGCCAACATTGCCTCCGCTGTCGATGCGCATAGCTTCTGACAGAGTATTGTTAAATGCTGTAGAAAAAGTTAAGGCTGTACCATATGACCAGTTAGTTCCTGTGACACTATCAGTAATACTTTGTATTCGACCTCTTGTCGGTTCTGTAGTAGAAGCATCGTCAGTTCGAAAATCTACAGTTCCAATAACATCATCTACTGCCCAAGTACTGCCGTTAAAAGCATTGGTAATTGTTAGTGTGGTTCCGTTAGTTTGATCTGATTTACTTATTTCTAAGGTACTTACTGGAGCTGAATCCCCAATGCCAACATTACC
>Ga0181574_10005495_pt1 | contig 10850 bp, 8 predicted proteins | sample 101ome_24_FD_145600 | JGI IMG/M metagenome (GOLD analysis project Ga0181574, IMG submission 145600) | Coastal salt marsh microbial communities from the Groves Creek Marsh, Skidaway Island, Georgia - 101410AT metaG (spades assembly) | ecosystem: Environmental > Aquatic > Marine > Intertidal zone... | reverse complement strand
CAAGAATAACACCGGCGGCGTCGGCACCCACATGACCTGCGATGCAAGGCAGGCAATAGAGCCTCGCTTCGGGATGCGCTCTCAAACCCATTTCGTTGGCCCGGGTATCAATGGCGGCGCTCGTGGTCAGGGCGAACGGTGCCGTACCGAGATTCACCGGGTTAATGCCAAGGAGAATGTGGTGCATGATCGGGTTGGCGACCAGTGCAATTTCCAGAATATCCTCAACCCTACCCGATGCTTGATCAGACAACTCCATAAACAGGTCATTGACCGCGTCACGGATAGCATTGGTGAGTAACTCGGCGCCTTCGGGGTGCATCATCACGTAGGAGACCCGGCTCATCAGATCTTCACCGTAGCGGATCTGGGGGTTCATGACGCCGGCGGAGGCCAGGACTTCCCCCGAATTCAGGTCACAGAGATGCGCCGCCACGGTGGTGGAACCGACATCGATGGCGATGCCGCGGGGTTGGTCAAAAAGACCCGGCCAGATACCGGTAACCAGGTGTTCCTGATAAACCGCCACCGTGATACCCCGGTCTTCCCGGGTCAGCGCTGCCTGCAGTGCGGGTAACTGGGAGTGAGCCAGAGTGACGTCCGTGACACCCCATTCGCGCTCAAGCGCTTCGAATAAGAACTGTACTTCACCGCGGGGATCCTCAAGGCTAGGCTCTCCGATCTGCACGTAGTACAGCCGCGTGGCGGTATCAAGACGAATGTCTCTCGCTTCCATCTCCTTGCGCACAATTTGCCGGTGCACCTGACTTTCGGCGGGCACGTCGATCACGGCATCATCGAGTAGGGTGGTGTGGCAACTCAGGCGTCGGCCGTCCTTGAGCGGGCCTTTGCGCTCGACAAACTTAGCCTCGGTCGCGCTGAAGGGGGAAAGATGATCGACGTCCGATTCGATCTGGTGCTTGGCAAAGGAGCCAGTCACACAGCTGATCTGGCAACGCCCGCAAAGGCCACGCCCGCCGCATACCGAGTCGATATCGACGCCGAGACTGCGCGCCGCGTCCAGCAGGGGTGTGCCGCGGGGGAAAAAACCGCGGCGCCCCGAGGGCATGAAGAGGACTTTGACGTCGGCTTCTGCCAAGGATCAGACGCTCCTGCGTCGTCCGGCACGGCCACCGCGCCCTCGGCGGGTGTGCCGCGGGGGAAAAAACCGCGGCGCCCCGAGGGCATGAAGAGGACTTTGACGTCGGCTTCTGCCAAGGATCAGACGCTCCTGCGTCGTCCGGCACGGCCACCGCGCCCTCGGCCCTCGCCTTCGGCCGCGGGCTCGCGATAAGCGCGAATCCAGCGACGGCAATCAGGGTCGTGGCCCATCATCACGTCGCCGCCACGCACTGCCTGCATGACTTCCGGGTGAAGCGGGCTGGTGATGGCCGAGGTCATCCCCGCACCCATCGCCATCGTGAGGAATGCAGAATTGATGCCGTTGCGGTTGGGCAGGCCGAAGCTTACGTTGGATGCACCACAGGTCGTGTTGACCTTGAGTTCGTCGCGCAGGCGTCGAACCAGCGCCATCACCTGAACGCCTGCTGTATTGATCGCACCAATGGGCATCACCAATGGATCGACTACCACATCACTGTGGGGAATGCCGAAGTCGGCGGCCCGCTCGACGATTTTTTTCGCGACGGCAAAGCGCACGTTCGGGTCCTCGGAGATGCCGGTTTCATCGTTGGAAATCGCGACCACGGCTCGTTGGAAATCGCGACCACGGCGGCTTTATGTTTTGCTACCAAGGGTAATACCCGCTCGAGCACTTCGTCTTCGCCCGTCACGGAATTTACCAGGGCCTTGCCTTGGTAAACCGCAAGACCCGCTTCGAGCGCCTCGACGATTGAGGAATCGATGCTCAGCGGAACATCGGTAATCGACTGCACCAGTTGGATGGCTTCGGCGAGAATGCGGGGTTCATCCGCCAGGGGGATTCCGGCATTCACATCGAGCATATGGGCGCCCGCCTCAACCTGTGCAAGGGCATCGGCCTCGACCCGGCTGTAGTCGCCGTTTTTCATCTCCTCGGCAAGAATTTTTCGTCCTGTGGGATTGATGCGTTCGCCGATAATGACGAAGGGTTGGTCGAAGCCGATGTGGACTTCACGGGTGGCGGAGCTGATGGTGGTATTGGTCATGAGTGCAGCCTGATCGAATGAAAAGTTAAAAAAGTTATCGTGCGGTTACGGGAGACGGGTTAGGGGGTGGGTCGCCAGGGTTCGCGGCCGTCGAGGGCGTTGGATCGGGTCACGATCTCGCCGATGCGATCTTCCATGCGGTAAGCCATGATATGCACGCCGCTGACACCCTCAATTTCGCGCACTTGTTCAATCAGATCGATACACAGATCGACCCCTTCCTGTTTCTGATCTTGCGCCCCTGCGAGGCGATCAATCACGGCATCGGGAATGTAGACCCCCGCGACATTTTTGCGAATCCAATCTGCCGCTTTGGCCGATGCCAGCGGACCAACCCCAGCCAAGACGTAAGCTTTCTCGAGTAATCCCAGATCACGCACCTGCGCCATAAAGGTTTTGAAGCGCTCGACGTCGAAGCAGTACTGCGTCTGGATAAACTGCGCTCCCGCCGCAATTTTTTTGGCCATGCGATGCGGCCTGAAGTCGAGGGGCGGAGCGAAGGGATTTGCCGCGGCGCCGAGGAATAAACGCGGCGGTGAGTCGATCGCACGGCCGCTAAGAAACTGCTGCTCGTCGCGCATGTGCCGCACCATACCCAGCGCCGAGATACTGTCCATATCGAATACGGGTTTGGCCTCGGGGTGATCCCCTGACTGCACTCCATCGCCACTCAAACACAGAATGTTGCACACTCCCATGGCGGCGGCGCCAAGAATATCGCCCTGCATGGCAATGCGATTACGGTCGCGACAGGACTGTTGCAGGATCATGGCGTAGCCGCGGCGCGTCAGCAGCGAGCAGATCCCCATGCTGGACATATGACAGTTGGCGCCCGAACTGTCGGTAGCGTTGATGGCATCAACATAACCATCAAATAATGCGGCCCGCGCAAACACGTCATCGGGGTCTGCTGAATCAGGCGGGGCAATTTCCGCCGTTACGGCAAACTCGCCGGCACGCAGAATGCGTTCGAAGCGCCCGTGGGAGGTGTGCCCAGGAAGTATCGGCAGCCTTTCGCCGGGGGCAGGCTCGTCGTCAAACTTCACGCTCGACCCCCCGTTCTGATGCGCAGTGCCCGCAGCCATGCGCTGCGGCCTTTTAACCGGTTATCTACCGGTGGCTGAATCACTTTGATGGTTTGTTCCGGGGTGCCGATCCGTTGGCTGCCCTCCCAGGCATTGATCCACACGCAGGTCATCTCGGGCTTGATCTCGCAGCCACCATCCTGTCGCACGCCGCCACAGGGACCATTGCGGAGGGTTTTTGGGCAGTTCATGGGGCAAGCCATGCCGGTTTCGCCCAGCGTGCATTGACCACAGGACTGTGAGTCGAACAGAAATCCCTTGACCACACCCTCCACAGCGGCAAAGGGCTTGTCGAGTCGATCGTAACCAATGCGCCGGAGGATGGGGTTCAGCAGCGAAAGGATCCACTGAAGCCCGTCGTAGACTTTTTTGAGCCACCGCGCATTGCGCACAGACCACAGGCGCACGGCTTTCATGACGCAACCTCGGCAAAGCCTTTCTGCTTGACCATTAATGCGAGCGCCTCATCGGAAACGCTTGCCTCGATCTCTCGGCCCAGCTGCTCGGCTCGGCCCAGCTGCTCGGCGATCTCTGTAAGCGCGCCCTCGGCCTCAATTGATGAGGTCACCCTGCGCCATTCATCGAGGTAAGCATCGCTACCACCCTTGCCGGCGCGCATGGCCGCGCGGTCAATGGCCTCTTGAAAGCGCGCGCTCAGCATGTACTTGCCCCGGTCTCGACCGCGTTTGATTAATACTTGCGACGGGATGTCGCGCCATAAAATATCAATACGTTGCATGGCGGACCCCCGACGCGTCCGCAAAACGCAGTACTTGCTCAGCCAGCGACGTTTTCAGCAAGCCCATACCGGCAGACATGATTTCGAGGGGCAACCCGAGCTGATCGGCTGCTCTCGCGGCCGCCTCGCGCAATCCAGCGTCGTCTGTCTGCGCCAGATAGACCACCCGGGTGTAGTGTCCGAAGAGCATATCCCGAAGTTCTGGATGACTCTGCAGCTTGAAGGCGTCGATCACGAGGCGATCAAAGTGCCGCACCAAAAAGTCAGTGAGATAAAACGTGCCCGGTTCTGCCTCTGCCATGGGATGGAAGACCTCGGGCGTGGCGTAAAACTCGTAGCAATGGGCGCCGGGCAATCGGGCGACATCCCATCTCGCCAAAATGGCATCTAGTCGGCCGCCGGTGCCGCAGTCCGCATAGGCGACAAAGCGGTGTGCATACTGAAGGTCGGTTTTCTCAAGGATCGCTTCGACGCGTCCTGGGATGGCATCGGGCGTATTGTGGAGTGCGGCGTCGATGCACTGGACGTGCACATGCTGCCAGCCATTGGCCTCTTTAAGCGTTTCGATTTCCCGCGCGAGGGCACCGCAGGCGATGACCAGGATGTTATCTGGCATCGCCGTGAAAATCAGGCGCTCTGCGCCAGGCGGCGCGCTTCGACAAGACTCACCGCGGTGGTGGCGGCCTCGGCCGCGTCGCGACAATAGGCATCGGCCCCTACCGCCTGGCCGAACTCCTCATTGAGTGGGGCGCCACCGACCAGCACAATGTATTTGTCGCGCAAGCCTTTCTCTACCAACGTATCGATGACCACTTTCATGTAGGGCATGGTGGTGGTCAGCAGCGCTGACATGCCCAGGATATCGGGCTGATGCTCTTCGAGCGCTGCGAGGTAATCCTCTACCGCGTTGTTGATGCCCAAATCATGGACCTCGAAGCCCGCGCCTTCCAACATCATGGCCACCAGATTCTTGCCGATGTCGTGAATGTCGCCTTTGACCGTGCCAATAACCATGGTGCCCACGGGTTTGGCGCCGGTTTCCGCAAGCAGAGGGCGCAGAATGGCCATACCACCCTTCATGGCATTCGCCGCCAGCAGGACCTCGGGCACGAACAGGATGCCGTCTCGAAAATCGATGCCCACAATCGTCATGCCGTCCACTAACGCCTTGCCCAGTACGTCCTCCGCCGACCAGCCGCGCTCGAGCAAAATGTTAGTACCCTCCTCGATCTCCTCGGTCAGACCGTCGTACAGATCGTCATGCATCTGCAGAACGAGGTCGTCGTCTGACAGCTCCGCAGCTCCGCGAGTACGATATCGTCTTCTTCATCTGACATGCCAAGGTCTCCGTGGCTTCAATAATCTCGGTCGGCGAACGCCGCTTTCTGCTCCGCCATAAACGCGAGTAGCGCCTGGTCGATGGCCGGGTCCAACTGCGGTTCTTCGTAGTCGGCGAGCATTTTTTTCCAAAGGGCGTTGGCACGCTGGGCGGTGTCCAAACTGCCCTCTGCTGACCACTGCTCGTAACTGTTGTTGTCGGCCACCGTAGAGCGATAAAACGCCGTCTCAAAATTGCTTAAGGTGTGCGCCGATCCCAGAAAGTGCTTGCCCGGACCGACCTCCGCAAAAGCTGCCATTGCCTGACCGTTCTCAGACAGATCCACGCCCCTCAGCAGCACGCCAATCATATTCGCCTGGTCACAATCCATAATGAACTTCTCATAGCCCATGGCCAGGCCGCCCTCGAGCCATCCGGCGGTGTGCAACATAAAGTTGACCCCTGCCAGCGCCGACGTCTGCAGGGTATTGGCCGCCTCGTAGGCCGCTTGCGCGTCGGGGAGCTTGGAGCCGCAGAGCCCGCCGCCACTGCGGAAAGGTACGCCGAGTCGCCGCGCCAAAGCCGCCGCGGTGTAAATCACCATGCTGGGTTCCGGCGTGCCGAAGGTTGGCGCACCGGTCGCCATGGAGACGGCCGCAGCGAAGGTGCCAAAAATCACGGGGCAGCCCGGTCGAATGAGCTGGGTGAGCGCCATGCCGGCCATGGCTTCGGCGAGTATTTGTGTAACCGTGCCGGCCACCGTGACCGGCGACATGGCGCCGGCGAGAATGAACGGTGACACCACGGTGGATTGGTTGTTGCGGGCGTAGACTTTGAGCGAGCCGAGCATGGTGGCGTCAAACACCATCGGCGAGTTGACGTTGATCAGACTGGTCAGGACGCAGTTTTGATCGACGAAGTCGTCACCAAACACAATTTTTGCCATGTCGACTGTGTCCTGGGCACGGCGCCAATGGGTGACCGATCCCATCAGGGGTTTGTCGCTGTATTTGAAGTGGCTGTAGACCATGTCGAAGTGGCGCTTGTTCACCGGCAGATCGACGGGCTCGCAGACCGTGCCGCCCGAGTGATGCAGGCCGGGAGAGAGATAGGTCAGTTTGACGAAATTGCGAAAGTCCTCGATGGTCGCGTAGCGTCGTCCCTGATCCAGATCGCGAAAGTCCTCGATGGTCGCGTAGCGTCGTCCCTGATCCAGATCATGGACAAAGGGTGATCCATAGGCCGGTACGAGCACGGTGCGTTTGCCACCAATGGTTACGTTGCGTTCAGGATTACGGGCGTGCTGCACATATTCCGCAGGTGCGCTTGCCTGAATAATTTGTCGACACATCCCAGCCGGAAACCGCACCCGGGTGCCATCCACGTCGGCGCCGGCTTCGCGGAAAAGGTCTAGGACTTCGGGGTCTTCGAGGAAGTCGATGCCAATTTCCGCCAGGAGCCGGTCAGCGTTGTGCTCGATGAGCTCGAGGCTTTCTTCGTTGAGTATTTCGAAGTAGGGAATCTTGCGCTCGATGAAGGGCGCTATCGCCGCGGCAGGTGCGCCCCGAGCCTCACGTCGTCCGGCCCGACCCCCGCCTTTTCGCCTGCTCGCACGTTCACTCATCGCGCTGCTTCCATCAGGAGGTGTTTCCACACCTCTAGCCTTTGTGCCGGTCCAAACTGGCCGTTCCTGTTGCCGTTCTGCTCGGTTCGGATCCGGGCCATGCTGACGCCGAAAGCTAGCCGGTATATTACTGTCAAAGCCCCAAATGCGATACTTTTTTTGCCCGTGGGGCCCCGGCCAATATGGGCGGTACTGTGGCGGTCTTGGTGCCCTCGAGCTTGGACCAAACCGACACCCAGCGCACCAAAAGCGACATGACGAACAAGAAATTTTGGGCATTCCGCGCTGTTGCCCGCGGGGGCCCCTGCAGCCGGTTTTTCTCACCCCGGCGGGCCGGGCTCCGTGCCATGGTCTGGCGGGATTCAGCCCTCCGTGGTTTCGCGCCTTCCGGGTACCGGTCGGGAGTGAACTGCGAGGGGCCTCATAAGGGGTCTCCCATTGACGGGATTCAAAATCCCACGGTAGCCTCACGGGCATAATTAATAGGGGCAGGGTATGTCGACGGATTCTCAGGCTCGGATCGTCATTGTGGGCGGCGGCATCATGGGGGTGGCGCTCGCATACCACCTCGCCGAAGAAGGCGAGACCAACGTCATGTTGATCGAGAAGGGTGAGCTGACCTCAGGTTCAACCTGGCACGCAGCAGGACAGTGTCCCAGCCTGGTCGGCAACTACAATCTCGCCAAAATTCATGACTACGGGAATCGTCTCTATCCGACGCTCGAGGAGAAGACCGGCCAGTACGTAAGCTGGCACGCCTCGGGCGGTATCCGTATCGCGCGCCAACAGGCTGACCTCGACTGGTTCCACTCCATGAAAGGCATCGCGGATAACGTCGGCTTTCGCATGGAGATCATCGACCCCATCAAAATCAAAGAACTCAACCCGTTTTACGACATCGAAGGAGTGATTGCTGGCGCCTACTCAACCCGTTTTACGACATCGAAGGAGTGATTGCTGGCGCCTGGACCATGGACGACGGTCACGCCGACCCCTCGGGTCTGACCAATGCCATGGCCCGCGGTGCGACCGACATGGGCGTGAAGATCGTGCGCCACAACCGGGTGAAAGACATCAACCGGCTGCCTTCGGGGGAGTGGGAGGTCGATACCGAAAAGGGCAAGGTCACCTGCGAAATAGTGGTGAACGCCGCGGGCAGTTTTGCCCGGCAAGTGGCGCAGATGGTGGGCGCGGATCTGCCCATCTGCAACATGGAGCACCACTATATTGTCACCGGCGCCATTCAGGAATTTATCGACCGGGATGAGGAATTCCCGGTGATGCGCGACCCCTATGCTTCGGCCTATATCCGTCAGGAACAAAAATCGGGTCTGATTGGCATTTATGAGTCGACCGGTCTGACCGAAGCCTGGGGCCCCGATGGGTTGCCGCCCTGGTCCTCTGACAGTGAGTTGTTCCCTGATGACCTTGATCGGCTGATGCCCTGGCTCGAGCGGGCGATGAACTGCATGCCGCCCATGTTGGAGGCGGGTATCAAGCGCATTGTGAACGGTGCCATTCCTCACTCGGCCGACGGTCCGCCGTTGCTGGGGCCGGTCGCGGGTATCGACAATTTCTGGCTGTGCTGCGGTTCTTCCTTCGGCATCGCCCAGGGCGCCGGCTGCGGTAAGTACCTCGCTCAGTGGATGATCTACGGCGACGCCGAGATCAACATGACGGGCTTTGATCCGCGGCGCTTCGGTGACTTCGCTGATCGTGCCTACATGCATGCCAAGGGTTTTCAGGACTATGGCCTGACATATGCCACACCATTGCCCGGCGAGGAATTCCCGGCGGCCCGCGACTGCCGACTGACCCCGCTTCACGACACCTTGAAAGCCAAGGGCGCGGTCCACACCCAGACCTTTGGCTGGGAGCGGCCCAAGTGGTTCTCTCTCGATGGTCGCGAGGAGGAACACAGCTATCGGCGCAACAACGTCTTCGAGGTGGTGCGCGAAGAATGTAAAGCTGTACGCGAGCGGGTGGGGGTGATCGATTTGACCGGCTTCGCAAAATACGACGTGACCGGCGCCGATGCCGAGGCCTTCCTGAATCGAGTTTTGGCCAACCGCATGCCGCGGCGCGACGGTGGCATTGCGCTGGCGCATTTTCTCTCCAAAAACGGCCGCATTCTTGGCGAGGCGACCGTGACGCGGATTTCCGCCGAACACTTTTATCTGCTCTCTGCGGCGAGTGCGGAGCTCAGAGATCTCGACCACTTAGTGCAGCAGGTGGCGGCGGGAGAGCAGGTCGAGATCCGCAATACCACAGAGGCGCGCGGTGTCATCGCGGTGGCAGGGCCGAAGGCGCGGGAGGTGCTGGGCGGATTAACCGATGCCTCATTGACGAACGCCGACTTTCCCTGGCGCACCGCGCAGCAGATTGAGATTGGGGGTATCCCCACGCTGGCGCTACGCATTAATTATGTGGGTGAGCTCGGCTGGGAACTTCATCCGGCCGTGGCGGACCTGCCGGCGCTGTATGCGGCAGTGTGGGCGGCGGGCGAAGCCCACGGCATCGCCGACTTTGGCCTCTACGCGCTCAACAGTCTGCGAATGGAAAAAGCCTATCGCGGTTGGGGCGCAGAGCTCACCAATGAGGTGACGATGCTGGAGGCCGATATGGCGAGGTTTTTCGGCAGCGCCAAGGATGATTTTGTGGGTAAAGCCGCAACCGAGACTGGGGCGGCCGGACCGCTTCGGCTTGTTTATTTTGCGGTTGATGCCGAGGACGCCGATGTACGGGGGGGTGAACCCATCTTCTTCGAAGATGCCTGTATTGGTGTCACCACCTCGGGTGGCTATGGTTATGCAGTCGAGAAGAGCCTCGGCTTTGGCTACGTTCCACCGGCGCAATCTGCGCCTGGCTCGGTGATCGATATTGGCTTATTGGATGCGCGATGCCGGGCCACGGTGCTGGCCGAGCCCATTTATGACCCCACCAACGAGCGGTTGGCGAGCTGATGACCGTATTACCTGACCGCTGTGAGGTTGTGGTTGTCGGCGGCGGTGTCATCGGTGTTTCGGTGGCGTACCACCTTGCTGAGGCGGGCATTCAGGATGTGGTGCTGCTTGAGCGCAAGGAGCTGACCAGCGGCACGACATGGCATGCGGCTGGGCTCGTGGGTCAGTTGCGTACCTCCATCAACATGACCCAGCTTGCGCGTTACACCAGTCAGCTCTACCGCGGCCTTGAGGAAGAGACGGGGCAAGCCACAGGCTATCGGCAGTGCGGTTCGATCTCGATTGCGGTCACCGCCGAGCGGTTTGAGGAGCTTAAACGCAGTGCTTCCATGGCCAAGGTGTTTGGGCTTGAGGTGAATGTGCTGTCAGTGGCCGAGATTGCCGAGAAATATCCACTAATACAGACCGACGATTTGTTTGGCGGGATCCATATTCCCTCCGATGGCTACGCCAACGCGGTGGACATCACCCAGGCACTGGCAAAGGGGGCGAAGCGCCGCGGCGCCCGGATTTTCACCAACACCAAGGTCGAGGCGATCCTTCGGGACGGAGATGAGGTCACCGGTGTGCGCACCGCGGAAGGTGAGATCCGAAGCAAATACGTGGTGATCTGCGGCGGCATGTGGTCCCGTGATCTCGCCGCGTCTGTGGGCGTCAACCTGCCGCTCCACGCCTGCGAGCACTACTACGTGCTCTTTGAGGGCGTTGACGGACTGAATCCCGCGTTGCCGGTGCTACGGGATTATGACGCCTGCACCTATTACAAATACGACGCCGGCAAGTTACTGGTCGGGGCGTTCGAGCCTGCGGCCAAGCCATGGGGTATGGAGGGCATCTCCGAGGATTTCTGCTTCGATGAGATTGCCGGTGATTTTGACCATTTCGAGCCAGTGCTTCATGACGCCATGAAGCGTCTGCCCGCGCTGGAGCGCGCCGGCATCCAGAAATTCTTCTGTGGCCCGGAGAGTTTCACC
>Ga0181574_10005489_pt1 | contig 10856 bp, 10 predicted proteins | sample 101ome_24_FD_145600 | JGI IMG/M metagenome (GOLD analysis project Ga0181574, IMG submission 145600) | Coastal salt marsh microbial communities from the Groves Creek Marsh, Skidaway Island, Georgia - 101410AT metaG (spades assembly) | ecosystem: Environmental > Aquatic > Marine > Intertidal zone... | reverse complement strand
TAAAAGGAGTGGAATCTGAAGGTGCGCTTAGAGACGCGCGAAGGCCCGGTCTGCAGCCGCCAAAGTTGTGTTGATCGCGTCTTCGTCGTGCGTTGCCGAGACAAAGCCAGCCTCAAATGCAGATGGTGCGAGATAAATGCCTTCATCAAGCATCGCATGGAAAAAACGATTGAATTTTTCAACGTTTGACCCTGCCACATGGTCAAAGTTATCCACTCGTTCCACGTCGAAAAATAGCCCGAACATGCCACAGACATGGTTAGTCGCGATTTGTACATTATGTCGAGCGGCACTCTCGGATAGTCCGTGTATGAGTGCGTCCGTGCTGTCTGCGATACGTTCATAAACATCATCAGTCAGATGATTCAAGGTTGTCAGTCCGGCAGCCATCGCGAGCGGGTTCCCAGATAAGGTGCCGGCCTGATAAACCGGTCCCTCCGGCGCAATACAAGACATGATGTCGGCGCGACCGCCAAAAGCGCCGACGGGCAGTCCTCCGCCGACAACTTTCCCGAGCGTGGTGAGATCCGGACTCACATTATACTTTTGTTGAGCCCCACCTCGGGTAACCCGAAAGCCGCTCATGACCTCGTCGAAGATGAGCACGGCGCCATCGGCAGTGGTCATGTCGCGTAAACCCTCCAGAAATCCTGGCACGGGTGGCACACAGCCCATGTTTCCGGCTACCGGTTCGACGATGACGCACGCTATTTGCTCAGGATAGGCCTGGAAGATAGACGCAACGGCCTCGAGATCGTTAAACGTGGCGTTTAAGGTGTGCGTTGCAATCGATTCAGGTACGCCTGGAGAATTCGGGATCCCCAAGGTCAAAACGCCGCTGCCGGCCTTCACCAGCAGCGAATCAGAGTGGCCATGATAGCAGCCAGTGAATTTGAGAATTTTGTCTCGGCCAGTATACCCTCTGGCGAGGCGAATGGCTGACATAGTCGCTTCTGTACCTGAACTCACCATTCGGACCTTGGCCATGCTCGGGACCATTTCGATAACCTTCTCTGCCAGCTCAATCTCGCCCACGGTGGGCGCACCGAACCCAAGCGCTCGCTGAGCTTGCGCGACAACTGCTTCCACCGTCGGTTGAAAATTGTGTCCCAGAATCATTGGTCCCCAGGATTGCACGTAGTCGACGTATTGATTGTCGTCAACATCGAACAAATAAGGACCTTGGCCGCGCTCAAAAAATACGGGATCGCCACCAACACCCTTGAATGCGCGTACTGGAGAGTTGACGCCGCCGGGGATACTCAGTTGGGCGCGGTGAATAAGTTCACTAGAGGTTGTTCGATTCATGTTTAGAGGCACTGACTCATGTTTGATTAAAAGGGTTTTACGACGACCAGAATCACCGCTGCAATTAGCGTCAAAGCGGGAAGTTCATTAAAGATGCGCAAGAATTTCTCACTGTGTATCTGCTGGTCCAAAGCGAAGGCTTTCATGATGCGCAGGCAGTAATGATGATACCCGATAAGCGCCACGACTATTCCAATCTTTAACCAGATCCAGGCTTGCATGGAGTAGGCCTGCCAGCTTTCAACGAATAGCCACAGACCCAATCCGACGGCACCGATCATGGACGGGTTCATAATCACGCGATAAAGCTTGCGTTGCATGATTTTAAAACGCTCCTTGCCCGCTTCGTCCGTGGTACTGCAGTGGTAGATGAATAGCCTCGGTAGATAGAACAGCCCCGCGAACCAGGTCACGACAAAAATGATATGGAAGGCCTTTAGCCATAAATACAGGGTCATAAACTGGTGTTCCTATATTGTTCGATATCCCTCTGCGTAACGACGCCAATCACAGGTGCGATTAACGGTGCGGTGGTGCGTGTTACACAGCAGGCCTCGGTGCCAGAATTATCCAGCGCCTGCTGAACCTGCAAAACGGTAGCCTGAGCATCAACGGTTGAGATGTCCATTCGTTGTCCAGGGATGTTTAATAATCGCACCTCTGCGTCCTCGTCGAGCTCTCTGGCGGTTAAAAAAGCGTGCAGGTCAGCGGGGTTCAGCACGGCGCAAAGCATACTGTTTTCGTCATCAACCACAATCCAATTTGGCTTTTTGTCCAGCACTTCGGTCGCTTGTTTGGCGCTTAGTTTGTTCGGCAAGCGGATGAAGGATCGATCCATGATGGAGGTCACCCCCGCTCTTTGCATATGTAAAGTGACCGGACTGGGCGGATATTGAAGGCCCAGCGTATTGAGTGTGGTGATATAGACGGAACGCTGCTTGAAAATCTCGCTGGAGGTGAGCGTGGCGGCGACAATAATGACCATCGCCGGAAGAATCATAGCGGTATTGGCGGTCATCTCCAGGACAGCCATCAACGCCGCCAAAGGCGCCTGGAGAACCGCGGCCATCATCGCTGACATGCCAAGCATGACGTAGAAGCCCAAAGAAATATCTGCGCCATGGAATTGAATCATTAAGCTGCCCATGACGGCGCCAGCAATGGCGCCCATAAACATGCATGGACCAATAAGGCCCACAGGCATGCCCAGACCGACAGCGGCGGCGGACGTGAATGCCTTACCGAGCAACAATACGACCAGCAAGCCGATGGGTAACTGTGCCAGCATGAGTCCGTTGACGGTGTCGTAGCCTACCCCCATGACCTGAGGCAGGAAGTAAGCCACGGTTGCAGTGATCCCGCCAGCGACGCTCAAGCGCAACCACACAGGGCTGCTGGAAAATCTGGTGAAGGCTTGTATCAGCTGAATGTAGCCAGCCGACAGGGCGCCGATTAACATTCCGCCGACAATGAGATAGGGGATTTCAAACAAGTCATGTAAATGTTGCGGTGCAACTGCGAACGCAGGCTCTGCACCGAAGAAAAAACGCGTGATCAAGGTAGAGGTGACAGCGGCCACGATGACCGGGATGAAGCTCGCAATGGTGTATTCCATCATGACGACTTCCATCGCAAAGATTACGCCAGCGATGGGTGTATTGAAACTGCTGGCAATAGCGGCGGCAGTACCACACGCGACCATCGTGCGTAAACTATTGTTGGGCAGGCGAGACGCATGTCCGAGTAGGCTGGCGGCGGTAGCGCCTAAATGAATCGCTGGTCCCTCCCGGCCTCCGGATTGACCCGTGATGAGCGCGATGGTGCCGCCAACGAACTGTATGACCGCATTTTTCAACGGTAGTTTGCCCTGGTGCAGGCTCAAGCGCTCCATGACGTGGACGACACCGACCCGCCTGGCCGAGGGGCGGTAGCGATTCAGGAGCAAGCCCAGGATGGCTGCGCCCACTAAGACCAGGAGTACCCGGGAGGTTGCGGACATAGACTCAAAATCTTCGGAGCCTCCTGGCAAAAAAACCAGGCTGCCGTCAATGAGATACCGGAACGCTAAGATGACCATAGCGGTGATGATCCCGGTCGCAACGCCCAGCATGGCCATTTGTGGCAAGGCGTCCACGGTGGCAATGCGCCGTCGGAACAGTTCCAGGTTGATATGAGGCTTGAGTTTCGTAGCTAAATCTTAATGGTTAGGTGCTTGATGGGTAGTATACTGGGTTCTTCAGGCCTTTAGGAAAGCGTCATTTTTAAGGCGAAGAAACAACCCCGGAGTGTCACAGTGGTCACCCATCGGCCTTGGGGGCGGCCTCTCGCATTGCTGAGCGTTGTGCTTGTTGGGCTCGTATGCCTGGTGGTCGGTTACGCCATCGGTGATGAGCAAATGGTGTCTGGGAGATTAGAGCGGCAGGCTTTGGTGGATCAGATTGCGTCTCTAGGGGATCAGGTATCGCAACTCGAAGCGCGCACGATTGACATGCAGCTCACTGCTGATGTTCAGCGCAGTGCAACTGATGCATTGCGCGAGGAATTAACCGGCAGTTATCGCGAAATAAGTGGTTTAAAAGAGGAGGTCGCCTTATACAAGGGGCTGATGGATCCTAAAAGCCTCAGCCAAGGCCTGCAAATCGCTGGATTAGAACTGTCGCAATTGAGCAGCGAAGGTGTTTATCGGTACGAATTGTTACTGACTCAAGTAGCGCTGCGCAGGAGCTATATCTCCGGAGATATGCGTCTGGAGGTCTCTGGTCGTTTCGATTCTGAAGGTGCAGATGGTGAGGCAGTGCTGTCGCTCACAGAATTAAATCCAGCTGTTGCGTATCCTGTTAAGTTCAAATTCAGATATTTTCAGGATTTAAGCGGCCAACTGCGCTTGCCCGACGGTTTTCAACCGGTCCGCGTTTTGGTTACAGCCAGTCAAAAAGGTAAGCAGCCATTAACAGCGACCTTTCCATGGTCGGTCGATGGCGCCGAAGTCGATGTGCAACTCAGTGGCGTAACGCGACAGTCGAGCGGGTAACAGCGTGTCGCGCAGGCTGAGAGGAACACGCGAGCCGCTGATCGATGATGAAAACGTAGTTAAAAAAGGAACAGGTGGTGGCGAGAAATAAGATGGATAAAGGCGTGACGTTGATCGCGCCGCATACGGAGATAGCTGGAGATATCCGGTTTTCCGATCAGCTATATATCAGCGGCCATGTGACGGGCAGCGTTTTTGCCGATAATGAAAAAGCCAGTTTGGTGGTGACTCAGGAAGGCCGCGTGACCGGCGAGGTCCGAGTACCGAATATCGTAATCAACGGAGCTGTGGAAGGGGACGTATATGCGGGTAATAAAGTGGAACTCGCAGCGCAAGCGAAAGTCAAAGGCAACCTGTTCTATAAGCTAATCGAGATGCACTTGGGCGCGCTTGTGGAAGGGCAGTTGGTGCACGAAGACGGTAGCAAATCGGAAAACGTACATCAGTTCACGGTGGAAGCGAACAGCGAAGAATCATAGGCAACAGCGCTTAAACAACGGTTGTCTTGACCGGAACTCCAGCTGCCACACATAATACAGTCGCTCAAGGCACCGGCTTTTAATTTTACCGCTCAGGTATGGATAAACGTGCAAACCAATATTGATTTTTCCCCAGCAGCAGCCTCGAAGGTGAAGATGTTGATCAGCGAAGACGGTGATCAGTCGCTGCGTTTGCGTGTCTTTATATCGGGAGGTGGATGTAATGGGTTCTCTTATGGTTTCACCTTCGACGACGATGTCGCGGAGGATGATGCGCTCATAGAGCAAGACGGCGTCGAAATGGTGGTTGATGCAATGAGCTACCCCTATTTGGCAGGCGCTCGGGTCGACTACGTCGAAGATTTAAGTGGTTCGCAATTCATCGTGACGAATCCCAACGCGGCCTCAACCTGCGGTTGTGGGAATTCTTTTTCAATCTAGCCCCGGCTCGGTACGCTTCGAAACATCTCAAGCGGGATAAATACCGCCCAACACTCGATACCCGCGGGCACCGGTGACCGCTGGCTCATTTCCAGTCAGCCCGTTCAGTGTGCGGCTTGCCAACCACGCAAACAAAGCGGCTTCAATGGAGTCTCCATCAACGCCATAGGATTCACTCGGCTCGACGCTGATGCTTGTTGCACGTGCAAGTCGCTGCATCAAATCTTTATTCAGGCGACCACCGCCACAAACGATGACCTGTTTCGTATCACTCGCCCAGCGCTCAATGGCCTGAGCCGTGCAGCGCGCAGTAAACTCGCAAAGAGTGGCCTGAACATGAACTGGCGCTAGCGCGTGTACGCGCTCAAAAGTGTTGAGCCAAGCCAGATTGAAATGTTCGCGGCCGGTGCTCTTAGGGGGCGGAGTTGTGAAGTAAGGGTCATTAAGAAGCTGAGTTAGCAACTCGCTATCGGCAACGCCAGAAGCGGCCCAATCGCCCTCTTGATCAAATCTCCGCCCCAGATGCTGATTCACCCAGCTGTCTAGTAACGCGTTGCCTGGGCCGGTGTCGAAACCGCTAACGGGCTCGGTCATGAGGGATATATTGCTGATGCCGCCGACGTTCAACACCGCGGCGTTGGGCCCGATATGGCCGAAGAGTGCTTTGTGGAACGGGGGAACCAGCGGGGCGCCCTGACCGCCCGCGGCCATGTCTCGGCTCCTGAAGTCGGCAATCGTCAACAGGCCAGAGGTTTCAGCAATAGAGTTTGGGTCGCCAATTTGAGTACTGAAGCCATAGGGTTGATCTTGGGTTGGTGGGCGGTGGCGAACGGTTTGTCCGTGACTCCCGATGGCGCTTATTTTGTCGCGAGGTGTTCTCGTTGCGTCGATAAATTTGACTAGCGACTTGCCGATGAATATGCCCAGTTCACGGTCACAGTGCCCCAATTGATCTAAGTCATCGTTCTTGGGATCGCCAAGCGCTAACAAAGCGTGTCTGAGTTTTGCGGGAAAGGGCTCTGTTTGGGCATGTAAAATCTGCATTGGACCGTCGTGCTTAATGGCAACAATCGCCATATCAAGCCCATCGACGCTCGTACCGGTGATGCAGCCGATAAACAATTGATTAGAGTCGGGTCGCAACAACTTAGCTGGGCTCAGCGCGTGACCACAGAGATCTGTGATTTGTAATTGTCCAAAAGCGCTGCGTATTGCTGGGTTTGCGCTTTAAAAAAGGGCATCTCGTCGCGCGCGATGGGTGCGGCGTTGGGTAGCGAAACTGTGCGGGGATTGCGGTGTACGCCATTGACCAAAAATTCATAGTGAAGATGTGGTGCTGTGGCCCAGCCGGTAGCGCCGACATAACCGATGATTTGGCCTTGTTTCACGCGAGCACCGCTTTTGATATTACGACCAAATTTGGAAAGATGCAGGTATTTGGTGACGAATTGTTCCCCATGGTTTAAGACGACATAGTTGCCGTTAGGCTTGGTACGTGAGGCGATACTGACCTTACCATCGCCGGCGGCAACAATTGGAGTGCCCTTGGGTGCGGCGTAGTCAATGCCCCGGTGCGGGCGCACGGTTTTGAATAAAGGGTGAACGCGGCGCAGGTTGAAATTTGAACTGATTCGGGAGAATTCCACGGGTGCGCGAAGGAAAGCCTTGCGCATGCTCTGGCCGTTTGGCGCATAGTAGTCAGGACGACCGGGCCGGTCAGAGGGGGTATATTGAATCGCGCGAAATCCCTCCCCCTGATTAATGAATTCTGCAGCGAGGATTTCGCCGTCACCGATGAGCTCGCCATTGAAGTAAAGTTCCTCATAGAGGAGGAAAAAAGCATCCTCTGGGCGTATGTCCAGAACAAAATCAATATCCCATTGAAAAATCTGCGCAAGGCGCATCGTCAAGGCATCCGACAGCCCAGCACGCTGACTGGCGATAAACAGCGAATTAATAATCTTACCGTGACGATAAGTTAACACCCGTTCGGGCTCAAAAGTCAGTTTGATCCCGCTAAATCCCTCGGGCTCGCGGGTGAACTCAAGTCTTTCTAACGGGCCTTTCGAATAGGTAAATCGCATCAACTGATTGTTTTCGTCGGCGTGAAAAACGATTTCGTTGCCCGGGAAAATATTCTTGAGCTTGGCACCCCAAGGTTTGCTTGTGGTGATGTAATGCAGATCAGTCGCACTGAAGCCGTTTTGATTAAAAATGAGCGCCAGGTTCTCGCCTGACCTGACGCGGGTTGTCACTGTCTCCCAGCGGGATTGTGGTGCTTCGTCTACTGTGGATGGGGGGCCAGAGACCGCAGTATGTTCTGAGGCCTCAAGCTGTGATGTGACGTCGGGGAGATCCAATGTGACCGGCTTGCTTACGCGCCCGCCAATGTCGAGATGCTCTCCCACCTGGGCGACGAATGCCAGGCCGATGATGCTCAGGAGTGCTAGGACCAACATTAAATGTGTACGAGGCAGCTGCAAAGGTTGAAATCCCCGGTTAATTTGCGCCCGACGAGCTTGGCAGGCTGTCGTAGACGCAAAGTATACGAAATTGCCCACTGTGCGCTACTTTCCGCCGGGAAATTTGACACCGATCGACGCAAGCGATGACACGATTGCCGGTTGCGCACGTAGCGACGTTTGATAAGGTGCGCCTGAATTTTAGGTGAAGTTTGGACGTATGGCTGATCTCATTGACGAGCTGGAGTGGCGCGGATTAATAGCCCAGGCCTCTGATTTAGAAAAACTTAGGGAGCACTTAAACAGCGAATCGCGAACGCTTTACTGCGGATTCGACCCGACGGCTGATAGTTTACACATAGGTTCCCTTGTACCGTTATTGGCTTTGCGGCGCTTTCAGCTCTGGGGACATAAGCCCATCCTCCTGCTCGGTGGGGCGACAGGCCTGATCGGTGACCCCTCTTTTCGTGAAGATGAGCGCAGCCTCAATGATCGGGAGGTTGTGTCCGGTTGGGTCCAGGCCCTGCAGCGTCAAGTAGCACCGTTCTTAGATTTCACCGGTGAGCATGCGGCGAGTATTGAAAACAACCTGGAGTGGACAGAAAGCCTCAATGTCATTTCCTTCTTGCGAGACATAGGAAAACATTTTTCAGTCAACGCAATGATTCAGCGAGAGTCGGTTCGGGCGCGGTTAGAGCGGGCGGAGCAGGGTATTTCTTACACAGAATTCAGTTATATGCTGTTGCAGGGTATGGATTTTCTGGAGTTGGCGAAGCGCTACAACTGCTCGCTGCAAATCGGTGGTAGCGATCAATGGGGCAATATTGTGTCCGGTTTGGATCTGGTGCGCCGGCACCTGGGCAAAGAGGCGTTTGCGTTAACGATGCCCCTGGTCACAAAAAGCGACGGGACCAAATTTGGCAAGACGGCAGCAGGAGCGATTTGGCTCGATGCGAATAAAACCTCCCCGTATAGCTTCTACCAGTTTTGGTTGAACTCGGCCGATGCCGATGTTGGAAATTTTTTACGGTTGTTTACGTTTCTGTCGCGGTTGCAGGTCGAGGAATTGATTGAGGAAATGCATGAGCATCCGGAAAAGCGTCAGGCACAGGTGCGCCTGGCGGAAGAAGTCACCGGTCTGGTGCACGGGCAGGAGGCGGTGCACTCCGCCCAACGTATTAGCCGCGCGCTGTTCGCGGGTGAATTGGCTACGCTCACTGAACATGATTTGCTGCAGTTGCGGCAGGATGGGCTGGGTGCGTCCACAGTGCCCTCAGGCGAGGGTTTGCTCAGCGCCATGGTAGGCTCCGGCCTGGCTAAATCCATCTCTGAGGCTCGCAAATTGGTGCAAGGAGGTGGGGTACGAATCAATGGTAACGTTGTCAACGACCCACGTACTGAATTGGATTTTTCCGCAGCGCTTTATGAGAAATACTTTCTTCTGCGCCGGGGCAAAAAGGCCTACCACCTGTTGGTCCGGGAAGGCGCTTAGGCGCTTCGCAAAGGCTCTATAGAGCGTGCTTGTTCGGGAAAGCCCTGCGGGCTGTTTGGAGCGAAATACAGCCCTGTAAAAAAAAGTAAAAAAAATGTGGATTAAGTGTTGCGTGAAAGGAGCGCCTACGTATAATGCTGCTCCCTCGCCGCGGGCCTTTGGTCAAGCGGTTGTTCTTTAAAAATTAGAAGTGAGTACTAGAGCGTAGCTTTCAAGGCCAAGGTGTATAGCACACATCTAGGTAAGCAACGCTGGCTGTAACCACCTGACGCGAATGGGACTTGGTTAACAAGTGACAGCGCGCGGTGTTTTAACGCAGCAACTAGTACATCAAGCCATTCGTGTGGGAACACGTAATTCGTTTAGAGCAATGATTTTGGCAATCAAGACCTTACTCACGTGAGGTCCAAGAAGCCTAACCTTATAGAGTAGATAGAAGCCGGAATGCGGTACAGCCTTCTGGTGGAGAATCTACAAACTTCAAACTGAAGAGTTTGATCATGGCTCAGATTGAACGTTGGCGGCAGGCCTTATACATGCAAGTCGAACGAGAAAGCACTTCGGTGTGAGTACAGTGGCGGACGGGTGAGTAACGCGTAGGAATCTACCTTCAGGTGGGGGACAACTCGAGGAAACTCGAGCTAATACCGCATAATACCTAAGGGTCAAAGCGGGGGATCTTCGGACCTCGCGCCAGAAGAGGAGCCTGCGTTAGATTAGCTAGTTGGTGGGGTAATGGCCTACCAAGGCGACGATCTATAGCTGGTCTGAGAGGACGATCAGCCACACTGGAACTGAGACACGGTCCAGACTCCTACGGGAGGCAGCAGTAGGGAATCTTGGTCAATGGGCGCAAGCCTGAACCAGCCATGCCGCGTGTGCGAAGAAGGCCCTAGGGTTGTAAAGCACTTTCAGTCGTGAAGAAAATCTCGAGGTTAATATCCTCGGGCCTTGACGTTAACGACAGAAGAAGATCCGGCTAACTCCGTGCCAGCAGCCGCGGTAATACGGAGGGATCGAACGTTAATCGGAATTACTGGGCGTAAAGCGCGCGTAGGCGGTTTGATAAGTGGGATGTGAAAGCCCCGGGCTTAACCTGGGAACTGCATTCCAAACTGTCAGACTAGAGTATGGTAGAGGGTGGTAGAATTTCCTGTGTAGCGGTGAAATGCGTAGATATAGGAAGGAATACCGATGGCGAAGGCAGCCACCTGGACCAATACTGACGCTGAGGTGCGAAAGCGTGGGGAGCAAACAGGATTAGATACCCTGGTAGTCCACGCCGTAAACGATGACAACTAGCCGTTGGGGCCCTTGAGGCCTTGGTGGCGAAGCTAACGCGATAAGTTGTCCGCCTGGGGAGTACGGCCGCAAGGTTAAAACTCAAATGAATTGACGGGGGCCCGCACAAGCGGTGGAGCATGTTGTTTAATTCGATGCAACGCGAAGAACCTTACCACCCCTTGACATACTTGGAATTTTCCAGAGATGGATTAGTGCCTTCGGGAACCAAGATACAGGTGCTGCATGGCTGTCGTCAGCTCGTGTCGTGAGATGTTGGGTTAAGTCCCGTAACGAGCGCAACCCTTGTCCTTATTTGCCAGCACATTATGGTGGGAACTCTAAGGAGACTGCCGGTGACA
>Ga0181574_10005488_pt1 | contig 10856 bp, 10 predicted proteins | sample 101ome_24_FD_145600 | JGI IMG/M metagenome (GOLD analysis project Ga0181574, IMG submission 145600) | Coastal salt marsh microbial communities from the Groves Creek Marsh, Skidaway Island, Georgia - 101410AT metaG (spades assembly) | ecosystem: Environmental > Aquatic > Marine > Intertidal zone... | reverse complement strand
CAGAAAGAACTCAACGATGTTCTGTTCGCTGCGGACTACACGCTGAAGTTTTACGGCAAGCCTATGGAGAAAATCCATAAGCAGGTGTGGTCTAGGACGGTATTAGATAGCGGCTACAGTTCTTTTCAGTGGACAGAAGCCCTGCGTGAGTGGCCCTCTATTGGCAAATTCGCACCCCGCCCTTCAGAGATCCTCGACCAACTGAACCTTAAGCGAGAGAACAAGCCCCGCTCCCGAGCAACATCAGAACCCCTGACCACTGACTGCCCTGAACCCATAGCCAAGGCATGGCGCTACTGGATACCCATCTTCTGGGGCCAATCTCTCCCCTTTGAGAGCGAGGAGGTAGATGACTCGGAGGCTGAGGCATGGCTTTTGCTAGTTAATGAGGAAGCCAAGCGCACCAATACCCCTGAGTCTATCCCCAAGAAATACTGGATTGAGCAAATATGGAACGCTGGCTAGTAAAGGACAAGCGGCAGGCTGAGTTCTTCAACAAGTTTGTGCTTGAGGAAGTCGAAGCTGGGAGAGAAAGACTCTATACCCTGGTTCGTGCCAACCGATCCAATAAGCAGAACAATACCCTGCACCTGCTACTCCGCAACATGGCTAGAGATCTCAACGAAGCCGGGTTTGAAATACCCCACCCTTTCAAAAAGGGGCTTGAGATCCCCTACACCGAGCATTCAGTCAAAGAATTGCTCTGGCTACCCATTATCAAGGCTATGTTCGGGGAGACCTCCAGCACCCAGCTAGACACCGCACAGTTCTCTGAAGCAATGATTACCCTGGTTGACGCAGTTAACCGGAATACAGGCATATATGTACAGATCCCACAGGAGCTTACCAATGGCCCGTCCTAGAAAAAAAATGCTAACCGAGTACAAACCCCTATCCCCAGATTCAGAGGCTCTGTGGGCTTTTCTGGGCGTTCTAACGATGACTGTTTTTATTCATTTATGGGAGGGCTGCTCATGAGAGGCGGTGGAGTAGCAAGAAGCGCGGCAGACAATCACTTCTCTAAGGCTGTTCGCACAAGAGATCACTTCACTTGTCAGTTCTGCGGGAAGGAAGGGAATGAAGCCGCCCATATTTATGGTCGAGCTAAGAAGTCTGTTAGGTGGTCAATGGACAACGCAGTAACCCTGTGCAACTACCACCACCGGTACTTCACCGCTCACCCCATTGATTTCTATGACTGGCTTAGAAGTTACCTAGGTGACGGGCATCTAGAGATCCTGAGAGAAAAGGCCAACTCTTTGCTCAAAACCAACAAAGCATTAAGGGATGAGATCTCCAAGCACTACAGAGAAGAGCTAAAGAAAGTAGAGAGAAATCCCCTGCACAGGATTGTGAGCTACAACTAATGAATAGGCGCGATGAAATGGCTAGGCAATGTGTCGCCTTCCACCGCCAGCACCCAGAAGTATGGGAGCTGTTTGTACAGTTCACTAATGAAATGATCCGCAGGGGCTTCAAAAACTACAGCGTTAACGCAATCTTTGAGCGAATCAGGTGGGAGAAAGACGCCGGCGGGGATGGCGTCGACTCATTCAAGCTGAACAATAACTACCGTGCGCTATACGCGAGAAGGTTTATGAAGATGTACCCAGAACACAATGGGTTCTTCAGAACAAGAGAGCAGCCCAGCGAAGAGAAACCAGCTACCGGCCTTCCTGAGTTAACTCCTTCTGCCTACAGTTAGCAAATTTTTGGTATGGCTATCTCAAAAAAATGCAAATGCGGCAAGCCCAGAGCGCCGTCTTCTAGGTACTGCAAGCCCTGCAAGGCGGCATACATGAGGGAGTGGAGGAAAAGCCACCCCCTTACTCCAGAGCAGAGACATAAGTCTAATGCGCGAGCATACGCCAATGTGTATGAGCGTCGTGGAACATTAGTTAAAGCGCCTTGTGAGGTCTGCGGATCTGACAAGACTGAAAAGCATCACGACGATTATGACAAGCCCTTAGAGGTTAGGTGGCTGTGCCGACAGCACCACCTAGAGCATCACCGTGCCTGAACAATCTAAACGGGCGGTACATGCTCCGACTTGTAGGGGGCATAGACCACCCGATAAGTCATCTCACATCTGGCACAGTACCAGCCCTGCTCACAGGCATCAGGCATATCAGTCAGGTCAACGTCTGATATCTCAGTGCAGTCATCATCCCCACACTTGGGGCATTGCATTGCGTTAACTACGCGGAGGTCCATGGCCTCTACCTTTTAGCCATTATCGTTGCTCCTGCGGTCTAATGACCCGCTCCAGCTTCTTCATGGGATCAGGGATGAGGTCATCTTCACCTAAATTCTGGATTAAATTTAGCGGCTGATTTACAAAGGGGACCTGTCGTATCAGCGGCGTCAAAGATTCACCTTCGGGAGCAACAACCGAGTCGTAAATACCCTTCACTGCCTCATAAGGCCGATCAACAGCAAGCGGAAGCATCCCCTCTGCCATTGTGTATAACAGGCCATTCTCCATTAACGATCCGTACTGGTAATCATTGAGACCAATGGTGTTAATTGAGGCAGCAGACACCACTTGGTCAGCCATCCCCTGGACAACACCAGTGATGGTCGCCTCGCCGTCACCAAACATCCACTGCCGTGCCTCATTAAGCAGGCCAAACGAGCCGCCAGCTAGCGCCACATAACGCGTGAAATAAGCAAGTGCCTCGTCTGTACGCCCATCTCTAATCTTTTCGACTATCTCCCGCATAAGGAGCGCCTGTTGCTTGATAGCAAAACCTCGCAAGGCCCACATTGGCCTAGCATTAGGATGCCTTGCCCACCCAACGGGCCTGCCCATTGCGCTAATAAGCTGTTGTTGGCCTAGCCCAGCAAACGCAAGCTCCTCTAAAAGCTCTTCCGCCCTACCAGAGTAATTACCAAAGTCGGAACCCCACTTGTTTAGTTCCTTTTTTATCTGCGCCAACTCTGCCCTTGTAAAATAAAATCCCCATGCGTCCTCTAGCCCGTTAGGGGTCTTGGCGAGATCGGCGGCATGATTGAGGATGGCCTTAATTGTCCAGCCTTTGCCAATATTATCGGCGGCAGCAAAGCCAGAGCCTTTCATTAGCCAATCAGTGCTGACTCGCATTGCATCGGCAACCCTTTTACCTGCCGACCTTTGATCGGAGAAGGCATCGTTGAAGGTGTTTAAAAATTCACCAACGTTCTGCCTTATACCCCTGTCAGCAACTTCAAAACTTTCCTGCTTCAAGCCTTTTACCACATTCCCAAAGCCATACTTTGCGCTCGCAATCATTGGGTCTTGAAGGTTGAGCAGTGCAGATTTGGGGCCAGCCAGAGTGGTGGCGTAGCCAAATGAGTTCAGTGCTTGGAGCCACTGGTTGGGGGATTTGGTTTGGCCTATTAGGTTTTCACGAATAGCATCTACGGCTCTCTTGGCAAGATCCGAGTCTATTCCTTTAGACACAAAGTGCCTTTCCATGGCCTTAAAAAACTGCACAGGGTCAGTCATCGAGGCGTGCCGGGGCATCCCAAACTTCTGAGCAAGCTGCACCAGCCGCTCATTGTTCATAATCCTACGCAGGTTCGTGGCTAATACTGGCTGGTAGTCAGTGGGATTAACCTCCCCTCTCCTGAAATCACCCCTAGTCCTTCTTTCAAGACCTGGGTCGGTGGGGTAGTCAAAGTCAGGTATATCCTTATTGTCTTGGAACTTCTTTGCCTTGGCTTCTTTAGTCAGCAAAGTATGCAGGTAGGTTTTGGCTTCCGGGCCTAGCCATTCTGTTCTGCCTGAGACTCCAATAATATGCTCACGATGCTTACGATCTGACCACTTGAGATGCGCTTTTAACGCCTCTGCATCCTTGTCACCCAGACGTCTCCGAACATAATCCAGAATCTCTTTGCGCGTCGTAACGCCCTTACCGTAATCCAACAGCATCCCATGGAAATTGTTGTCATCAAGCTCCAGCTTTAAGACGTTAGTGATAGGGTCAACGTACTGGTCAACATCCTTACCGATATTTCTAACCGCAGTTTCATCGCTTCTCTGTGCAAGCGCCCCAAGCTGCGGGCTAATACGGCGCATAAGAAAATCAGATGTACCAGTAAGCCACTTGTCGTAGCCTTCCCTCACACTGCGCCAGAACCCTTCTTTTTCATTGTAGAGATCAGCGCCCCTGGATCTTTCAAAGGGGTCTAGATACTGCATTACGGGCTGGCTTGGCCCCAACACCTTCGCCTGAGCCTCCTCTCTTAACTGACCCCCGCGTAATGATTCGTCATTTATCCTGCGGCTTTGCTCAATAAAGTCATCCGTAAAGCCCATCATGTGAGCATCTGCTGCATCATCGGCAGGAGATCTTCTGCCTATGGGATTGGCGCTTGGAGATGCAGACGTAAAAACGTCTAACACGCGGCCCATGCTAAGACCCAGCAAGCCTCCAATTACAGCAGACTGCGCCCTGTCCTCACCCTCAGCAGAGCTAAAGCCCCATGCTGCGCCCTCAACAGTACCTACAGCGGCGTTGCTAGGCGTATCACCCTTGATAGAAGTTCTGGCTGTCAGGTTCTTTTTATTAACAGCAAAGGAATTTGAGCCGTCACGAACCATGACAGATCCGTTAGGAGAGGTGCCTTCAACTTTGACTTCTTTCAGCTTTCCGTTTTTGGTTTTGTAAAGCGCGGTACTGCGACCCGACATAAAATCAGCCGTCTTCTTGACCTTGCTGCCTGCTGTGAGCGCCGACCGCACTCCTGCAAACGTGGCTCCCCCTGTAGGCAGGCTACCCAATAACTCCAGAGTCAAAGCCGTGCCAGGGCGAAGCTCCTCAAACTGCCTCTGTTTTCGCTTTCTGCGAAGCAGCTCAAGCTCGTAGTCCTCAGAATCCAAAGAGTCCAGCCAAGCCGCCGCATTATCAAACAGCCCCATCGTGGCCCCTGAGAGCATGGCATTTCTGCCGCCCTCAGCAAGGATATTCCTGTACTCCTTACCCTTCTCCGCCCCTTCAGCTATATCTGCTAGCGGGAGATCTGGAGCCGTGACCTTTGATGACTTGGGATAAAACTTCATACGTTTAATCCTCTTCAGGAGGCACAAAGTTTTGGTACGTTATCCTGACGCCCTGCTGCACCGTGTACAGCATTGCCTCAAAAGACTCCTGGTCAAAGACGGGGGGAAGTGCCATGCGATTTCCGGGCGGACCAAACTCTCTCGGCCTGAACATAGAGTCGGCCTTAGTGTTCATCTGCATTCTTAGCCATAGCTCCTGCTCATGAGTATTAGGCAAGATGAGAAGTGTCTGAAGATTTTGTACTGCCGTTTCGTAGTGCTCGGTCGCAAACTCCTCAAGCTCTGCATCATTCCACTGCGTCTTCCCTGAGTTCTCCTTGACCACACTGGAAACCCACTCTTTTTTCGGCTCATTAACGGCGTCCTGCCACTGCTTTTTAACGGCCCTGCGCTTGGCCGCCGCTCGGTCATTAGCGGCCACCCAATCATCTCGATCAGAAGCCTCTGCCGCGATAGACATAAGCTCGAGGGTCATCTCGGCAGTTAGCTGATCCGGTGAAATCCCTCTGTCAGCGGCCAATAGAGCAATGTCCTTACGCATATCAATGTACGCCTCTGGGTCAGACATCACTTCAACGAAGTCATCAGCGCCATCCAACCAGGTAGACTCGCTCTCTCCTAGCGCCATTAGTGCCTTCATCTGACCACCGACAGCGGCCTCAAGATTTGTGGATCTTGCCTTGTCAGCGTTATCTTTCTGGACAACATGAACCGCGTTTGTCAGCGCAGCAGCGGCTCGCCTTTGATCGCCAACAGTCATGCTGCGCTCTTTAGTCTCCTTGTAGTTTTGTAGCGCCGTAGCAATTTGAGGATGATTTTCTGCCAGCACCTCAGCCGCCGCATAAGTTGAAGTCCCTACGGTTCCACCAGATAGCGCCTCCTCCATATCGGCACGGCGCTCAAACTCATCGCCCATTATTTTTCTTGCTTCAGCTTGAGCCGTGCCTGACATTTGGCTTATTTGCTCTTCGCTTAAAGTGTACTGCCCAGAGGCAATGTTAGCGGCGGCAACATTCCTAGCCTGCCTCAACTCTTGCTCTTCAAAAGCCGCATTTTGCTTGGCCGCGAGTGTGTAGCCTTGTATCTCCAAAGCAAGCGCGTCGGCCTGCTCCTCAAATGGCCTTCGTGTTTGCTCATATTTCAAGCCCTCAACAGTTAGCCCTGCTTTTTCTAGCGCGAGATCTTGAGCCTGCATTGTCTTATATGCCTCGGCTACGGCAGGATTGTTCTTTAGAAAATCGATCGCCTTTTGCAGCCCTGCCCGGCGGGGGTCATCAGGACTCATAGCCGCCAGGGTGGCCTCGTACTGAGGGATAGCCTGCGCCTGCTTGATTGTTTTTCCCTCAATCGCAGCAGGCTCCATAGCCGCCAGCTTTCCTACATCTGCCCTAAGCTGATTCACTAGATCCAAATCGCCAGCTTTCGCTGCTTGCTGAATTTGAGTCTTTAAGCTATCAATGTTGTACTTAAGCTGAAGCGGATCGCCGCTGCTTGCTCCAGCAGATCCCGCTGTATAAGCACTGGTAGCATTAGAAACAGCCTTCGCCCTGGTCGCGTCTTTAGCCTCCTGCTTTTCTATCTCCTTCTGCTCGTAACCTAAAGCCATATACTGCTTGGCTTCGTCGTCATAGCCATTACGTCTGGCCCAATCTGCATAGCCAAGCAGGCTGGCTGAGTCAGACATATCAACATCGGGAGCCTGAGATCTCCTAAATGTCTCTACATATCGGTTGCCACCCTCGCCCATACTGCCGATGGTTCCTGCCATACTGTTAAGCAGGCCACTTAAGTTTGAAGCATACGACCGTCCCGCCATTATTTTTTCCTCAGTCTAAAATACCCAAACTGCTAAGTCCGTCTGACAGCATTCCAAAAAGGCCAGACACCATATTCCCTTGCCCGTCTGATTCACTGCCTAGATTGCTAAGCAAGGCGCTATAAAGGTTGGCTTTCAATTCAGACGCAACCTTGTTTGCATTGATGTTGTTGTTTGCACCACCAAGCGCAAGCTGAGAGTAGTAGTCTTGACCAGTAAGCTGACCAGACTGAGCCATTTCTGCATTGACTCTGCCAAGATCCATTAGCTTCATCTGCAACTCCATTGGCAATGCGGCAAGCTGAGATTGGGCAATGCCAAGCTGGCCCATCTGCGAGCCAAGCTGACCCAGCATTCCCATTTTGTCATTAGCAATCTGACTAAACTGATTGCCCAACTGACCAAATGTGCCAGCCATCTGATTAAAGGCATTCTCTCTGTCAGCCATAAGTCCGTAGTTCTGATTGCCGACCTGACCATACTGAGAGGCCATATCACCAAACATCTTCCGTTCAGCATCAGCCTGCTGGATAGCGTTTAATGCCGCCTCATTACCAGCCTGCGCCCTAGCCCTCGCCATTGCCGCGTCACTGGACGTTCCACCGTACTGGCTACCTGCTACACCACCACGCCCCATAGCGTGTTCTTGAGCCATCTGAGCCGCTTGCTGCCGGTTAAGCTCTGGGTTCTGAATAGCCATTATCTGGTTGAAGATCTCAGCCTGACGCTGGGATGGGTCAGCTAACGACGCAGAAATAGCTTGCTCAGCCGCAGGCCCAAAAGCCCCGTGATTGGGATTAACCTGTGATGCCTGCTTCATGTAGTTGTTAGCTACACTGTTCCAGTCTGTAGCTGACTGACCACTATTTAGTCCAGCGCCTTGATTCATGTAATTGAACCCGGCGTTGATGTTGTTATGACCATTGCCCCAATTTTGATCTAGCCCAAGGCCAAAATTAATGGAGCCATCTTGACCCACAGTGCTAGAGCCAAGCCCAGACGTAACGCCATAGCCTTGGAACTTGGTGTTATCCACCATCTCACTACCAAGACCAGTCAAGAACTCTTGAGAGGCACTGCCTAACTTTGCTATATCGTTAGCACTGTCAAGAGCTCCAGCTATTCCACCAATACCAGCAATCGTGTTTCCATGATTGCCAAGAAAATCAAAAAAGCTATTAAGCGCGCTCATGCGTATATCCTCCCGGCGGAATAGTTAACCGCTATATCCTGAAAACCTATAAACCAGCCGTTAATCTCAACCTCTAGCCCAACCCTCATAAGCTCACCAGATCCCATAGTGTTAATCTTGTTTTTCCAAACGCCCCTGCCACCGCCGACGTACTCATCTATCGCGTACTCAGCAACGTTCCATTCAGTTGTGCCTATCACATTAATCTTAAAAGGACGCCGATAACTCATCCGAGAACCAAACCCCCACAAGGCATAGCATTCAGCAGTGACAGGCTGAGAACTCAACATATAGATAATAGAGCGGGGAATGATTTTCTGTAGACCAACCTGCGTCTGCTTCACAACAGAGGACTCAAACTTGGCAGTATAAGTCTGCTGAGAATCGTACCCTCTGTACTCTAAGAGGCCACGGCTTTGCTTGCCTCCAAGCCAGAACGCACCTGTCTCATCGTTCTCAACCGCGTGCATACAATTGAAGTGGCAGTCAGTCCAGAACGTAGTCATCAACCCACCAGCACTCGATGGCCTGGTAGTAGAAAAGGCATAAGCTGTATGGGTGGTTTTAAATAGGCAGATAGCCAAAGATCTATGAGGGTTGTAGCTTAGCTTTATACCTTTAGTAAGCTCTTGGCTTTTCCTCTCATTTCCAACAGCCTTGATAAAGTCAGTCTTGACGTTAGAGCTAGCAACAGCAATAGGGTTAGACTTCTCCTGAACAGTCCTACCTAAAGCGCGTAAGCCAGTATCATCAACAAAGAGGACATCTGTACCTGTATTGCAGATAGCATCTCTTTCAACCAAGCCAACATTGCTGATGGCATCTTGCAAACCAAATCCAGTAGCGTCATCAGCAGGATCTCCCTTATCAGCATTGGCATAGATCAGAAGTGAGCGGCGACCGAAGACAAGAAGAAACCCGTTATGAGCATGGATGTTAACAATGTAATCAGTTTCAACGGGCCAATACTCTTGGACATTAATGTAGCCACCATCATTGAACCCGGCATCCAAGTCAGGGTCATACCACTTGTCCTCTCTAAGAAGAGAAGAATAGTAAATAGTCTGATAATCACCATTAACTCCGCTAACCCATAAGCGACCATAAGCAGAACAAGCAACATCTCCGTTAAGCTCTGCGGCAATAACATTGTCATTAGCATCCTGTGGTGGTGTGTAGTCAGGCATATCAGATAACTTTGTGAAGCCACCATTGCCATCATATTTAAGAGGAGGATTCCCGGCGCTGAACAACAGCAACTCTTCCTTGAAGTTAACAAAGAGCGCAGTGCCTAGCATTGTTGTATCTATGTCAGCAGGGATGTTGACTTGTAGCATCTCCCCACCCTTGCAGTACGCCACTCCATAAACATAGGGCTTGTCTGGATCTGGTCCGTGAATCCTGATGTCTAATGGATCTGTCCACTCCCTATCCTGTTTCATGGAAGCGGCTTCTGGTTCGTACTGAGACTCTAAATAAACAAGGATTGGGCAGGGTTCCAGACTCCCTCCGTACCACGCATGCACAGCAGTAATGTCTAGGAAGTTGTCAGTGCCAACCTGCATAGCTGGCACAAAATCTTTGAACGCCTCTCTGCTGCCCAGCCTGCCAACCTCATCTATAACAAGATTGTCAGCAACCAGGGCAAATTCAGGGGTAGAGTTAATAGGGGATAGCTCTGTGTTAAGCCCCTGAAAGCCCATCCCATTGAGAGATACCTGCTGTAAAGCCTGTGCCATTACACCGCTACCCACATAAATTCAGTTGGACTATGGTTTGCATCTAGAGCAATGGCGTCAGAAATATATTGCTGAGCCATGCCAAAAAGCTCTGCCGCTGTCTGGCCTCCAACCTCTCCCCTCTCTCTAGCCGCCAATGAAAGGGCGTAGTAAAGAACAGGCTGAGCGGGAATCCTTAAGTAATCATCATCTTCCTTAAGATCTGGCAGGCTCCTCCAGCCAAGTACATCAACCGCGTACTTATCATCGGGAATGTTGTCAAACCGTATAGAAAGGTTTCCCTTGTCATCCGTGCCATCAAAGGCATACCTGTATGGAGTGCCCGATTGTGGATTGCCTACAACAGACTTGAGATCCCACTGATGCAGATGATTTCCGTCTAGCATTACTTTGCTAATTATGCACCCAGAAGAAGTGGATGGCAGTATGTAATTAGCCTGCCCTATGGATGTGCTAAACACCCACTGCTTGCGCGTAGCGTTCCACCTGTGAGCCATCTCAACATGGCGCTTGGCATCGTTAACAAAGTCCTTAGCCAAGTTGATAACAGGGTCTTCCCTTTGCTTTGTAGTGACAGCAAGAGGCTCCCTCAAACGAGTAAGAACGCCATTCACCAGTTCTAAATAAGTCATTACCTAGCCTCTTTTTCTCATTAGGTCAGTCCACAAAGTTCCCAGCAAATCATGCCTTTCTTGGACATAGGATCTCCAGGGGGCATTTGCAAACAATGGGCCATGCACCGGCTTGTGCCCGCCGCCACCTCCGCCAAGGCCAGCAAGCATGCCCGCGCCTCTTCCACCAGAGCCTCCGCCCCCTTCTCCGCCACCGCCAGCGCCACCACCAGTCCCGCCAGACGTTCCATCAGTGCCTCCGCCAGTGCCTCCGCCTGATCCGCCGCCGCTGCCCTCGCCAGTGCCAGCGCCACCTCCAGAACCACCGCCCTGTCCAGTACCGGAGCCAGTACCAGCGCCAGTCTCTCCGCCGCCAGTGTTGTCGCCGGTTCCACCCGCGCCAGTGCCTTTTCCACCGCCAGCGCCAGTAGCGCCACCAGTCCCGCCACCA
>Ga0181574_10005478_pt1 | contig 10872 bp, 8 predicted proteins | sample 101ome_24_FD_145600 | JGI IMG/M metagenome (GOLD analysis project Ga0181574, IMG submission 145600) | Coastal salt marsh microbial communities from the Groves Creek Marsh, Skidaway Island, Georgia - 101410AT metaG (spades assembly) | ecosystem: Environmental > Aquatic > Marine > Intertidal zone... | reverse complement strand
TTTCCAGAGCGCACGTTTGATCCTGATTCTTGGAACCAGCGTCATGGTCGTCTTGCTTGGGGTGGCAAGAATAACGAAGATGGTATGCCCACAATCGTCTACGTCAAAGCCTCTGACAAGCTCAACGACACCAGGAAGCTTACATCTACTGCTTTGCAGACGCGTCAGCAGGACCTCGAGAGCCAGCGCAAGAACGCCTCGCCTCTCGCAGCAGTCGAGGACATCGCGCGGGAGGATGGTCTTGCCATCGTGCGTATCACCGTGGATAACCTCACGAGGAAGTTGACGGTGACCCCCGCCGCGGACGACAAAGCGATGGGCGGTGCCGGTGCCCTCTCTCGCACCTCGAGCGTTGAGCACGCCGTGGATAATCTCATGCACGTCCAGAAGAAACCTCGTGACGAGTGTTTCGATACTCTGCCCGTCAATCGCCGCTCGAGCGAACGCACTGCGATCAGCAAGAGCTTGAGGGGGAAGCAGTAGAGGTGTGCGTGTAGTGAGTGGTTGAAATATCAAGTTTGCACAGCTTGTCAGAACGCCTTTTAATCATCATATTTTCATATAAAAGATATATGTTTCAGTCCGTGATGAGGCTGCCATGAGTGATCAATCACCAGCAAATCCAGGCGAGGCATCGGAACGGGAATTGTTCCTTTTGGTTAGGAACATCGCATGTTTGATTGACACTATGGGGAAGAATCTTCGTATGCTACGCCATGGACTCTCAGAACTTGATTCAAGAGTAGCCAGTAACGTACCAGGTGCTACAGAAGCACTGGAAAACATGTTCAAACTATGGGAACAGAAATGTGGGCAAGTTGTGCATGACAATCCTGCTGGCAGCGTTGCTGCTGGTGCTCCTGCTGGGAGCGCTGCGGGCGGCACTGCTGCTAGTGCTGCTGGTGCGAGGATGAATGAGCGAAACCCCTGTACAGTTCTGCGTGAGGAAAACGAAGAGCGCCGTCGGCTGGAGAGGGAGTCTCTGTCTTCTTCTCTCGCTGCTGCTGGCGCTGCTGCAGGCGGCGCTGCGGACGTTTCCGACGCTCAACGTAAGAAGCGTGCGAGGTTGGATAAGCAAAACGCAGCGCGCCGTGAAAAACGTCAGCGTGAAAAACGTCAGCATGAAAAAGAAAATCAGGCTGAGGCTTTGCGTCGGTGTATGGCTCCCGGACCCGTTGAAGAAAATGATGCTGCTGCGGGCGGCGCTGCTGCAGGTGGCGCTGCAGGCGTAGGTGGGATTTCCATGACAGTCTACGTCATGAAAGAGAGCAACAATGTCCAGAGATTATGGTACACGCACGTTCAGCACAATTGCAATGGTGATTGTTCATTCAGAAATCTGATAGAAAAATCCAACAAAAAATTGTTCGAGGATCTGACCGGTCCATCTCTTCATCAAGTCTATTGCACGGTTTCAGGTGGAAAAAGGCAGCCGTTTTGTATTTCGACACCACTGTCTAAAGCACCCAAACTTGATGGAACGGTCGTGTTGAATGTTGTTTTCTGGCATGAAGAAAATGATGCTGCTGCAGGCTGCTACACACCGCCATCCGATGATGATCTGTATAACTGAGCGTCGTGCTGCTACACACCGCCATCCGATGATGATCTGTATATTTGAGCGTCGTTGTTGAATACACACCTCCATATCACAACACCAAACTGTTTTCATTTACCACCCCCCTTCTTGTCCGCCTTGCTCGCCGCTTTGCTGTCGTCCCCTTTCTTGTCACTGTCGAGCTCATCTTTGGAAGAGGGTTCTTCACTACCTTTGTGTGTCCGTGGAAGATACACACCCACATACCACTGGTTCTTGAAGATCCTATCTCTCCAGTAGTGCTCGTCCTCGATGCCCCACGTGTTCTTCTTGTTCTGATTGACGGTCCGTGGTAGAGGCTGCAAGTTGGTGTAGTGATTACAGTCCGTGCGCACTTCGTCCATGTGCAGGAACGCGTCCTTGGGCTTGATGTGGTCGATTGTCACGTTATCTTTGGTGATGAGGTTGTCCGGGTGCGCGTCGTTCCAAGTCTGTGTCTTGGCCTTAATCATCTCCTTGAGGTCGTCCCAGCTGCGCACGCCGAGCATGGCCAGGCTCATCTTTGAATGCAAGCAGGCGTTTTTCTTCTTTGCCCGCAGGTCCGGCAGCTCCTCGACACTCTCTACAAACAGCTGATGCAAGTCGCGTTTATCTTTCTCCCAAGCGTCTGCGGACACGTGCTGATTTGCGACTGAATTTTATATACTTTACGAGGTATACGATACAAAATACCATATGTGTATTTCATACATATCTTATATTGGCGATGGTAGTGTATTCACGAAAAAATCAAAGAAAATACACTAAAATATATTAGAAGTCAGTGAGAAAGTCAATGCAGGGGTGTGTAGAGCAACTGCAAGGCTTGGACCTCAGATCCATGCCAGAGAGGACATTACACGTGGACGTGCTGAACATGAAGTTTTTTCCCTATGCACACAAGATGGACCATTATAAGTGTGTGCAGTTGGCATGCGAGGCTGTTGGCCAGTTTGTGCGCGCGGCGAAGGAGAGTGAGTACGACCTGATTGGCTTCATTGATGCCGGAAAACAAACAGAGGAGACCATCAAAAAATGGCGTGAGAGGAGGGAATATGAGGCCCGGACGGGCAAACGCGGGGTGCCACAGGGCACGAGCACAATGTTGGGGGACATGTTACGAGAGCTAGGAGTGCCAGTGCATTATTCCACAGTGGACAACGACGACACGTTGGCAGCCTATGCCTTCCAGAATGGAGGTCAAGTTCTGAGCGGGGACCGGGACTTTTTCCGGTACTGGGGGGAAGGTCCACCGCTGACAGTATACGAGACATATGCCATTGAGAATGGCAAATTGGTATTGGTACCACACTCAAACCCGTGCTGTAAGCCGGGGGTGTCCAGGCGGAAAGTGATGGACCCCCTGCCAGAGACGTGTTCGTATGATCCGACGTTTGGCCAGGTGATGGCCGAGGGCAAATACACTCGGGGTGTGCCGTCCCCGATTTTGAAAATGATGCCCAACCCACATGCGACGGCCAAGGAGCTGCGGAGAGCCCTATATGCCAGGATTTCCGGGGAGCTGAAGACAATACACGAGTCATATCCACAGTGGGTGGATGGGGAAGTGAAGTGGGTGCAGGAGGAGACGACACCAGACGGTGCTCTGGACCATTTACTGGACAATCCATTGATGGCGTGGTACCGTGTGTTCGGACATGAAGAGAGACCAAAAGGGTGCACGACATTACAGTGGCGACAGCATATGTTTGCACAGAAGCTGGTCTGTTTTGACATTTGTGTGGCGGCACGGCGGCTGAGTGGAAAGACGGACTGGACAATGTTGAATCTACTGCAATCATCAGCACCCCGGCGGAGTCGCTGAAAACAAAATCACCACCTAACCTGTATCTCTACACTAAGCCCCGTTACCTCCCACACCCGTTACCTCCCACACCTGTTACCTCCCACACCTGTTACCTCCCGCGCCCACGCTATCACACACGATCCGCCACCACATCGCCCTCGTCCGACTGCTCGTCATAATCCGGGTTTCTGAGCGTCTGCCTCAGCGTGGGTATCGACACACACTGCCTCTTCTTTCGTCCCGCCCTCGGCGCGGTTTCCAACTCACGGTATCCTTCGTGTGGTATCACCTTTGCCTGAGCCTTCTTGCGCCCTCCAGGCTGAAAGCCCGCCTGCGTGGCACTGCGCTTCTTCAACATGTCGGCCTTGTACTTGTTGAGGAGCTTCAATGGAATCTTGTTTGCGTGAATTTTCTCATAGCCCTTGTCGAGGTAGCCGTCCGTCCACATGCACTTGACCAGGTAGTGCCATTGTTTGTCCGCCGGACCTTTGACGTGGTGCATCACCATGATCTGATCGGCAAAGTCTTTCATGGTGTCGGTGGTGTCTCCGTCCTCCCACGTAATCTCTGCGTGCAGCTTGCCCTCGATGACATGAAAGTTGATGATTTCGGCCAGGTACCAGTGCTCGTCCTCCTCCCACCAGGCCCACACCGTCTCCCCAATCATCTCCTTGGCAGACTTGTTCACGCCCTCCATGACTTTGTCGAAATCGACGACCTGCGCCTCAGTTTGGCGCTGAAGTGTACTCGGAAAGCGGTACCCCTTGCCGTAGATTCTGCCTTTCACAGCATACCTGGTGCGTTTGGCTGCAGGGCCAGCCTTGAGCTCATCCATAACGCTAACAAGGAACCCGTCCTCTCCGTACTTGCAGTGCTCGAGCTTGACGCATGCCTGAAAGAGCGCGTCGTCCTCCTCGCGCGTCCATTCCTTTGCATTCTTCATGTCCTTTGCCTTGTGCATGTAGATGATGGGATCGTCATCGTCAAGGTCGTCGTTGGATGTGGTCTGCTGGTGGACATCATCCTTGCTGTTTGACCTCCTCAAATCCAAGTCCGTGATTTTGGCCTGGATCATGGCCTTGCTGCGCCAAGCAATGTGCATTTTCCTGCGCTTGGCATCGGCAAGCATCTTGTTGTAGTCGACCCGGCCAACGCGAGAAACATAATGCTTCTTGAAGAGGATTTTGAGCTCGTCCACTTCTTGTTCCGACCAAATATTCCAGGTCTTTCCGTCAGAGTCGTTCCCCTCCATCAAGCGATGAATCTTGTCAATGATGGCCCAGTCAGTCCGAGAGGACAGTGACGGATACTTGTTCCTGATCTCCTTGGTGATGGCCTTCATGTTCAGATTACCACCTGGATTCTGCTTCCTGTACTTGTCCAGCACGATCATCAGATCCCGCTTCTCCTCCGAGCTCCATATCACTCTCAAAGATGTGCTGATGGTCTTCTTCGCCGCCTTCTTCAATTGATGCACCTTGGAATAAATTGCACCTTGAGTCCGCTGAAGCAGGATGCTCTTCTTGTTCCTCAGCTCCGCAAACGCGCCCACGTAGTCGGGCTTGTCTCCATGAAGCTTGTACCTCCTGATGAGGTCCCATATGATCACCAGATCTGACTCTGTCCAGAACGTATTCTGTATGCTTGGCCGGGGCTGTTCCACACCCACAGACGTGGCCGCGCTGGCTGACGACGAGGCGCCCGCTGACGCTGAAGTGCCTGTCGACGCTGAAGTGCCTGTCGACGCTGAAGTGCCTGTCGACGCTAAAGTGCCCGTCGACACTGAAGTGACAGGCGCCGCTGAAGCACCCGTGGAAGAAGCAGGTGCCTTGCCGGCGAGCAGTTCTGCGCGGTCGTTGTCACTCTTCTGCTTGATCGCATTTTCCAATGCAGAGAAACGCTGGTTCAGCTTGGCTTGGTCCTCCTTGCGGTCTTTCTCATACTTCTCTTGGTCCTCCTTGCGGTCTTTCTCATACTTCTCTTGGTCCTCCTTGCGGTCTTTCTCATACTTCTCTTGGTCCTTCTTGCGGTCTTTCTCATGCTTCTGGTCGAGCCTGTCGAAGAGAGGAACAACCAAAGTATTGAATGTCTCAGTCATCCAGGTCTTCATGATCTCGTTCGTACTGGGCGCCCCAACAACGTCCTGCACCGTCCCTTGAGCCTGCTCGCTCTTGTTCCCCGCGTCAGCCATGGCCGTGGGGGACGACGTCGTGCCGTTCTGTAACGCAGCCAAGCCCAGCTGCACTTGCGCCGCCTGCCCACGCGCACCATCATACGTCGCCGCCAGCCTGTTGTTGCGCTCCTGGTAGGGGCGGTAGCTGTTGGCGAGGTAGTTGTAGGCGTCGGAGGGGTTGATGCACACGACTTGAATCGACTTTAGAGTACACACAATGTTAGTACTGGATAAATTTAAATGTCGATTTTTTGTACTACCAGTACAAAATTAGTACGGCGACTAAGTCTCAGTCATCGTACTGAATTTGTACCACTGGTACAAAAAAGCAATATTCAAAAATATCTTACTGCAAACTTACCGTTCCATTTGTCTCGTTCTCGATGTCACACAGACAGGCGCTCTTGTAGTTGGCATACTTGCCCTTGTCATACTTTGAACGCACTTCAGCCATGACATTATTTTTCCGCTTCCCCGGTTCGTTAGTGTGGATGATATCCCCCAACACCAGCACATAGTCCGTCGGCTCGCCCTCCCTTGGGTTGGCTTTGGCGTCCACGCGCGGACGGATGCCACGCACGAGCGCCTTGAGCTTGGGGGCCTCGAGTGGCGCCTCGTCGTGGATGCTCTTGATCATGTCCGGAGGGACTAGGTTTTCGATGGCCCACTTGAAGAACGGCGGACCTTGCGGGAGGTAGGCCGGTGACAAGGCCTGGATGCTCTGATCGATCTCGATCTCGCTGCCATTGAACTTGACAAGGGCCTTGAGAGGAAAGGGCTCGTAGTTGTTGATCTGAACCGTCAGATTGCTCGTGCTTGAGGTCATTGCAAGCAGGTGTGGCGGCACGGTCATGGACATCTCGTTGTTGGGTGCCACTGGTGCGTCGTTGGCCTGCTCGACTGGCATAGCTGACGTAGCCCCAGCCGTTTCCTGGTTGGCCGGCTCGTCCACTGGAACAGCTGACGTAACCACAGCCCATGCCTCGTTGGCCGGCTCGACGGGCACACCTGACGTAGCCACAACCTGCATCTCGTTGCCCGGCGCATCAAGAAACTTGTTCGCGAGTTTGAAGAGGGGGTAGTTGTCGAGGAGAAACCAGTAGGCGTCGGTGATGCTGAGGCAAACGACATCGTGATACTGAGGTGTTGGGTCATGTCAGTCCAACGTAGTATCACCTACAATAGCACACAGTTCAAGCACACGTACCTGTTCATTGGTCTGGTTCTGAACAGTACACACACAGGCGCTCTGGTACTTCTTCAGCTTGCCCGTATCGTACTTGTAACGAGCCAAGCGGTTGGTATCTGTTAAGACATTCTGCTTGTCGTTGGCCTTGATGATGTCCGCCAGCACCAGCACGTACTCTGTGGGCTCACCCTCCCTCGGGTTGGCCTGGGCTCCCACGCGCGGGCGGATTCCACGCACATGCTCCTCAAGCACGGCTGCTTCATCCAACACCCTGTTCTCGATGAAGTCGACCGTGGTAGAGGGAAGCAGGCGACCAAGAGTCAACTTGAAGTACGCCGGGCCCCGCGCCATGCAACTCTCGTTTCCGTGTAGGATCGTAATGTCTTGACCATCGTGATGGATGATCGAGTCCGGCAGGAGAGGCTTGTAGTCGCCAATCGCAATCGCATGGATTTGCAACTGGCTCTTCAGCAGGGGCAAAAGATGGGGTGGAATCCCCAGGACGGGCTCGTCAACCTCCATCGCACGGGCACCGTTCTGTGCACCCGCCGCGCCACCGTTGGACAATTCAATATCGGAAAACTCCGAATCGGTCTTGGCGTCGTCTGCGTCCTGACAAAACTTCTGCAACACCGGATCCCCCTCCAACGCCATCACCACGTCGCCGACACTCGGCTCACCCGTCGCGACGGGCACTTGGGCGCCAAGCACGTTAACGCTCACCGCCGACGCTACCGGTGGCGGGGCAGGCTGCGAGTTTTTCAGGATCGATGCCAAGGTCGGCATCTCAAGGCTCCCAGTGAAAACCGGTGCCGGCGCGTCGGGGGCAGGCGCCGTTGCCATGGATGCGGGATGCGTGGCACGTGGTGCCTGTCCCGTGTTGATGGGCGCCAAAACCGAGTCTTCCGAACTTATAGTCAATTTGAGTGTAAAATGATTTTGGTACTGTCAAGATGGCTTTAGTACCAAATACGTACATCTCCCAATTCAGATTTGAGTGTAAAATAAATTTTGGTACGATCCAAATGTTTTTACCAACAAGTACGTAATTTATTCATACCTGATTTGAGTGTAAAATAAATTTTGGTACAATCCAAATGTTTTTACCAACAAGTACGTAATTCATTCATACCTGATTTGAGTGTAAAATAAATTTTGGTACAATTGAGAGTTTTTTACTACCAGGTACGTACATCTTCTATTTCTGATTTGAGTGTAAAATGAGTGAACCCCTCTATAAAAGACTCCGGAGCCGGAGACCGTCCGTCCACCACACCACACCATGGCTCCGGTGGAACGCAGACTGTTGCTCGGTACTCACATTGACGATGACATTGAAGAAAAGGAGCAGAGAGACATTCTGGTGTACGATTCAAACAACCTGCGATCGTTGTTCTCGGTGAGCCCTAGTTCTCAGCCTACTTCTCCAATCACGGTGATACAGATGGCGACCGGGTACATGCACATGGCGGCGTTGACCACGGACGGCCGGGTGTTCACGCGTGGCGACGGGCTTGTAGGTCAGTTGGGCTTGGGTGAGGAGATCAAGATCTCGTACAAGTTCACAGAGGTCGATCCCGTGTATTTCCAATCCAGTGCGCCACACGACAAGCGGATCATGGTGACCTGTGGCCTCTACTTTTGCACCACATTGACAACCGCGGGCGAGGTCTATGCGTGGGGCGAGAACGGGTTTGGATGCCTGGGGCGTGGCCTGCCTCTGAAACATCGACAGTACGAGCCACAGCGCGTCAACTTTGAGAACGTGGCTACTTCAAAGCTGTGCATGATTGCGTCCAATAAGCATCACACCCTTGCTCTCGGAAGCGGAGGCGAGCTCTATGCGTGGGGCGCCAATGCGAACGGCCAGCTCGGACTGGGCACTGAGTCGAGGACGCTGGGGAGTGAGAGCTTTCCGAAAAAGCTGTGGGATCAAGCGACCAACAATCAGAAGTTTGTCTTCATCAGCGCTGGTGCAAACCACTCGTCCGCGGTGACCAAAGAAGGCCGTGTGTACATGTGGGGGGCTGATTGCAGTGGTCAGCTGGGCTTGGGAATTGGGTCATGGCCTAAAGTCTTTCCCACTCGCGTCACAGGCATCATCGAACAGAAGCACGTGGTCATGACGTCCTGCGGTGATAAGCACACACTCGCACTCACCGACGGCGGGTGTTTATGGGCAACTGGACGCGGGTACGAGGGGCAGCTCTCCATTGGCAATGAGAACATGTCCAGGAATTCGTTTGAGCTGGTCGAGAAGAAGGGTTTTCTTGACAAGCGGGTCATCACGGCCACGGCAGGTGACGGTCACTCCACCGCGGTGCGCGAGGACGGCGCTGTCTTCACCTGGGGCGCCGGGTACAGCAGCAACCTGAGACGAGACACCCTAAAGTACCTCATGCGGAACGCCATCGGCAAAATGCAGCCCGCGGCGACTCGCTACGCAATGATCACTCGTGACAAGATTCTCGCCCTCGCCATGGGCACCCACGAGCGGCTGGCACGCAAAGATCCAGACAGCATCTCACCACTTTACCAGCTCTCAGAAATGACGGAGATCCTTAAAATGATCTGGGACGCGGGACGCAACGAGCCCTTGCCCTCTCACATCACCACTCACCACGAGGGGTTCAGGCGTTTGGTCGGGGGCGGGTACTTTGACTAGCATGCAACACCTCCACTCTCACACATATCTATTGTTCTCTGATAAACTTGAGTATATACACACTGTTCCTTCTCTACCAATAATGCCCCCGTCCCCCACACCTGCCCCCTCCCACAACAAGACCTGGGAAATCCCCTTCATCATCGTCGCCTCCGTCTCCCTCCTCTGCTTCTCGGGCTTCTTGATCGACCGCGCGTGCTACCGGCGGTGGCTCGCGAGGATTGAGACCGCCCAGGTTAGCAATGAGCAGGTCGTGGAGTATGTGTGAACGGAATCAAATACACTCGTATATAACACACTGGTATTAGAAGTATAATGTCAAATCGATTCATGGATTCCAGTGGCAATTCAGATGGATTGAAACTGATGCAACTGATGCAGGAATTTATTCAGGAAAATACTGTGTGGTTCACACAAGCAGTCGGATTCAAAGGTGATGACTTTATTGAATATTGGCCACATTACACTGAACCTAAGGACTATATTAAAAGTGATTTGGAAGCAGTCAAACCAAAAACATGGATCCGAGACAATGCATACACAAATGCAATCAAGCATTTACATCAAGAGGTCAAGAATAACATTATACTCCGATATTTGAAGCAAGGTAATCACATCAAAGAAGTTCCTGAGAAATGGCGAGCTGATGTTGCATTGGAAAGTACACCAGATAACATTGAGTTTTGGAAACTGCAACTCAATCTTGAAATCAGAAAGTATGGTAAAAATGGTCTATCTAACATATCAGACATGAAGAATCTGAAGTTTATCTTGAAGCATGCTGACTGGATACTGGAAGTTCTTGATGAGACTTTTGCAAGCATGGGGGAGGACGTATGTTGGTTTCAAGCATGTGGCTGGCCGTACATGTACACCTTTTGGATGTGTAATACAGGAATTGGATATCAATTATTGACTGGAAATCGGTTTGAACTAAAAAGTGGCTCAAATTTGAAGTTACAGCTTCCTGAAACCACAATGACTGCAAATGAATGGCATACACATGTTTTACAGCAAGTAATCAAACTAAACTACAAAGACTTGCGATTCATGTTGACACATATCTATACATCCAGTTTATTCACCAATTCTTCAACAATTGAGTCTTCACAGCGGGAATTTATGCACGCTTTCACATGCATGTTGAAAGTTGCTTCGGATGCTTGGGTTGCAAGACACAATGATTATCAGTATGAATATGCAACTGATCCACGTTTTACTCACAGTTTATGGAAGGAAGCCAAGTCACAAATGAGCCCCAAAGCAAAAGTTGCTCTTCTTACCATTGGTAACGGAAATGGAGGCCAACAAGGAGATATCACAGATAACCCAGAAGATGCATGGCATGATTGGCAAGATGGCTGGGATAATTCAGGGGGAGGGGGAGGTGGCGGGCCAAGAAACGGATATCGAAATAAAGATAATCGAGATGTACATGGTCGAACAAACAGATCAACAAGAG
>Ga0181574_10005476_pt1 | contig 10872 bp, 8 predicted proteins | sample 101ome_24_FD_145600 | JGI IMG/M metagenome (GOLD analysis project Ga0181574, IMG submission 145600) | Coastal salt marsh microbial communities from the Groves Creek Marsh, Skidaway Island, Georgia - 101410AT metaG (spades assembly) | ecosystem: Environmental > Aquatic > Marine > Intertidal zone... | reverse complement strand
GTCGTGGTGGATGCGCGCACCGAGTTCCCAGTACAGCGCGAACACGCCGTCGTTGCCCTCCGTGGCTCGGACGGATTCCATGACGCGGAGCATCTTGTACGTCCGGAGCACGCCGTCGTAGTACGGGGTGCCTTCGGCCGGCTGGTTCTTCAACAGCAGGCTGAACGGCTGCCAGGTGATCTGCAGATCACGCTGGTCCTTGACCTCATCGACGACCCAACGGGCCGTCACCCAACACCACGGTCAAGCAGGGTCGGCCCAGAATTCGATGTCGCGCGACATGGCTCCCTTTCGTGTCCGGTGGTGAGTGGGTAGGCGGGTGCTACCCGGCGGGCTTGGCGGAAATTCCGACCTTCGCCGCCGGCTGCGCCCAGTCAGGCCATCGCTTACGGCTGTTTTCGGCCAGCCGATGCATCAGCGCGATGGCGCCCGGGTCGTCGTCGCCGGGTCGGGTCTCGATCGCTCCGTCCTTCACCATGGCGTCGATGACGGCACGACCGAGTTCGGTTCGCACGATGGTGAGGGTCCAGTCGGTCTCGTTGCCGATCCCTCCGGTGGAGATGTCGGCGTGCTCGGCCGCGAAGTCGGGGCAGTGGTTGCAGCCTTCGCGAGTCCAGGCGTGGCATTCCTTGAGGTTGATCTCGTGGTAGCCGCCGTCCTTGGTCCAGACCTGGAAGACGCCCTTGATGTTCATCTTCGCGATGTTCTCGCGCTTGAGGCCGTACTTGACCTCGAAGAGTTCGTCGAACAGCGCATCGTCGAACGACTTCGAACAGAGCAGCCCGATGTTGAGCTTGAACGGTTTGGAGACCTTGCCGATCTTGCGATGCCACATCACCGGCGCAACCGAGGTCTGGCAGCTCATGCCGACGAGGGCGAGCCGTTCGAGCCCGCGTTCCTTGGCCTCGTCGAACGCCATCGTGTTGGCCGAGTACGTGTAGCGGCTGCCGGCGCCCCGAAGGACTTCGTCGCGGTTGGTGGCGACCATCGGGAAGGCCTTCCATCCCGGCTCGCCGTTCTCGAGTGTCTCCACCCCCGAGGTCAACGCGCCGTCGATGATGTCGTTCTCGAGCAGCCAGATCAGCATCGCCGAGACGAGACCGCCGTCCTGTCCGGTCTCGTACACGAAATCATCGCTTGCGCGGGTGAGGAGAATGTCGGAGTAGATGCCCGACATCTCGCCGTCTTCTCGCTCGCGACCGTGAAGGTGCATGTCGGCCTCGGGTTCCCACATGCGGAACCGAGGACATGCTCGGGTGCACGAGGTGCAGCCCTTCTGGCCGTGGACGCAGTCGGAGGTGCCGAGTTCTTCCTCGAGATGGAACGGCTTGTAGGCGCCGGGCTCGTGTTCGTACCCGATCACATCGTGCGGACAGCTGATCACACACCCGGCGCAGCCGGTGCACAGCCCGCTGGTGATGACCTCGTCGTGGAGTTCCTTCCACTGGTAGGTCCAGCGTTCCTTCTTCGCAGGGGGAGCGGTGTCGGTGACGGCCATGACGGGAACCTAGCCGCCGATCGAGCCGAAGAAGAGATGGGCGGTCTGCACGAGGTGCCTTTCACTGGGAGGGCCGACGTCAGGGCCGGTCGGATGGTTCTCCCAACCTCACCAACGTGGTGAGATGCCGGAACAGAGGCACGTCGACCCCGTGTTTCTCCGCGCGTTGGATCACGTCGAGGTTGCGGACGCGCCATTCGGAGGGGACGCCGTTGACCCGATCGGTGGTCATCGACGAACGGTGGTCGCCGCCGGCGTCGCCCACCAGGTCGATGACCGGCCCGTAGTCGCGGGGCTCCAGGGCGGCACCGTCGGCGATGGCGACCTGTTGCACCTCATCGGCGAGCGCGACGGCGAGGGTCCGGGCATCCCGGTCGAGGAGGACGGTGTTGGTCGTGCGGGTCAGCACGGTGATCGTGCCGACGACGGCGTTCATCACAAGCTTGCGCCACGCTGCCGTGTGCCAGTCGGCGGTGGTGTCGACGTCGAGAAAGGTGTCGGTGAACCGATGGGCCGTGCGGCGACCGGGCTCGTCGTCGGGCACGACGAGGTGCCGCCGAAATCCGACTCGGACATGGCCGGGAGCCTCTCGATCGGCCGGAATGTTGACGACAGCGGGTACCAGCGATGCCGGCCCGATAAGCGACTCGACGCGTTCACGGTGGGTGATGCCGTTCTGGAGGACGACGACGTCGGTGTCCGGTCCGCACGCTGCAGCGAGCCACGGCGCCACGGCGGGGGTCTGATGGGCCTTGGTGCCGAGCAGGACCAGGTGGAATGGACCCGTGATCGCAAAGGGGTCGGTCAGCACCGGCACCTCGCACTCGATTCGCTCCTCGTCGAGTTCGACGGCGATCGTGTCGAATGGCGTGCGGGCGGCGACCGCAAGCGCCATTTCGGGGCGTTGCAGGACGGCGCCCGCGACGGTGAGTCCGATCGCCCCCGGACCGACGAGCAGCACGCGTGTCATTCGACGTCGTCCCGCCCCGTCGAGCAGATGTCGAGATGCCGAACGTGCGTGGTCGCCATGCCAAACGCTAGGTCGGTGGGCCGCATGGGTGCACATGCCCGACCCGGCGGGTCGGTCGGATTGAACGTTCGGTGGTCGGCCACGAGCGTCAGCGCGGATCGAGATGCGGCACCGCTGATGTCGCGTGATGGCCGACGAGGAGGCCGAGTGCATCCTCCCCGGGCCGGTACGGGCGACCGTCGGGCCGGATGGCTTCCAACCCGGCTTCGGTGGCAAGGAGGCTGCCGGGGGCGTGGTCCCACGGCAGGGTCCGCCAGTACATCAAGAGGTCGTATCGGCCGAGTACGAGATCGACGTACTCAATACCTGCGCATCCGATGCCCTCGACGGGGTCACCGATGCGGGCGGCGAAACGGTCGACGATGGGCCGATCTTCGGCAGGGACGTAGCGCTTCTTCACGACCGCCGTCCACATGGTCGGATCGGCTGCGACGGGACCGGCCTGCACCCGGACGCCGTCGATGGTCGCGCCTGCGCCGTGCTCGGCGATCGCCATCTGGCTCCGCTGCGGGATCCAGATCCACGCATGGGTTGTCTCACCGCTGCGCACCTTGGCGACCATCACGGCGTAGCCGCCCCAGCCGTTCGCGAAGTTTTTCGTGCCGTCGAGAGGGTCGACGATCCAGGCGTCATGGTCTGCGGCGGTGAGCAGCGATCGGTCGGCGGCGGCCGCTTCCTCCCCGACGACCGGGAGATCGTCGATCATCCGGAGCGAGGCACCGAGCATCGCTTCGCAGGCACGATCGGCGACGGTCACGGGGTCGTCGGGACCCTTGAAGGTGACGTCGTCATCGGCGAGAGCCCGAAAGCGGGGAGCGATCGTCGCTGCCTCGGCCTCTCGGATCGCTTCGGCGACGATGTCGACGTCCATGGCTTCGAGTGTGGCACGCCGGTTCGCGGCAGCGACCAGCGCACCGCAACGTCGGTGAGCGCCCTCGGCAGGACTCGAACCTGCGCACACGGCTCCGGAGGCCGATGCTCTATCCGCTGAGCTACGAGGGCATGCCCCTCGGGAGGGACGAGGCGTCACCCTACCCGCGATCGTCACTCTGACAACGGCGGTCGGCCGGTAGCATCAGGCGTTCATGGACGTCCGGGAACATCTCCGCAACGGCCTGCGGGCCGCCCTCGCCGAAGCCGGCATCGACCCGATTCCCGACGACATCGCGCTCGAGCGTCCTGCCAACCGCGACCACGGCGACTGGTCGTCGAACATCGCGCTCGCCACCGCCAAGAAGGCGGGCAAGAATCCGCGCGAACTCGGTCAGGCGCTGGTCGACTTCCTCAACGCGCGCCCACCGGCCCATGTCACCGCCGTCGAGATCGCCGGCCCTGGGTTCGTGAACTTCCGACTGGCCGACACCTGGCTCCATGAGGTCATGACCGACGTGCTCGAGCAGGGCGTCGACGGATACGCCTCACCGGATCTCGGTGCTGGAGCCCACCTCAACGTCGAGTTCGTCTCGGCCAACCCGAACAAGCCGCTGCACGCCGGGCATGGTCGCGGCGCCTGCTACGGCGACTCGATCGCCCGCCTCAAGGAACGATGCGGTTTTCGTGTCACCCGTGAGACCTACATCAATGACCGCGGCGTGCAGATGACCAACTACGCCAAGTCGCTCGCCGCTGCGAAAGCCGATGAGCCGATCCCGGAGGACGGCTACCACGGCGCGTACATCCATGCGTGGGCTGGTGAGATGCCGGCCGACGCCGACCCGCTCGAATGGGGTCTCCAGCGCGGCCTCGACTCGCATCGGGCCACGCTCGAAGCGCTCGACATCCACCATGAGGTCTGGTTCAGCGAGCGGTCGCTCGTTCCTACTGGCGCCATCGACGAGGCAATGGACGACCTTCGAGCCCACAACGCGGTCTTCGAGGATGACGGCGCGGTGTGGCTTCGCTCGACCGAGTTCGGCGACGACAAGGATCGCGTCCTCGTCAAGAGCGATGGTGATCTCACCTACCTCACGCCCGACATCGCCTATCACCGCGACAAGTTCTCCCGCTCTGAACTCCTCTTCAACGTCTGGGGTGCCGACCACCACGGCTATGTCACCCGCATGAAGGCGGCGATGCAGCTGCTCGGCCACGATCCCGACGAACTCGAGATCGCCATCACCCAGATGGTCGACTTCGCCCGCGGTGGGGAAGAAGTGAAGATGAGCGGGCGGTCGGGTGATTTCATCGCGCTCGACGACGTCATTGCCGAGGTGGGTGCCGACGCCGCTCGCTTCACCTACCTCATGCAGTCGGTCGACAGCCGTCAGACCTTCGACCTCGAAGAGGTCGCCAAGCAGGGCATGGACAACCCGGTCTTCTACGTCCAGTACGCCCACGCTCGCATCTGCTCGATCTTCGCCAAGGCCGCCGAGGCCGGCGTGGAGCGTTTGCCGCTGGCCGATGTCGATTCGTCGCTGCTCGTCCACGAGCGGGAACTCGACCTACTCCGTTCGCTGCAGGAACTGCCCGACATCGTGCGGGTCGCGTGTGTCGACAACGCTCCGCATCGCATCGCCGCGTGGTCGCGCGAGCAGGCCGCCGCGCTGCACGGCTTCTACCACGACTGTTATGTCATGAGTGACGCCGTCGCTCCCGAACTCACCCAGGCCCGCCTTGCGCTCGTCGCGGCCAGCCAGGTCGGTCTTCAGATCGCTCTGCAGCTGCTCGGTGTCTCCGCTCCGGAGTCGATGTAACCGTGCGTCCGCTGCCCACCCGCCTGTTGCCCGACTCGGCCGAGGTCGTCGACGGCGTGCTCCACATCGGAGGGTGCAACACGCTCGAGCTTGCTCGAGAGTTCGGCACCCCGGTTTTCGTCTACGACGAGCAGCATCTCCGCGATCGCTGCCGCGAGGCGGTCGAGGCATTCGGCGACGGTGTCGCCTACGCCACGAAGGCGTTCTTGTGCGGGGCGATGGCCCGCCTCGCCCACGAGGAAGGCATGCACCTCGACGTCGCCACCGGTGGCGAACTCCATGTTGCGCTCCACGCCGGGGTTCCGGCCGAACGGCTCGTGCTACACGGCAACAACAAGTCGATCGCCGAGCTCCGTATGGCGGTCGAGGCCGGCATCGGCCGCATCGTCGTCGACAGCTTCGACGAACTCGATCGTCTCGACATGCTGTACGCCGAGACCGGCATCGCCCCGAAGGTCCTCCTGCGACTCACGCCCGGGATCAAGGCCGAGACCCACGACTACATCTCCACGGGCCAGGACGACTCCAAGTTCGGCTTCACTGTCTCCACCGGCGCCGCCGAACGGGCGATCGAGCGGGCCCAGATGTCCCCGGCCGTCGAGGTGCTCGGCATTCACGCCCACATTGGGAGCCAGGTCTTCGCCGTCGGGTCGCTCGGGAAGGCTGCGAGCGTCATCGGCGAGATCGCCACCGCCCACGATTTCGCCGAGATGTCGGTCGGTGGGGGACTCGGCGTGCCCTATGTCGACGATGAGAGCGCTCCGACGATCGGCGAGTGGGGCAAGGTCGTCCGTGACGCCTGCGCCGCGGCCGGCGTCACCGCCACGATCCTCGCCGAACCCGGTCGTTCGATCACTGCTGCGGCCGCCGTCACGCTCTACACCGTCGGCACGATCAAGGAGATCGAAGGGGTGCGGACCTACATCTCCGTCGATGGCGGTATGAGCGACAACCCCAGGCCCGTCCTCTACGGGTCGGGCTATGAGACCTTCCTTCCGCGGTCGGTCGACGCCGAGCGGACGCTGCCGATCCGGCTCGTCGGCAAGCACTGCGAATCCGGCGACATCCTGGTTCGTGAGGGTCTCGTGCCCGGCGACATCGCGGTCGGCGACATCCTCGCGACCCCCGTCACCGGCGCCTACGGCCACTCGATGGGCTCCAACTACAACAAGGTCCTGCGTCCACCGGTCGTGTTCGTTCGCGACGGAGATGCACGGCTCGTGGTTCGGCGGGAGACCTTCGACGATCTCACGAGGCTCGACGTCTGACGCAGGTCGGATGGCGTATGCGAGAGTCCCACTCGTGAGCGACCTGCTCGAGTTCCTCGCCGGCTGGGACCTCTCCGACGGGGTAATCGACACCATCGACACCGTCGAGGTCGATCGGCATCTGCCGGTGGTCGCAGAGCAACGGCTCACCGGTGTGTTGCTGGCGGCGATGCGCGCAGGCGAGGTGAAGGTCGATCGACCCGAGTTCGTCGTCGAGGCGTATGAGCGGGCGCTGGCCCGGGCACGGCTGCTCGACACCGCCGTGCTCGAGTCGGTGGAGATCCTCCTCGATGCCGGCATGACTCCTTGCCTCCTGAAGGGGTCGGCGATCGCCCGCCTGCTGCCCGAACCGGACCAACGAATTTCCGCCGACATCGACCTGCTCGTGCCGGCCGACGATCTCGACGCTGCCGCTTCAGCCCTGGCAGCCGTCGGGGCAACTCGGAGCCGGCCCGAGATCTCGCCCGACTGGGAGCGGCGGTTCGCGCCGTCGGTCACGGTCCGCCGACGGACCGGCACCGAACTCAACCTGCACCGCACACTCGCGCCAGGTCCCTACGGGCATCTGATCGATCTCGACGAACTCGTCGCATCGACCGTCGCCGTCGAGGTTGGCGGCGTCGATGTGCTCACGCTCCGACCCGAACTCCACCTGGTTCATGCCGCGTTGTACGCCGCGCTCGGTGGTGCCGAGCCTCGGCTCGGCGACGTCCGCGACCTTGCGCTGCTCCTCGAGCGAACCCACCTCGATGTCGACCGGGTGATGCGCACCATCGTGCGCTGGGGAGCCGAAGCGCCCGCCGCGGTCGGGTTCGCCGCCGCCGGCTCGATCGGTGCCCGGCATCCGATCATCGACTGGGCCGAGGCTCATCGGCCTCGTCGTCGCGATCGTCGCCTGCTTGCCAGCTACGCAGATCGCGACGGACGCGTCCGTCGACAGGCGCTGGCGTCGCTCACGGTGGTGCCTTGGCGCGACAAGCCCGCACTGTTGCGCGCGCTCACCACCCGTCGGCCCGGCTGACGTCGAGTCGGCCCGCTGAGGCAAGCGGCTACGCTCAGCGTCGTGACCAACCTCACCATCGGACTTCTCGGCTGCGGCACGGTCGGCGGAGCGCTCGTCGACCTGCTCGGCGCCCGCCGCGCCACCATCACCGCCCGTACGGGAGTGGAGCTGCGCATCGGCGCGATCGCTGTCCGCGACACCGCCAAGCACCAGGACCGTCTGGCGGATCCGTCGCTGCTCACCACCGATACGGCGGCGGTCGTCGCTGACCCCGATGTCGACATCGTCGTGGAGCTCATCGGCGGCACCGACCCGGCGCTGACGCTCGTCCGCACCGCGCTCGAGAACGGCAAGCCGGTCATCACCGGCAACAAGGAACTCCTCGCTGCGCACGGGCCGGAGCTGTACGCCGTTGCCGCCGAGCACGGCGTCGACCTGCTCTTCGAAGCCGCCGTCGCTGGCGGCATCCCCCTGATCCGCCCGTTGCGCGAGTCGCTCGTGGGCGAAGACATCAGCCGGGTGATGGGCATCATCAACGGCACGACCAACTACATCCTCACCAAAATGTCGCAGGAGGGCGCCGACTACGCCGACGCGCTCGCCGATGCGCAGGCGCTCGGGTACGCCGAGGCCGATCCGACCGCCGATGTCGAGGGCTACGACGCCGGCGCGAAGGCTGCGATCATCGCCTCGATCGTGTTCGGCGTCGACGTGCGGTCCAGCGATGTGCAGCACGAGGGCATCTCGTCGATCACCGCCGCCGACATCGCCACCGCCAAGCGCCTCGGCTACGTCATCAAGGCGCTCGCCGTGATCGAGCGCGCCGACGGCGAGGTCGCCGTCCGGGTGCATCCGGCGATGGTCCCCACCGGCCACCCGCTCGCCAACGTCAACGACTCGTTCAACGCCGTGTTCGTCGAAGGCGCCACGGTCGGCGATCTCATGTTCTACGGGCGCGGTGCCGGTGGTGGCCCGACTGCCTCCGCCGTCCTCGGCGATCTCGTCGACGCCGCCGTCAACGTGGCTAACGGCGCTGCGGCTCGGCTGTCGATCACCGAAAAGGCGACGCTGCGTTCGGTCGACGAACTCTCGTCGCAGTACTACCTGACCATGGTGGTCTCCGATGAGCCCGGCGTGCTCGCCCAGGTGGCGACGGTCTTCGGCACCCATGGCGTGTCGATCCAGGTGATGGAGCAGTCGGGAACCGGTGGCGACGCCGAGCTGTGCCTCATCTTGCACGAGACCACCGAGGCCGCCCTCCATGCGACCCTCGATGAGCTCGACGGTCTCGACGTCGTGCGAGGGATCGGCTCGGTGCTCCGCCTCGTCAGCGACGACTGAGCCAATGGCGACCTACCACAGCTCCCGGGGACGTTCGCCCGAGATCGGCTTCGGTGACACCCTGCTCGGTGGTCTCGCCCCCGATGGCGGTCTGTACCTGCCGACCACCTGGCCGGAGCTTCCGACAACCGAGGGCGACTACGCCTCCATCGCCACCGCCGTGATGGCACCCTTCGTTGCCGACACGATCGGCCTCGACGACTTCGGGTCGATGGTCGAGGACACCTATGCGACGTTCTCGGACCCCCAGGTGTGCCCGCTGGTTGAACTCGAGCCCGGACATCACCTGCTCGAGCTCTTCCACGGCCCGACCCTGGCGTTCAAAGACGTCGCCCTGCAGTTGCTCGGTCGCCTGTTCGACCATGAGCTCGAACGGCGAGACCAGCGAGTGACCATCGTGGGGGCGACATCGGGCGACACCGGGTCGGCAGCGATGGACGCCGTACGCGACCGCGACCGGGTCGACATCGTCATCCTCTTTCCGAAGGGCCGCACGAGCGAGGTTCAGCGTCGCCAGATGACCACCCTCGACGCGCCGAACGTCCACGCCGTCGCCGTCGACGGCACGTTCGACGACTGTCAGGACCTCGTGAAGGCAATGTTCGCCGACGAAGCGTTCCGCACTCGCGTCGGCCTCTCGGCGGTCAACTCCATCAACTGGGCCCGCGTCATGGCCCAGATCGTCTACTACGTGTGGGCCGCTCAGCAGCTCGATCGGAGCGACACCCCCACCACGTTCTGTGTCCCCACCGGCAACTTCGGCAACGTGTTCGCCGGGCACTGCGCTCGACGAATGGGGCTCCCGATCGAACGGTTGCTCGTCGCGTCGAACACCAACGACATCCTCACCCGGCTGATTCACACCGGCACGATGACCGCCGAAGCGGTCGTCCCGACGCTCTCACCGAGCATGGACATCCAGATCTCGTCGAACCTGGAGCGACTCCTGTTCGAACTGCTCGGCGCCAACGGTCCGGCAACCGCCGAGTTGCTCACCGATTTCCGGGCCACCGGGAGCGTCTCGCTTCGGCCCGAGCAGCACGCCGAGCTGATCGCCGGTTTTGCCGGTGGGCGACTCGACGACACCGAGACGCTCGACGTCATCCGCGACATCCACGACTCGACAGGAATGCTTGTCGAACCCCACACGGCGGTTGGTATCGGCGTCGCCCGACGTCTCCGTCGCGTCGACGAAATGGTCGTGACGCTGGCGACCGCCCATCCGGCCAAGTTCCCCGACGCTGTCGAGCAGGCCACCGGTGTGCGGCCACCCCTGCCGTCCCACCTCGCCGATCTCTACGAGCGCGCGGAGCGGGTCACCGACCTCCCGAACGACCTCGCCACTGTCGAAGATTTCGTCGACAGCGTGCGACGCCGCTGATCGCCGCTACCCTCAACCCCGTTCGCCAATGATGCCGTCGGCAGCGACGGCAGGGATTCTGATCATTCGATCGGGCGAACACCCCCGACAACGCCGCTCCTCCATGGGGGACGAGCGGCCCGGCCTCACCCGAGGAGCGAGCCCGTGGAAACCGCGGAGATGCGTCGTTCGACGCTGCAGCGCAAAGACCGAGACGAGTTGACCCAGATCGCGACGACGCTGGGCAAGAAGCCCTCGTCGCGTGCCCGCAAGGGCGAGATCATCGACCTCATTCTCGACCTGGCCGCCGGTGGTGACGGTGGCGGGAACGCCGAAGAGGCCGACGAGTCCGACACCGATGTCACCGACGCAACGGCGTCGACGGACACCGGCGAGGCCGCGGACGACGACACCGATGGCGACGACGACCAGCCTGCGAACGACAGCAGCGATGCCGGCATCGACGCGGACAATCGCCCCGAGCCCGGCAACCGTCGTCGTCGCCGGCGTGGTCGCGACCGCGACAACCGCAACGACGCCAACGAGCAGTGGGACGGCGATCCGATCCCGGCCGAGGGGCGGCTCGACCTCCGCAGCGAGGGCTACGGCTTCCTGCGGGTGAACGGCTACATCCCGAGCCGTGACGATGCCTATGTGCCGGTGAAGCTCGTCCGGCAGT
>Ga0181574_10005472_pt1 | contig 10875 bp, 9 predicted proteins | sample 101ome_24_FD_145600 | JGI IMG/M metagenome (GOLD analysis project Ga0181574, IMG submission 145600) | Coastal salt marsh microbial communities from the Groves Creek Marsh, Skidaway Island, Georgia - 101410AT metaG (spades assembly) | ecosystem: Environmental > Aquatic > Marine > Intertidal zone... | reverse complement strand
CAGAAGAGTTTGTAGCATATGCTCATGGGGGAGAGTTATCTGACGCTGCACTTGCCAAGGCTGCTGAGACAGCCAGAGAGGCAGGTAAGGGCCGAGAGGGAAGTGAGAATTTTGGACCTGCGTCAGTAAATCATAACCTTTATGGACATAGTGACCCCACTGTTCAGCCCAAATTCGCCGTCAAAGTTGGGATTCTTGAGCAAATTGATGCTTATTTACGTGCAAAGGACCCCGCAGTCGTTCAGGTTTCAGCTTCAATTACGGCCGAACTGCAAGCAATTAAAATTCTTAGAGCAAATGGCGAGGAAGTATCCGATGTACGCCCGCTAGTTAGAGTCAATGTTCAGGTGACCGTCCGAAAAGGTGAACGAATGGAAACTGGTTCAGACGGTCGTGGTGGCAGGCTTCCACTTGCTGAATTTCTTGAAGATAATTCTTGGCGCGCTTCCGCTGACGAAGCACTTCGTCAGGCCCTTATCAAACTTGATGCCATCCCTGCTCCAGCAGGAGAAATGACTGTAGTTCTAGGACCAGGTTGGCCAGGTGTGATGTTGCATGAGGCAGTCGGCCACGGTCTTGAAGGAGATTTCAATCGGAAGGGTTCATCCGCATTTTCCGGACTTATGGGTGAAATGGTGGCGGCGAAGGGCGTTACAGTAGTTGATGATGGAACGATTGAAGCGCGCCGAGGATCCTTAAACTTTGACGATGAGGGCACACCTACTCAGCGTAATGTTTTGATAGAAGACGGCCGCCTTGTAGGTTACATGCAGGATCGGATGAATGCTCGGCTTATGGGAGTTCATCCAACAGGCAACGGCCGGCGTCAATCCTATGCGCACCAACCAATGCCCCGCATGACGAACACCTTTATGGTGGGCGGTAATTTGGACCCAGAAGACATAATCGCTTCCGTTAATAAGGGCGTTTACGCTGTTAATTTTGGTGGCGGCCAGGTTGATATCACCAGCGGAAAATATGTCTTCTCTGCTTCTGAGGCCTATATGATTGAAGATGGCAAGGTAACTGCACCGATCAAAGGCGCTACGTTGATTGGTGACGGTCCTGAATCAATGAAGCGAGTGTCAATGATAGGTAACGATATGGCTTTGGATGCCGGCATTGGAGTGTGCGGTAAGTCGGGGCAGGGTGTGCCAGTGGGTGTTGGTCAGCCAACCCTAAAAATGGATGGTGTTACGATAGGCGGAACGGCGGCCTAATTGTATTCAAAGCCCTTTCAAAGAATCCAGGGTCTGTCTCGTGGTTTCAATGATTTCGTTAAAGATCTCTGCAGCTGGTCGTTTGCTTCTTATACCCCCGGCACCCTGACCGCCGGCATTCATGGTGATTTCAAATCGGCTTGCAGTCATGGCGGCCTCTTTAAAATCTTCCATTAATACCCTTTGGTGTGGGGTTGGGAGAGCAGGAAGGCCACTATCACTCCAGGCCTGTGACACTTCATTGTGAACAGCGCGGACGGGTTTGCCTGTCCAGTATGGTGATACGCGCATATCACCCGTTGATGCATTGACCAACTGGTCTTTCAGCGACTCGGGCAATCCTCCTTCATTCGCAACAAGGAAGGCCGTCCCTATCCAAGCACCTTGCGCCCCAAGAGCTAAACTCGCAGCAACCCCTCTACCATCAAATATTCCACCCGCTGCAAGCACAGGAATATCGCCCGCAGCATCAACAACCTGAGGTAAAAGCGCAAAATTGGCGATTGCGCCGGTATGGCCGCCACCCTCTGTGCCTTGAGCAACAATCACGTCAACACCCGCCTTGACCTGGCGAATGGCATTGCGTGGTGATCCGCAAACACCCATTACTTTCATGCCGACCTCGCGGGCTTCTGGCACGACAATTGCGGGGTCACCAAGTCCTGCAGCGAAAACTGGCACTCTCGCATTTAAGGTAACTTCAATCTGCTCCTGGATGAGTTTGGTAGAAATAACGTGATCTTCTTGGAATGGACGCTCTGGAAGTCCGAATGTTTGATGCAATTTAGTGAGAAATGCCCAATGTTCGGGATATTTTTCTCTTATTTCTCTCCTTACTGCCGCTCGACTGCCTGAAGCCTGGGCCAGGGAAGCAGGAAGCAGCAGGTCGACGCCAAAGGGTTTATCTGTCAGTGAGCGCACAGCGGCTATCCGGCGATCAATTTCCGCAGCTGGAAGATTGGAACAGCCAAGGACGCCCAAACCACCAGCATTTGACACAGCCGCTACGAGTTCAGGTGGCGTTCCCATACCCCAAGAACCCATCCCAGCTAGAACGATCGGGTATTCAATCTCTAGAAGGTCGCATATGGGAGTGTGGAGAATGGTCATTATCAAAATCTCGAAAACAAACTAAACGACAGATTAATTCTCGCTGACTTTTCAATGTAAGCAAATACACAATCTTTTGAGCTCGAATAAATGTGAAGCACAAATGCAGAGCCTTCTTTGCCACATTTATCCCATTAATTTTCCCCAAACTTGCAGTACTGATTGATTTTACCCATCTAGCCGAGCGCGAATGGCGCGAAGATCCTGCCAGGCTTGTTTTTTTTGGGCAGGCTGACGCAGGAGGAATGCAGGGTGGAATGTAGGCAAGGCTGGGATAGATAGGCCGTTTGGTTCATTGCGCGTTTGGAAATCAATCCATCGACCGCGGAGGCGAGTTATGCCAGTCGTCTCATTCAGTAAGCTTTGAGCAGCTGGTCCACCAAGAAGCACCAGCACTTTTGGACCAATCAGCTCAATTTGTCTCAACAAAAAGGGTAGAGTCGCATTTCGCTCTTCTGGTGTAGGCGTTCTGTTTCCAGGCGGACGCCAATACAAAGTATTGGTCATGTAGACTTCTGAGCGATTAAGGCCGATCGAGGCCAGCATTCGGTCAAGTAACTTTCCACTAGGTCCAACGAATGGGATTCCTTGACGATCTTCTTCGGCGCCAGGAGCCTCGCCAATCAACATTAATTTTGCTGACAGTGCTCCATCACCAAAAACTGTATTTGTAGCAAAGCGCTTGAGCGTACCCCCGTCAAAACCTTCAAGGCGTTGGCGTAGATCTTCTAAAGTTGATACGCTTTTAAGGTCTTCGAAAGAGGTTTTTAATTGCCCTGAGTCAACTAGCCTGACAGGCGGGGTGGATTCATTAGAACGTGTTTGGGCCGGTGATTGAGCCCTAAGTTTTTCAGTAATTGGCGGATCTGAACTTTCAAAACGGTTCCAAGGAACACCTTGAACGACGTCGGTTGCCCCTGCTTCCACTTGCCAACGCAACATTGAAAGCAACGTTTGCTGGTCTAGTCCGTCTATTGATTCGTTCGCCACCATGGCGCTGTTATAACTCCTGCCCTATCTTTAAAACATATGTATACTTTAGGTTGGTGCGTTAGCGTCGCCAAGTAACTGTACTGGGAGAGATAAGAGCGTCATGGAACGGGAGAGTATGGAGTTTGATGTCGTCATTGTTGGTGGAGGACCCGCGGGACTGTCAGCAGCAATCCGTCTAAAACAACTCGCGGCCGAGTCAGGTAGTGACATTAGCGTTTGTTTGCTCGAAAAGGGCTCTGAAATCGGTGCGCACATTCTTTCTGGTGCTGTGCTTGATCCGCGCGCATTAAATGAGCTTTTACCCAATTGGAAGGAATTAGGAGCACCGCTTAACACGCCAGTGAAACGCGATAAGTTTTTATTCTTAGATAAGAAGGGTGGTTTTCGGGTTCCTGAGTTTGCAATGATGCCTGCAATGAAAAACCATGGGAATTTCATTGTCAGTCTAGCAAACGTTTGCCGATGGCTGGGTGAGCAAGCAGAAAGCGTTGGAGTTGAGATTTATCCGGGCTTCGCAGCCGCTGAGGTGTTGTTTCACAGCGATGGCTCAGTCAAAGGCGTTGCCACTGGGGACATGGGAATAGGAAAGGATGGAGAGCCTAAGGCTGGTCATGAACCAGGTATTGAACTCCATGCTAAATATACTTTCTTTGCCGAGGGGTGCAGAGGCCATCTTGGCAAGCAGCTCATGGAAACATTTAATCTTCGAGATGAAGCCCAGCCGCAAACTTATGGAATAGGGATTAAGGAGTTATGGGAAGTAGACCCAGAGAAGCATGAGCAAGGTCTTGTCATGCACACCGCTGGGTACCCCATGGATCGAAATACGTATGGGGGTTCATTTCTCTACCATCTTGAAAACAATCAAGTAGCATTAGGTTTTGTAATTGGCCTCGATTACGAGAACCCATACCTTTCACCCTACGATGAGTTTCAACGCTGGAAATCTCATCCAGTGATCAAGCAAACCTTAAAAGGAGGTAAGCGCATAGCTTATGGTGCGCGTGCATTAAACGAAGGCGGCGTTCAATCTCTTCCAAAATTAGTGTTTCCGGGAGGTTGTTTGATCGGATGTGATGCAGGCTTCCTAAACATGCCCAGGATCAAGGGAAGTCATGCCGCCATGAAGACAGGTATGCTGGCGGCAGAGGCTGCTTTTGAGCGTGTTTCAAAGGGTTCAGAGGGCCGAGATGAATTGACAGAATACCCAGAGGCTTATCGGGCTTCTTGGTTACATAAGGAACTTTGGTTAGCTAGAAATGTTCGACCAGCATTCAAATGGGGCCTGATTGGCGGCACCCTATACGCAGGGATTGACCAAGTGCTCCTCCGTGGTCGTGCTCCTTGGACATTGTCGCACCACGGTCCTGACCATGCTGCGATCAAGCCAAAATCAGAATTTAAACCAATTGATTATCCGAAATATGATGGTGAGATTACTTTCGACAAACCATCTTCTGTGTATTTGTCTGCGACAAATCATGAAGAGGATCAGCCAGTACACCTGACCTTGAAAGATCCATCGGTACCAATTCAAACAAACCTCGAATTATATGATGCGCCAGAACAACGATATTGCCCTGCGGGGGTGTATGAGATTGTTGCTGATAACGGAGAGCCGAGATTGCAGATAAACGCTCAGAACTGCGTTCACTGCAAAACTTGCGATATTAAGGACCCAACTCAGAATATTGTTTGGGTAACGCCAGAAGGTGGCGGAGGACCAAATTACCCTAACATGTGATCGTTCTATGGGACGTTTACTTTTTCTCTATTCTTTTTTGGCCTTCGGCGTCGCGACGCAAGCAATTTGTTCTGCTTCTGCGGCGCCAGCGGGGTTTGCTTCTGCTTATCTCTCCGGATTAGTAGCTGAGCAAAGAGGAGAAATCGGCAGGGCCTCTACTTACTTCGCGCATGCACAAGAGACGGCACCAGAAACACCAATGCTCCAAAGGCGTGTTATGCGTTTGCAGCTTTTGGAAGGCCAATTTGATTCGGCAGCGAAAGCAGCCCGGCTTATGGCCAAATCAGGTGATGATAACTTTCCTACAACACTTATTCGTTTAGTAGATTTCCTTAGAGATGGAAACTTTAAGGGTGCCCTCAATCTCGTAAACAGGCCAGGATCTAATGGTTTGTCCCCTGTGGTTATGGTTCTGGGAAGGGCTTGGTCACTAGCAGGAGAGGGAAAGGTTGATGAAGCGATTAAGGTCCTTACTGACTCAGCTAAAGAAAATCCGGATTTACAAACATTATTTCTATTGCACGCTGCTTTTTTGGCAGAACAAGCTACTCGTTTAGATATTGCGCGCTGGCTGTATGAAGAATCCCTTTCAGCAGCCGAAGCTGAGAAACAGACCATTTCACCTCGATTAATTCATGCTGTTTCCGGATTCTTTGATAGGAGGGGCATGTCAACAGAAGCGGCAGAGGTGCGCGCAAAAGGATTTCCTTCCCTCGACATTATGTCTCCAGCACAGTCAATTGTTACATCTCCTACTGAAGGCTTCGCAGAAGCCTTGTTCAATATTGCCGGAAGTCTCTACGGAGACCGGCAATACATACAGGCTCTGAGCTACACTAGATTATCGGAAGTTCTCCGGCCGAATGATCCATCTGTACGTTTTACAACAGCTCAAATTTTAGAAGCTTTAGGCAGATACATGGACGCGGTTGAAGCATATGAATTGGTTCCAAAAGTAGGGTCATACGGCTGGAAATCTAGGCTGCGTCTGGCGGAAAGTCTTTCAGACGCCGGAGATAGTGAAGGCGCTATAAAGGCGATGCGCCATCTGCTTGATATGGAGCCAGATGAGCCTCAGGTAGCGTTAACGCTTGGAAATATCTTGCGCGCCCATAATTACTTTCCTGAGGCTGTAAAAGCTTATGATGAGGCTGTTCGTCGTCAGGCAAAACTTGGTAAAATTGATGCGTGGCTTCACTACGCGCGAGGTGTTGCGCTTGATCGTTCAGGTCGTTGGCCTGAGGCAGAAAAAGAATTTCTCGAATCTCTCAAGATGCTATCAGAAGAGCCATTGATATTGAATTATCTGGGCTACAGCTGGATTGATCGTGGAGAAAATATAGAGCGTGCATACGCTATGGTTGCTCGCGCAGTAGAATTAAGACCGGATGATGGTTTCATTCGTGATAGCCTTGGGTGGGCAGAGTTCCGAACTGGGAAATTTGAAAAGGCGGTTATTACGTTAGAGCTCGCCATTGAAATGCAGCCTATTGATCCCGTCATTAACGAACACTTGGGCGATGCTTATTGGCAGGTAGGTCGCTTCCGTGAAGCTCGCTTCCAATGGAGGCGCGCACTCTCGTTTGAGCCTGAGGATAAGCAAGTTTCAATAATCGAAACAAAATTAAAGTGTGGATTCGATGGCTGCCTAACCCCTATCGATGCCAGTAACAAGAGCGATAATGGTAACTAAAAGCAGTTGGCAAATTTCACGGGCTCCTGCAAAGGTGAATCTTAGCCTTAAGGTTGTGGGGCGCCGAGCTGATGGCTATCACTTGCTTGATAGCATCGTTGTATTTTCAAATTTTGGAGATCATCTGGCGCTTAAGCCTACACTATCTGCGCCAACTCTAAGTATTAGAGGGCCATTCGCGAGTAACCTTGAAAGTTCCCCAGAGAACAACCTGGCTTTCTTAGCAGATCGTGCATTTGTTGAGGCATTTGGCGGCACTCGTTGTGACATACGACTCTGGAAACGCTTGCCAACGGCAGCAGGCATCGGTGGTGGCTCTGCCGACGCTGCAGCGGTCTTGCGCTTAAAGGCCAAGCTAGCTGGAATACCTTTAAATGATACCGACCTTAACATGGTTGCCCTTTCATTGGGCGCTGATGTTCCAATGTGCTTGCGGGGTAGATCGGCGCGTGTGGGGGGTATTGGAGAAACACTGATTGAAGCCCCTATAATGCCCGCGCTTCCTTCAGTATTGGTGAACCCAGCAGTGATGCTTCCAACACCGTCGGTCTTCAAACTGCGATCTGGTCCTTTTTCAACTTCAACAACGCTGCCCGAGGCTTGGAATGATTTGTGTGAGGTTTCGGAAGCCGTTAATGACCTTGGGAATGACTTAATGCAGGCGGCTATTCACATAGAGCCTGTCATAAAAGAAGTTTTGTCAAACCTCAAAGCAATGGCAGGCCTAAACGTGGCCTCAATGAGTGGCTCTGGTGCTACATGTTTTGGTTTATTTGATGATTTAAAATCTGCACGCCAGGCTGCACACGTACTTAAGCGTCGATGGCCAGGCTGGTGGGTTGCTGAGATGGTATTGAATCCATAATACTTACTTCGAGATTCTTTAAGGTAGCAGTAAATTAGATGGAGGCCTCTATGGAGAGAGAAGCAGCCTTATGGCCTAGAGGTGCGAAAGCGGCTGGAGCCAAGCCGCTTGCAAAGCGCCTAGACAGTCTTGAAGGCAAAACTGTTGCCTTTCTTTGGGATTATATGTTTCGCGGCGACGAAATTTTTCCACTTATAGAACGTGAACTGTCCTCCACGTATCCTGGCATTAAATTCATTGGATACGACCATTTTGGCACCACGCATGGAGGTGGTGAAAGAGAGGTTATTCGCACTCTTCCAGAACATATCAAAACACTTGAGATAGACGCAGTCGTCTCAGGTATGGGTTGTTGAGGTAGCTGTACGCCCGCCGTGTTGCGGGCGAGTGCAGCTGCTGAAGCCGCCGGCATTCCAACGGCAAGCTTAGTTTGCGATGGTTTTCTGGGCCAGGGTCGCTCTACAGCAGCTGGTATAGGGATGCCAAATATTCCACTGGCGCAGGTTACTGGTCATGTCGATGTCCAGACAACTGATGAGTTAGTCTCAAACATAGTTGGTGTTACCGTCCCAGCAGTAATCAAGGCTCTTACTGAAGATCCACCGCCTGTTGCTTCTCCAAGGCTCTTACTGAAGATCCACCGCCTGTTGCTTCTCCTACTGAGCCAAAGCCAACAGATGTTGTATTTCAGGGTACCTTTGACGAAGTGAACCAGTATTTCTACGAGAATGGCTGGACAGATGGACTTCCCATAGTACCGCCTACGCTAGAGCGGGTCCAAGCATTTTTGAAGTTTACTGATCTTCCTCAAGATACGGTGCTCGGCCAGGCACAGCCCGACAATAGAATTGCGACCGTTTGGAATGCAGCAGTAAACGGCGTTATGGCGGGATGTAAACCAGAATATATGCCGGTGATGGTAGCTGCCATTCAGGCAATGTGTGATGAGGAATATGGGGTTGAGCACTCTGGAAATACACCAGGGGCGGAAACTTTGTTGATTCTAAATGGCCCCATAGCCCAAGAGTTAGGATTCAATGCAGAGCAGGGAGTGCTTCGCGATGGCATTATGGCCAACACAGCTCTTGGGCGTTGGTGGAGGCTCTGCCTGAAAAACATTGCTGGTTTTCGCCATCAACAAACTGACAAAGCAACCTTTGGGGGAACCTGGAAGGTTGCTATGGCGGAAAATGAGGACGTTTTGCAAGAAATTGGCTGGCCACCAATGGCCGCTGAGTTTGGATATAAACTTGGTGAAAATGCTATCTCTATCGCTCGATTTACTGGTGGAGATGTTGTTACTAGTGTTTTTGGGGATAAGGCGGAGTCTATTCTCCCCTATTTGGCAGATGCGCTTGCACGTATATCGGCTTGGCAACTTGTTTTCACTGTTGGCATGTCGACGGGGACTTATCGCCCTCTGCTAATCATTTCTCCAATTTTAGCACGAACTATCGCTAAGTCTGGGTGGTCTAAAGATCAGGTGAAAGACTATCTGTTTGAGCACGCTCGAATTCCAGCTCAAAAGTTCGAAAAATACATGGGTGAATATACTAACCTAATTCCAGGACGCCGAACTCTCTATGACATGGCGCAGAAGGGAGAGGCGCCGCCAGTTTTTGGCGTGTCAGATGATCCAGAAAGATTGGTACCTATCGTCTGTGAGGCTAAAGATTTTCTGATCGCAGTTTCTGGAGATCCAGGACGAACAAATGCCTATGTAATGAGCCATAATGGGCAGCTTGGTTATACTGTTGGGGCTGGTATTAAGACCCCACAGAATTGGCCAGCTTTGCTCGACGATCTGGACTAAGTATTTGAACTTTGTGTTGTTGCTGGTGATGCTATCAATACCAGGGCCATAAAAAGTGCTGGGATAGCTATGAGGGCATAGCCAACTATATAGCTTCCGCTGGCTAGCCCCAGTCCGAATAGCATCGGGTAGAACACTTGACCTGCTGAGCCAAAAGCAAGGACCCCACCCGTCATGCGTCCCGCTTCTCCGGGCTGCGCTAGGCGAGCGGCTTCAGATAACAGGACACCATGCCAAGAAAGAACCGATAGGCTTATAAGACCCATCACACCAAAAATTTGCCAATCTTCCCACCCAGTTCTGAAGAACCCCATGGTTATGGTTGAGATTGCCATCATCGCTGCTAAACAGGCTAGCAGCATTTTTGGTTTTATAAGGGTGCTACCGACCCAACCCCAAAGTATTCGGGCTGGTACGGCTATTAGTGCTGCAGCGCCAAAAAGAGGACCAGCCTCTTCAACGGTATAGCCCAGGGCCTCGTGATTTTTGGTTTTATAAGGGTGCTCCCGACCCAACCCCAAAGTATTCGGGCTGGTACGGCTATTAGTGCTGCAGCGCCAAAAAGAGGACCAGCCTCTTCAACGGTATAGCCCAGGGCCTCGTGCAAGTATGTTACGCTAAAGCCCATAAAAATTGACTGCATTCCTACAAAGCAAAAAGCCGCCATGGCTAGAGAACGCATTTCCGGGGCATTTAGCACTTGTCGAATGGTTATAGGGAAGTCTGAAAATTTTGGACGCGCTGTTGGGTCTCGGTCTGCGTCAAATTCTTCGCGTAGGGGCTGTAATGCTACCGCAATTAAAATGCAAACACATGCAAGCCCAAGAAGAGCTGGCCTCCAGCCTAATGAAGCTGCAATTGGAGCCAGAACCATACCAGAGATGGCTAGCCCTGCGGGCACGCCGGTTTGCTTAATTGAAAAAACTAGCGGTGCCCATTTGGGGGGCGCATATTTGGCAAGGATCTGTGAGCTTGCGGGAGTTGCAACGGTTGAGCCTGCACTGTTCAAACCTAATATCAGTGGAGGAAGCGCTAACCATGGCTGTGCTAGCAAAGCGGCAGCTGCAAGGCCAATTGCCATAGCTAAACAGCCAATTTGGCTTGTGCGGAGCGCGCCCCAGCGACGCAAAGCTCCACCGCATCCTGCCATCACCAGGATAGCAACAGCTGCGTAGCTCCAGGTGTAGCCGAGTACTACCTTAGGATCGATTCCTAAGTCAGCCGCCACAGTTGGAAACATTGCGGGCATCCCAAGCTTCGCAGTAGTCGCTATAGTCTGCTGGATTAGCATAGCTACGATGGCAATAATTAAAATTGGCATAGGCCAGAAAGCTCAGGTTGAATTAGGTTAGTGTCAACGGAGACTGTGAGATGTCAGATTACAAGACTTTTGGGTTCACGCCAGAACAGGTAATGATCCGCGACAATGTGCTAGGG
>Ga0181574_10005457_pt1 | contig 10884 bp, 9 predicted proteins | sample 101ome_24_FD_145600 | JGI IMG/M metagenome (GOLD analysis project Ga0181574, IMG submission 145600) | Coastal salt marsh microbial communities from the Groves Creek Marsh, Skidaway Island, Georgia - 101410AT metaG (spades assembly) | ecosystem: Environmental > Aquatic > Marine > Intertidal zone... | reverse complement strand
TAAAGCCGTTTCCGTTCGCTGCTATTGGAGGAGGAACTCATGAAATTACTCTTTCAGAAGGGCTTGGCGATCAATCTTACCCGTACCTGTCTTAGGAAGCGTATCTCGGTATTCAACCAGCCTCGGCGCTTTGAACGGCATTAGCTCATTACGAACGAACGCCTGCAACATCTTTGTCGTCGTTTCATCGGGCTTATTTTCGTCACGAAGCACCACGACCGCTCGCAAAACCACTCGCTCGTCCTGAAGTTTATGGGGCATGATCCGCGTCCTTGCGATACTGTGTTTTTATACAGTTTATCGCCTGGTTGCGCGATCTTGAAGCCTCAGTCGAAATGCCTGCCAGTCCCAGTCATTGCCTGTGGGTGCCGGTCACTCCCACTCGATAGTCGCGGGCGGCTTTCCCGAGATGTCGTACACCACACGGGATATCCCGGATATCTGATTGATGATCTTTCGGCTCACTTCGTCAAGAAAGTCGTACGGCAAATGCGCCCAACGGGCCGTCATGAAATCAACGGTCTCGACCGCTCTTAGTGCTACTACGTATTCGTAGGCGCGGTTATCGCCCACAACCCCTACCGATTTCACCGGTAAAAAGACTGCGAAGGCCTGGCTGACTTTGTCATAGAGTTCTGCGGCGCGTAATTCGCTGATAAAAATATCATCGGCTGAGCGCAGAAGATCGGCAAATTCTTTTTTTACCTCGCCGAGGATTCTCACCCCCAGGCCCGGACCCGGAAAAGGATGCCGATGGATCATATCTGCAGGCAGCCCGAGCTTTAACCCGATCGTTCGAACCTCGTCCTTGAATAGATCCCGAAGGGGCTCGACCAAACCGAGTTTCATATCATCAGGGAGACCACCCACATTATGATGAGACTTGATTACCTTGGCTTTCCCAGAATGGGTACCGGCTGACTCAATCACATCAGGATAGATCGTGCCTTGCGCGAGCCATCTCACGTTCGTCAGTTTGTCGGATTCCTCATTGAATACATCGATAAAGATTCGCCCGATGATTTTCCGCTTCTCTTCCGGATCAAAGACGTCTTTTAAACCTTCAAGGAATCGCTCCTCCGCATTTACGCGAATCACCTTTACGCCCATGTTCTCGGCAAAGGTCTGCATGACCTCATCGCCCTCGTTTAGGCGGAGCAGTCCCGTATCAACGAACACACACGTGAGCTGATCACCAATAGCTTGATGTAAAAGAGCGGCGACCACCGAAGAATCCACACCGCCCGACAATCCGAGCAGGACGTCATCCGTCCCCACCTTGCCTCTCGCCTCAGCGACAGCACGTTCGATAATCTGATCAGACGTCCAATCTGAATTACAACCGCAGATACCGTGCACAAACCGATCCAGGACCGCTTTGCCCTGGGTGGTATGGGTTACTTCAGGATGAAACTGAAGCCCGTAAAAGCGCCGGTGCTCATCGGCCATTCCTGCCAGCGGCGCACTCGTTGTGGAAGCAATAACCTTGAAACCGCTCGGGAGAGCCTCAACCCGATCGCCGTGACTCATCCAGACGTCCAGAAGACCGTACCCTTCTTCGGTTCGGTGATCTTCGATATCCCGAAGCAATGCGCTGTGACCTCTGGCACGAACCCGGGCATATCCGTACTCACGGTGTGTCGCTGGCGCGACCTCGCCTCCTAACTGCTCGGCCATCGTCTGCATGCCATAGCAGATACCCAGCACCGGCACACCGAGCCCAAAAACACAGTCGGGCGCGCGCGGGGAATCGTGCTCATGAACACTCTCCGGTCCGCCCGAAAGAATGATGCCTTTTGCACCGAAACTGCGAATCACCGAAGGATCGACATCCCACGGCAGCAATTCGGAATAGACGTTGGCTTCGCGAACACGCCGAGCAATCAACTGGCTGTACTGCGAACCGAAATCGAGAATCAGGATGCGGTCGGCGTGCGGATCAGCTGGCATGGATCGCTGTTTCTCGAGGGAAACCTCGTCAGGAACCGCGCTGGTAGTTAGGCGCTTCCTTTACCACCGTGACATCGTGGACATGGCTCTCGGCATAACCGGAATGGGTAATCTGAACGAAACGGCACTTCGTACGCATGTCGCCGATTGTGGCGCATCCGGTATACCCCATGCTCGCCCGCAGCCCACCGGTAAGCTGATGAATGATCTGTGCCATAGGGCCCTTGAAAGGCACTCGGCCCTCTATCCCCTCGGGCACCAACTTGCCCGGGTCATCCTGACCTTCCTGAAAGTACCGATCCTTTGACCCTTCCTGCATCGCGCCGAGCGACCCCATTCCGCGATAGCTTTTGTACGACCGGCCCTGAAAGAGCTCAATTTCTCCCGGAGCCTCATCGGTACCGGCGAAAAGACCGCCAACCATGACCGCATTCGCCCCAGCCGCGATGGCTTTTGCGATATCACCCGAGAAGCGAATGCCTCCATCTGCAATAACCGGGACAGACTCGCTCCGAAGCGCAGCAGCAACATCAGCGACCGCAGTGATCTGAGGAACACCAACGCCAGCCACGACTCGGGTCGTGCAAATAGATCCTGGACCAATACCTACCTTTACGCCATCGGCGCCGGCCTCAACCAGCGCACGGGCGGCGTCTGCCGTCGCGATATTTCCGGCTATGACCTCGACCTCAGGGTGTGCCATTTTTACGGCGCGAACCCGATCAAGGACGCCTCTCGAGTGACCGTGCGCAGTATCCACGACGATCGCGTCGACACCGGCCTTCGCCAGTCGATCGCATCGCTCCTCGGAATCTTTTCCCGTGCCGACAGCGGCCGCCACCCGAAGACGACCCTGAGGATCCTTGCAAGCCAGAGGGAACTCCGTCTGTTTTTGAATATCTTTGACCGTGACCAATCCTTTGAGATTAAACGCGTCGTCGACGAGCAACACCTTCTCAATGCGATGCTCGTGAAGAAGCGCCCGGACCGTCTCGCGGCTCGCGCCTTCCAGCGCCGTGACCAGACGCTCGCGTGGCGTCATCACTGCCGTGACAGGCTGATCAAAGCGCGTTTCGAAGCGAAGATCGCGACTCGTCACGATCCCAGTAAGCTTGCCCGCTTCGTCGAGCACGGGTACGCCGGAGAAATTATTTTCTCGGGTGAGGGCGAGCACTTCCGCCACGGTGGCCGATGTCGACACACAGACGGGATCCAGGATGATCCCGCTTTCGTATTTTTTGACCAGACTGACCTGGGTGGCCTGCTCGGCCGGGGTCATGTTGCGGTGCACAACCCCAATCCCGCCCGCCTGAGCCAGACAAATCGCCGCTCTGGCCTCCGTCACGGTATCCATCGCCGCCGAAACAAGCGGGATATTCAGCGATATTTTTCGAGAAAAGGCAGTGGTGAGATCCACCTCATGAGGAAGAACATCCGACAACGCCGGCACCAGCAGGACATCGTCAAAGGTCAGGGCAAGATCTGGATGCTCCATCGACGAATTATACGGTTTGACTCGCGCTCGGTAAACTTGTAGTTTGGCCCATGGGGGCAATGCCTGTCGGAGCGAAATCCGGGCAAACGAGAAGATTCGGAGGAACACACGTAATGAAATTAATGAAACGCGCGGGCGCGATCATCGGTCTTGGCGCCGCTTTTTTGCTGTCGACTGCCTATGCAGGCGCGGGGGAAGACGCTATCACGCAGGCCGAAGCCGACCTCAAAGCCGCACAAAAGGCGGGCGCCGAGTGGCGAGTGCTGGACCCCGCAACGGGCGGCAAAGCTGTCCCTCTAAGCAAGCTTGTCAAAACGGCTAAAGCCAAGCTGGAGGGCGGCGACGAAGCCGAGGCTATCCGCATAGCACAAAAGGTATCCTGGGCTTCAAAAACCGGCATCGCACAGGCGCAAGCACAACAAGGCGCGGCGCCGTATTATTGATCGAGGGTTAGTGCTACTGTTAAAAAAACCGGGCAATCGCCCGGTTTTTTTATGGACCTCTCACGATCGACAGTGGTCAAATAAAACATATGACGCGGGTTATTTATCAAGTCAGCGAATTTACCGAGCAAGCCCGCAGACTGGTCGAGTCAGAGTTCGATAACGTTTGGCTGACGGGCGAAATCTCCAACCTCGCCACACCCGCCTCGGGCCATATCTACTTTTCATTAAAGGATAAAAACGCCCAGGTGCGGTGCGCGATGTTCCGCAATCGTCGCAGCAATCGCAACGGTCAACTCAAAAATGGCGACGCGGTTCTTCTAAGCGGTTCGGCATCCATTTATGAGCCGCGGGGCGACTTTCAGCTTATCGTTGAATACATTGAACCCGCGGGCGAGGGTGAACTTCGAAGGCGCTTTGAGCTCTTGAAAGCAAAGCTCGCAGAGCAGGGCTTGTTTGATCCAAAGCGTCGCAAAGCACTGCCGAGGATGCCTCAGTGTATTGGACTCATTACGTCACCCAGCGGCGCAGCACTACACGATATAACCGTTACCCTAGCGAGGCGCTTTCCTCTTGCCGATGTGGTGCGCTACCCTGTGATGGTGCAGGGCGAATCAGCCTGCCAACAAATCGCTGATGCGCTCGATAAAGCCAACAACGAACAACGCTGCGACGTATTGATTCTTGCCCGCGGAGGTGGGTCGCTCGAGGATCTTTGGGCTTTTAATGAGGAGATGGTCGCCCGTGCGGTTCACCGATCAAAAATTCCCGTTGTGGTCGGCGTCGGTCATGAAACCGATGTCACGCTCGCTGACTACGCGGCTGACCACAGAGCCGCAACGCCTACCGCAGCGGCCGAGGCAGTAACACCGGATACTGCCGAGATTTTCCGCACCCTATCGGCTCTGCGGGATCAGATGCATGAAGCGATGGGCTATCGTTTTCGCGTAGGCGCGCAGCGAATTGACTCAACCGCCCGGCGACTACGTCACCCCCGGGAGCGACTCCAGCAACAAGTCGAGCGAATTCGCAACTGTCGCCAGAAGTTGTGCGATCAACAGCTCAACCAGCTGAGCCGGAGCCATTCGGAACTAAACCATACGCTCCTGCGACTCACCTATTGCTCGCCACTACAAAAAATCGATCTACTATCGCAGGGACTGGACCGGTGTAAACACGAGATTAAACGCCAACTCACACTGCGATTACGGACCGCCCTGTGGCAGATGGGGCAGCTTAACGAGAAACTAAACGCGCTCAGTCCTTCGGCCACGCTGGGGCGAGGATTCGCCATCATCACGACGGATCAGGATGGATCGATTGTCCGATCGGCTGAGCAGCTCAAGCCCGGGCAAGCCGTTACTGCCCAATTTGCGCGAGGAGGTGCCGTGGCCCGAATTGAAAAACTCAAAAAGGCGACCTGAACGCCGCTCTAACGTCGGGATCGGCGAGCCGCATCAGGATCGTACGGGTTGGCGCTCTTTCGCAACTCGAATCGCACTTGGGTTCCGGTCATCTTGAAGCCTTTGGCGACAGACCGAGCCAGATACTTAAGATAGCTCGCGGGCAACTTATCGAGGGAGTTTCCGTGTAGCACGACGATGGGTGGATTGCGCCCACCCTGATGCGCGTACTTGGGTTTGATGGGGCGATTATTGGTCATCGGCGGACTATGATGCTCGATCGCCCGGCTTACCACGCGGTTGAGCTCTCCGGTGCCCATCTCGCGCATCGCGCTCGCCATCGTCAGCCGAAGCGCCTTGAGGAGCTCACCGATCCCGGAACCATACTTGGCTGATATAAATACCCGTTGATGATCAGGAAGAAAGTCAAATCGTCGATCCAATTCACGACGCAGCTTGTTCTTCTCCGACCGATCCAGCCCATCCCATTTATTGATCGCGAGCACTATCGAACGACCCGCCTCTAATGAAAGACCCGCGATAGCCGTATCCTGATCCAAAACGCCCGATCGAGCGTCGAGCATGAGCAGCGCCACCTGCGCCGAGGCAAGCGCCTGCAACGTCTTTACCACAGAAAACTTCTCCAGAGCCTCCTTCACCCGAGCCTTACGTCGTACCCCTGCGGTATCGACGAAAGTGATGACCTCGTGGTCTCGTTGGATGGTCACGGCAATACTGTCACGGGTGGTTCCCGGAAAATCCGCGACGATTACTCGCGGCTCGCCTGCGAGGCAATTAATCAGGGTGGATTTCCCGACATTAGGCCGCCCGACTACCGCAACCTGCTCCCCGTGAAGTCTCTCCGGGGCTGAGCCCTCCGACGGCAACACCGCGAGAAGCTCATCTTGAAAACGGTCAAGACCCTGTCCCGTCTTGGCAGAGACCGCGAGCACCCCGCCAATGGACAATTCCGAAAATTCACTCGCCGCTATGTGACTATCGACCCCGTCGGTCTTGTTGACCGCAACCAAAACCGGTATCCCCTCGCGCCGGAGATCTGCGCTGATGTCCCGATCAGTCGCCGTAAGCCCATCACGAGCGTCTACCACCAAAACGACAACGTCCGACTCGAGCAGGGCCTGCATCACCTGCCCTCTTACCGCTTGATTCAGCGGATCCTCGTCTTCTGCGAGGCCGCCGGTGTCTATCAATAAGATTCGGCGCCCCCCATGGGAGACCTCTCCGTACAAACGGTCACGCGTCACTCCCGGTTGGTCGTCTACCAGCGCAAGTCGAGTACGTGTCAGTCTGTTGAATAAGGTCGATTTACCCACATTGGGCCGACCCACTAGCGCAACGACAGGAATCATCAGAACACCTAAACCCCGGAAATCCTCGGGCCCGACTTAACGAGCCGACCAGGCGGTCAAAGACCCGTTTTCCGATAGCGTCAGAAACTGCCCCTCCTGTGGCATCGGAAACAGGCGAAGGATGGCGCCACCCGAGCCCTTTTCCCGCCCTACTAATGTCCCGGTTTTGGCGTCGGCGACAAACAGATTGCCCTCGTAATCACCCACGACTGCGAGCCCCATCGCCTCAAGCCCAAGCGGTCCACTCACACCGCGATTTCGAAGCGCGGTTTGGCTCCAGGAAACCTCCCCGGAAGCGCTATCCAGCGCAATCCAGGTTCCATCATCAGCCGTCACCAGAATCTGTTCACCGACGGATCCCAAGGGCCGAATGGTCGACGTTTCGCTTTCCCAGCGGATGGTCTGGGTGGCTAGCGACAGCGCCGAAATCTTGGACTGGAAACCCGCCACATAAAGCGAATCGCTGAGTCGGTATGGGTCCGAGTCAATGTCCACCAGTCGATCCACCTCGTTACTGCCTCGGGGTCTGAAGATGGGAACGCTCCACAGCTCGCTCCCGGAGGCTATGTCAATGCCCGATAACCGCCCACTGGCGAAGCCGATCAGCGCGACGCCGTCAATCTCAACCGGTGTAGAAAGGCCGCGAACAGTCAGACCAGGTACCGACCGACGGACGCGCCAGAGCACCTCTCCGGATTGGCTATCCACGCCAATCACCTGTCCGTCACCAGACCTTAGAATCACCCGCCCCGCCGAGATTACCGGACGAGCAAGAATTTCGACGCCCATTTTTTGACGCCAGCGCGTCTCGCCGCCTGCCGCCTCAAACGCGACCACCTCACCATCGCGGGTCGTCACCACCACCAGACCCTCGCCGACCCCCACTCCAGCCGAGAGGGGCTCCTCGAGGCGATGCTCCCAGATTATTTTCCCAGTCTGCAGGTCAAGGGACGCCACTCGTCCCTTTGGCTCGGCCGCGAAAACGGCGTCGATCGTAACAAAGGGTGTCAGCAGGAAATTATGATTTGAATATCCCGCGCCCAGATCCACCCGCCAGCGTTTCTCCAGCGCGATGCTCGACTTGATCTTGGGCGCGTCCTGAACAGGCCCACCCTCGCGCATAAAGTGAATGGCGCCCGGGCCGCAGCCCGACACCATGGCAAGCATCAGAAAAGTAAAAACGACCCGAATCATCCTGCATCACGATCCCGGCGAGTCATGTTCAGCTTTGCATTCAGCAGCTGGGCGGCCTGCGAATTCGCGGCGGAATTGGAGAGCGCTTTCTCGTAAGCGCGAGCGGCGGCTTCCCACTCACCCGACGCTACGAGCGCATCACCCAAAAGCTCCTGGAATTGGGACACAAACCCATCGGTTGAGTCTGACTCGGCCAGCGTCTTTATCCGTTCGACATCGCCCGCCTGCAGAGCGAGAACAGCCAGACGGACCCGGGCCACCTGCTGCATCACGGGGTCCGGGCTGTTTTCCAGAATATTCTCCAAAGCACCCTGGGCAGCTGAGGGATCGCCTGCCTCCAACGCCTGGCGGGCGAGCATTAGCTGAGCGAGATCGGCATAGCCGCTGTCTGGATGATCGACCAGAAGCGCCTCAGCAGACTGCTTCAGTCCTTCCGTGTCGGCTGCTGAAGCCGAAGCGAGCATTTGCTCATAGAGCGCGGACGCTCTTTCGCTCTGGACGTTCTCATAGATACGCCAGCCCTGGATTCCTGCGACGCCGCCTACACCAAGCACGATCCCCGCTATGATGCCGGTACCGTTTCGCTTCCACCATTGGCGCAGACGCTCCGTTTCTTCATCGTGTGCGACATGCACCTGCCGTTCCGGCTGCTCGTTCTTCATTTTTCGCCTGATTGCTTACGGTTTAAGTATGAGTGATCGTGACTGGGAGGGGTAACCGGTCGCCGGAGAGACTCTTGCCCTCCCCTTAACAACAGCCGCCGATCGCGTCGGCTATTCGTGAGCCCTTTTGAGATGACGCTTTACGGCCTCGCCTATTTCAGTCGTGGGAACCCGCACCTGTTCTCCCCGGTCTCGCATGGGCTTCAACAGAACGGAGCCATGAGCCACTGAATCCCGGTCAACAATGACCGCAAGGCCTGCTCCGCTCAAATCGGCGCGTTTCATTTGCTTTTTGAGACTCCCCTGCGCAAACGCGAAAACAACGTCCATGCCGTGATCTCTCAGGGTTTCGGAAATTTTAACGCTTTCGGGGTCAAGATCGGTGATTTCAGAAATAACGAACACGTCGGGTTGGCTACTCGGAGCACGCTCGCCCGCCAATGAGACCAGCTCAATCAGCCTTTCAAGACCGCAGGCAAATCCAGCTGCCGGGGTTGGTCGGCCCCCCAATTGCGCCACCAGCCCGTCGTAACGTCCACCCGCGCACACGGCACTTTGAGCGCCTAGTTGGTCGGTAATCCACTCGAAAACAAAACCGGTGTAGTAATCCAGCCCCCTCACTAATTGCGTGTTGACATGAAACGCGATACCAGCCGCCGAGAGTAACGCCTGAAGCCGTTCAAAGTGCTCGCGCTCTGCCTTTTGAAGGAAGTCATGAAGGTCAGGCGCACCTTTGAGGATCTCGCGCGTAGCCGGATCCTTGCTGTCGAGGATACGCAAAGGATTGCGATCCAACCGACGCTGACTATCCGCATCCAGGTCGCTCTTGAAACGGCTAAGATAGTTACGCAATGCCTCACGAAAAGAGGCCCGACTCTCATCTGAACCCAGTGTATTGATCTCAAGGCGCAGCCCGTCAAGCCCGAGCATGGCCCAAAGTCGCTCGCCTAAACAAATCACTTCGGCCTCGATTTCCGGACCAGACCACCCCAACGCCTCGATGCCGAACTGATGAAACTGACGATAACGCCCTTTCTGCGGCCGCTCATGTCTAAACATGGGACCCGTGTACCAGAGCCGCTGGGTCTGGTTGTAGAGTAATCCGTGTTGATTGCCCGCGCGTACCGTCGATGCGGTTGCCTCCGGACGCAGCGTGAGACTGTCGCCGTTGTTGTCTGTGAAGGTGTACATCTCCTTCTCGACAATATCCGTCTGCTCGCCGATCGATCGATAAAAAAGCTCAGAGCGTTCAATAATCGGCGTGCGAATCTCGCGATAGCCATAACGGGCAGCAACCGCTCTTAACCGCGCTTCGAGATGTTGCCACTGGGCCGTCTGGCTAGGCAACAGATCGTTCATGCCACGAACGGACTGAAGGGCGTTTTTCGCGCTCACGGCATCACTGCCCGACACGAATTTTTGCATTAAGGCCCGTTCGCGGAACCGGTATCGCCATCTCACGCCCACCGTAAATGATACTGGAGCCCTCTGGATAACTCACCGCGAGGGTAAACGGCGGCAGACCCGAAAGACTCACAACCTTTCCCGACTCTACGTACCGACGCAAGAGCACCTGCTCATCCTTATCCCAGACCACAATATGCGTGTTCTCCTTTACCTTGATCACCAGTTCGCGGGAATCCGGCGAAACCGGACGACTTACGCTGCCGGATTCAGAGCCAATGGAGTTGGCAAACGCCGTCGCAAACTGAGGAGCAGTCACCTCGGGGGACGAATTACTCGACGAAGAGACGTTCTGATTCGTCTCACCGGGAGAAGATGGCGCGCTCGCCCTAACCGGCGCAGCGGCCAGGGACCCAGTAGTTTGGGCCGTCTGTGTGGCGCTTTTCTCGCTCTTCGCTACCTTGGTCGACTCAGATGAGTTTTCCGGCAGGGCCGTTACCGGGGCAGCAGCAAGCGCTTCGCTTGTAGTGCTTGGCGACACCGCATCAGAGGTCGTCGCCTCCTTGGTGAGCGCGGTCTCGACACTCGATGACTCTGCGCCGGCGGGTGCAGATTGCGCTGAATCATCACCCGTCGACGACGCATTCTCGGAAGGGCCCTCGACCGCGGCGTCACGGCTCGTAGCCGAGGTCGATGCCACCAGCGCTGGCGATTCAAGGGTCACCGCCAAAGGCGCGGCCGGAGCGGGCGCGCTTGCAGCCGCTTCGCTCGACGAATCTGCCACACCCAGGGGCGAGCGGGTTTCCTCCACAACGTCTATTCGCGCGCGCTCCACATCGGTAGAGCGATTCAAATAGGCGGCGTACAGACCACCGAACACGAATAGCAGAACAGCGGCAGTCACTACCCAGCGATAGTGAATAGGAACCGGCTGTCGTCGATTTTTTAACGCTTCTGTCAGAG
>Ga0181574_10005456_pt1 | contig 10887 bp, 11 predicted proteins | sample 101ome_24_FD_145600 | JGI IMG/M metagenome (GOLD analysis project Ga0181574, IMG submission 145600) | Coastal salt marsh microbial communities from the Groves Creek Marsh, Skidaway Island, Georgia - 101410AT metaG (spades assembly) | ecosystem: Environmental > Aquatic > Marine > Intertidal zone... | reverse complement strand
CGCCGACGGGAATACGACGGTAGTATATGGGATTGCCTTTGGAAGCTACATTTAGGATGTCCGTAAGGAGTACGATTTTCAGGCCGCGCACACCCGAGTTTTCAGCAGGGGGTTCATCCAGCGCTTTAAATACCGTCTTTTTGTCGCCCTTGCCTGGTTGGATAGCGATGTAATTTCCGGAAAGTAGTGTGTCGAGTCCCGAGATACCTCCGAGGTCGATTCGTGGTTTGACGAGCCAGAATTCGGATCCCTCCACCGCGGTATGGCGTGCACTGTGATGCAGTTCGGCCTCTACCAGTACGCTGTCGTTCTCAGGTCTGATGCTGACTGATTCAACGATTCCAACGGACACGCCCCTATACATTATATGGGTTTTGTGGGCTTCGATACCTCCGCCATCGTTAAAATGAAGGACAATTTTTTGCCCGGATTCCTGGGTGCTTTTGTAGTAGAGCCAGCCACCTACCAGTGCGGCGATCAGGGGGACTATCCAAACGGAAGAGATTCGCCGACCTTTTTTAATGACGGGTTTGCTTACATCGTTTTCTTCACTCATGATTCAACTACTTTCATTTTATCCCAGATGAGTCGGGGATCGAAGCTGTTTGCGGCGAGCATGGTTAAAACTACGACCGCACCGAAAGCGGTGGCGCCGAAGCCCGCACTGACAGATGCAAGACGTTCAAACTGCACGACGGCTACAAGGATGGAAATGACAAAGATGTCGAGCATTGACCAGCGGCCAATAAATTCAATGAGGCGAAAGGCGAAAGTGCGCTGCAAAGGAGACGTTTTCCAGCGGAAGTGGATGGAGAGCAATAAGTAAAATATGCCGAGCAGCTTGATGAGCGGGACTGCGATGCTGGCGATAAATATCAGTAGTGCAATCCCATACATGCCTTCGTGCATCAGTTGTAAAACGCCTGACATGATCGTGCTGGGCTCGCCTTGTCCAAGCATGATTGTATTCAGAACGGGAAAGGTGTTTGCGGGTATAAACAAAATAGTGGCTGCGATGCTGTAAGCCCAAGTGCGACCCATGCTGTGCGGTTTTCGGGTGTGTACTTCTGCTCGGCAGCGTGGACAACTCAACGAATGCTCCGGCTTTTCGCGGTCAATCGCGAGCAGGAGTTTGTTGCAGGATTGGCACAATATGTAGCCGCATTCCAATGCAGATTTCATGCGGTCTCCATGCGATCCCAAACTTCGTGCTCATCCAGTGTAACCGAACAGAATACCGACACCAGCATCAATCCGGCGAAGGAGTACAGGCCGATGCCTGCAATTACGTCGGCGAGATCGCCGAGTTTGGTAAAGGCAATCAAGAGACTCAGCATGTAGACTTCAAGCATGCCCCAGGTGTTGAGCTTTTGGTAGCAGCGAAACAAGCCGGGCAGTCCGCGTGCCTGACGCTCTGCCGGCTTGCGAACACCCAGGAGGGTTACGGTAAGAATAATAAGTTTTAGAAAGGGGGCAGCTATACTGGCTGCGAAGGTTAGCAGGGCGATGGCAGGGTGTCCCTCTCGTGCGAGACTTGCCACGCCGGTAAACAGGGTCGCGTCGTGTTCGAGGCCGAGCACCTTGAGCTGAATAATAGGATAAAGATTTGCGGGAATAAAAAGTATCAACCCGGCGATGGTCCAGGCAAGCGTACGGTTCAGACTGCGGGTTTTATTGCGATACAGGATGTAGCCACACTGTGGACAACATGCCGTAGTCCCGACCTCGATAGGCTCATAGTGAAAGAGCAGATCGCACTCGTGGCAAGCACCCAGCTTTTTTCCCGATACCGACATGGTGCATTCATCCAACGTTAAATTGGTTGGATTTCAAATACAAGATGGGAGAAAAAGGTCCATTATCCGGAGATAAAGGTGCGTCGTTCGGAGAGATCGTTCAGGGCATGTCGGATATCGGTAAAAGCAACTGCCAACAAGTGGTACAGGTCGTGCATCTGGTGGTGTAGGGCCAACCGGTGTTGAGCGGCCAGTTCAAAACCCCGTTTTCCGGCCGCTTCGTAAAATTTTAGGCGTGGGCTGCCACTGCGTTGGGAGCGATAACGAATGTGCTCTGGGAAGATTCCGGTCATGAACAGATAGTGATTTCCCATGTACACGAGAATGTCATATCGCGAACGCTCGTCGGCGTTTGCCATCAGTGACCAGAGCTCGGAAGTAAATTCATAACACGCGCGTCCTCCATCAGTGATCGACGATCTCAAATGTGCACTCTGCGCCCATTCACTGAGGAGGGTGGCGATGTAGTCGGCAAGGTCCCGGCTGTTGAGTCCAGCCTCGCAGAGACTCTTACGCACCAGGATGTAGAAATAGAAAGAGAGGGAGACCTTTAGCTGACAGGGAGATTCCCGCAGAGCATCATACAGGTCGGGGTCATCGAGAATGTGGTCACGCGTTTGTGGGTCGGTGAGTAAATGGCATAAAAATTTGGATTGAGATGCGGAGGGGGAGAGTACCGAAGTGATGAAATCTACATCAAACTCGGTCAATATTTCCCGACAGTTTGGTTTAATCCGCCTCATAAAAAGTACGTTTATTCAACGTATATGAATAGACGTTACTGGAAAGTCCTTTAATCTACCGCATCCGGGCGTTTTTGAAAAGGGTCGCGGCACGTTTTACTACGTTTTCAGACCAATCTCTGGCCATGGCATGCGGATCCCTGTTTTGTATGGATGGCGTGGCCGTGACTTTATCAGGGCTAATTAATGCATTCTTGAAATGTCTCCAGTGATCAGCAGTGCGATCTTCGAGGTCTCCGAAGATAATCGTCGACTCGGTATTGATGCCTCGTGGCGATGAGGTGTGCATCTTGATGCGCATCTCTTTCAGTTTGCCTTTAAAATCATGGTGCAGATCAAATTGACTGCCGCCCAGTGCAACCCGCGCCTCACGTAGCATATTCGTCTCCGCTTGGAACAATGTTGCCACCGAATTCAATTGCAATCCGACAGCGTGGAGGTCCGCGCGGATCAGTGTGTCGCGTCCCTCCATGGGGCCGATTTTACCAAAGATCCCGCAGAGAGCGGATTGATCCGATTGCACGAGATCACCAGTCATTTCCACTTTTGAGGTGACCACCTCACGGGTTTGGGTGTTGCCGAGAATCAAGCCTTCGGCGACTACATGGACATTGGTGAAGCCGAGGTCAAGCGGGCGAGGTTGGACGTTGTCGTCCTCGTAGGTCAAGATGTCGCTGTGGAATACAATTTTTCCGATTTCGAATGGATGATCAGGAGTGTCAGTCCTCAGTTGGCGCCCGGTTTTTCGGAGTAGGGTTTGAGGTACATAGATATGTAACTCCTCAATTGAATGGCCGAAGGGTAGCTTGTTACTCAGTTTCAGGTCGAATGCTTTTATGAAAGCGCCGGAAGCAACAACTTCAAGAGTGCTGTCATCACTGATTTCATCCATGTAAAAGGCTTGTGCATCAGTGGCGGTGACGCGAGCCATTCGCCAAAGGGTTATGCTTGGTGAATCTGGCCACGTGCCGACATTGATGGCGCCTGTGCGGTTTCGCACAAACAGGAATACCGGGGACTTCAGGTCAAGCGATGCAATATTCACTTCGCCACGCAATAGGGCCATGCGGGGAAAGTGAATAGTTGCCTTTGGCGTATCCAGAAAATTGCCAGGCCCAAAGTCGGCGGGTTGTTTGATGCGTAGATTTGTAAAAGTAGCAACGCCCTTGAAAGGGTCGATGTATATTTCGTCGTACTCCACCGCGTCGCCCAATAAGGCCGGCAGCATGTCTTGTGCATATTTTTGGGATAGGGTAGGGAGCAGTCCGGCCGCGAATAGCACGATGAAGAAGAGCAACATCCATGCGTACCTCTTGGCGGTTTGCTGTTTTCCATGTTGCGTAGCCATCGTATGTATATTATTGAGTTGTCAGGGGTGGGGTCAATTGCGATGGCGGATAATTTCCAGATTGAAATAATGGATTGGCAGACCGGGCGCAAAGCATTGTCTGCGGTACGTCGAGATGTGTTTATCATGGAGCAAGGCGTACCCGAGGAGATCGAATTGGATGACCGGGATATCCGCTGCACGCATGCCCTTGGTCTGCTGAACGGGACTCCTGTAGCGTGCGGTCGATTGGTGCCCGATGGCCATATTGGTCGGGTAGCGGTCGTGGCAGCGTATCGGGGGCGTGGCTACGGTAAGGCCGTAATGTGTGAGCTGATTGATCTGGCTCGGGATAGGGGCATGGAAAAGATTGGAATCTCTTCTCAGTTACAGGCGCTTCCGTTTTATGAAACGTTGGGTTTTACGCCGGTTGGTGAGGAATTCATGGAGGCGGGTATTGCGCATCGCAAGATGGTGCTGATTTTAACTGCCGATTAGTTTTAGACCAAAGGTTAGCCAAAGGGGCAGGGTGACAATACTTAGCGCCGAAGTTGCAAGGACGACACGTATTGCTGTTTCAGTATCACTTTGATAATGGCTGGCGAGGACGATGGGGAAGACGGCGCTGGGCATGGCGACCTGAAGGACAATGACCCGTTTAAGTTCAATGCTGAACGGCAATAGAACTGCGAGGCAGAGCATGACGGCAGGAAGTAATGCCAACCTCAGCATACAGGCTGGGAGACCAACGCGTAGGCTGGTCCATTTGGGCATGCCGGTGAGGTGGTTGCCCATCGTCATCCCAATCATAAGTAATGCAAGCGGGATGGCGCAGTTTCCGAGCATGTCGAAGGTACCCATGACGACTGTGGGAACGGTGTGATCGAGGTCTGTCAAGGTGATAGTCACGGCGAAAAGTATCGCGCAAAGTGGGGGATTGATGATGTGTCGAATGGATCGCTGGTTGAATCTGCCGGTTAACAGGGCGATACCGATACTCCACAGTGCGATTTCGACACCGACATTGTGCAGAAATAATGCCCCGATGGTTGCGTCGTCGAAAATTGACATGGCAATGGGTATGGGGATGAATCCGTAGTTGAAATTACCCGTGGTGAGGGCGAATGATCCGCGCACCTGTCGATCGCGTAGACCGAAAAATGGTGCGATCAAGTAGCAGGCAAGATAGCCACTGCTTACAAAGAAGAATCCGACGAGCGGTGCGTAGAGTAAGGTGCTCGAATCTTCCAGCGTGGGGTTGCCGATGATTCGAGCTAATATGAGTGCTGGAAAAAAGAGGTTAATGGTCAGGCGTGTAAATGTGCGATCAAAACTATCTGGCACGAATTGAGTTTTTCTTAAGACGATGCCAATAGCCACGATGCTGAAGACCATGAAGACGGAATTAATGATGACGGTATAGGAGGTCATGAATACAGTTTGGCTCAGTCTGAGCCGATCAAGCCTTATCGTGCCACGCCCCGAACGGGTGCGCGCTCAACTGAAGGTTTGTGTATCGTGGATCATCCGAGACCTCTATGCCCACCCAGTGGGGTAGAGTAATCTGTTGCGCTTCGTCTTTGAGTTCAATTTCCGCGACGATCAGTCCGAGGTTGTCCCCGCGAAATTCATCCACTTCCCAGGTAGCACCATCTATCTGCACAAAGTATCGGGTTTTTTCGACAATGGGAGGGTCGCATAGTTGTTCGAGCATTTCCTGGGCTTCTTCCCAGCAGATAGGATACTCGAATTCACTGCGGGTGATCCCCGATCGTTGTCCCTTGATGGTGATGTATCCCTGATCACCTGCGGTGCGCACACGTACGGTCACGCCACCCCGGGTTAAGATGTAACCCTGCTGGAAAGGAACACCTTCACTGGCAGAGGCGCGCCACGCATCATTGATGACGAGAAATTTGCGTTCGATTTCGAGGGGCATGGTAGACGAGGTCGCGATTGAAACTTGGCCAAGTCAGGTCGGTGTAGAAACAAAGAGCGGTTAGCACATGAAAGATAGATCAGGATGCATTCAAGGGCCAGTACACACGGGCGATTGCACCTCCGGACTCTGTATTTGTCACGGATAGTCCGCCCTCGTGCAGTTCCATGATTTGCCGGCAGACACACAGGCCCAGACCCGTACTTTTTTTGGCAATCTTCGTCGTGAAAAAGGGTTCGAACAGCTTGAGTAAAACTTCTTCTGCAATACCCGGTCCACTATCTTGGATCTCAATCAATACAGCGTCGGCTGAGTTGGCCCCGATGTTTTTTTGATCTACTTTGGTTATGTGGCGTACCTCAGAGAGGGGAACAATAGATGCGGTTATGCTAAGTCGGTCCCCACCATTCTCTTCCATGGCGTGGTAGGCATTAGTGATCAGGTTCACCAGAACTTCGAGGATTTTATGGCGGTCGATATCTACCTGCTTGAGAGGCTCCTTGATGTCGATCGTACAGGCTATTTCGCCTTGTTCCGGGGAATTTTGAGGCGTGGACACGGCTTCCTCGATCAACTCTTTGACGTTGCAGTTTTCGCGCTCGACAATCTTAGGTGCTCCGAAGTCGAGGAGTCCGCCGATGATGTCGGTGGCTCGCTCAACGGCTGTATTGATATCATCAATGACTTGATGCCCCATGTCTTCTTCGGGTAGGCGCCCCCCCACGAAGTTAACACCCATTTTGATAATTTGCAGAGGGTTTTTCACCTCGTGTGCGACCCCGGCAGCAAGACGGCCGATAGTTTTCATCTTTTCCGCCTCGACGAGGCTGAGTTGAGCATGCTTGAGATCAATCAAGGTTTCCTCGAGTTCGGCTTCACGGCGGTGCAGAATGTTATTGATCCGGTGAAGTTGTTGCTTGTCTTCGTGGCGCTTGATGGCGTACCGCAAAATTCTGGATAGAATGCCTGGAATCTTGGTGGTTTCTTTTACGTAGAAGTCCTGCGCACCGGCCTGAATGGCTCGTATGGCCATGCCATCGTCTTCGAGTCCAGTGGAGATGACGATGGGGATTCGGCCCTGCACGATTTTATTTACCCGATCAAAAGTTTCCCAACCACGGGATTCGCCCACATTCAAATCGAGTAGGATGACGTCGGAATTAGTCTCCCGAAGTGCAATATCCGCATCGGGCATGTTGTCGATGGTTGTGACGTTGAAGGGGACCCGGGTGAGCCTCTGGAGAGCCATTTCAACCATGTACGCGTCCGCCGGATTATCCTCAATGGCAAGTACTTCGATGGTCTTCTGATCACCAACCGTGCTGTCACCGACCCTGTTCTTGTCAGGTTGGCCAACCATACTTTGTTCGGGCTTATCCATGTTGGGTATTATTTATCTCTTTGCTCTGAATCACGTGGCGTGGAATGAATATTTTTTGACCGTTGGGGTGGGATCGTGGGCTAATTAACAGCCATTTCAATTGCATTAATCATCTTATCGACATCGACCGGTTTGGCGAGGAGTCTGTCCGGTTGCAGGCCAGAGTGATTTCCACGCTCGAAATATAGTTGAGTAAATGGTAGCGGGTTTATCGCTGCACTTCAACAGTTAATTTTCCGGTGATTTTCGGGTTAATGGACCCAGAATCGAGGGTGGATAACCTGAATATGTGGCTTGACGTGGTGGAGGGGAGTCGGCAGTACATCTCCTGTATAGAAGGTGTTTTATTTGCTCGCATTGCAGGGCGGGCTGGATTAGCCTGCGATCGGTTTAAAAAGAGGTATCTGGGCCGGATATACGTTACCGGCGAATTGGACATAAGACCATGGAATTTAAAGACTTGAAGAAAATTCTGGATCAGATGGTGGCATCTGAGCTGAGTGAATTGGAGATTGAAGATAAGGGCTTCCGATTGTCTGCCAAGAGGGGTGGCGGCGGCGAACCGCAGTACCTGGTCTCACCACAGCCAATGCCCGCTGCTTTACCTGCGTCTTCACCGGCTCCTGCTGCGACTCCACCCGCTGAGGCTGGTGGAACCGCGGGTGGGGATAGTGATGACGGTTTTGATGCCATTGTCGCGCCTGTAGTCGGTACTTTTTACCGTTCACCATCCCCGGAATCTGATCCCTTTGTCAAAGTGGGCGATCAGGTCGATGAAGACACCGTGGTGTGTATTGTCGAGGCGATGAAGGTCATGAATGAAATCAAGGCGGAGCGCAAGGGGGTCATTCGCAAGGCTTTGGTAGATAACGGTGACCCTATAGAATATGGCCAGCCTTTGTTTGCCATTGATCCCAACTGACCCCGGACTGTACTCCGTCGCCCAAGCCCTATACTGAATCATGTTCGAACGCGTACTCATAGCCAATCGAGGTGAGATTGCCCTGCGTATTATCCGTGCCTGCAAAGACCTGGGTGTAAAAACCGTTGCTGTTTACTCCAGTGCAGATGAAGATGCCATGCACGTTCAACTGGCAGACGATGCCATATGTATTGGACCACCGGCTGCGACGGACAGCTACCTAAAGATTCCCAACATAATCAGTGCTGCCGAAATAACCGATGCTGACGCTATTCACCCTGGTTATGGGTTTCTGGCCGAGAACGCGCACTTCGCAGAGATTTGCTCGAGCTGTAACATCAAGTTCATCGGCCCGTCGCCCGAGAATATTCGCATGATGGGGGATAAAAATACCGCCCGCTCCACGATGCGTAAAGCGAAGGTTCCTATTACTCCGGGGAGTGATGGAGTTCTCACCAGTGAGGATGAAGTACTCAAATGTGCCCGAGATATGGGCTACCCTGTGATCATAAAAGCGTCAGCAGGTGGCGGGGGTAAAGGCATGCGGGTAGCGCACAATGATGCCAGTGTGATCAAAGCCTATAATACGGCGATGGCGGAGGCTGAGCGGGCCTTCGGGAATGCTGATGTATACATGGAGAAATACGTCGAAAGTGCCCGACACATCGAGGTCCAGATCATGGCCGATGAGCATGGCAATGTTGTTCACTTGGGGGAACGTGATTGCAGTATCCAGCGACGCCATCAAAAGTTGCTGGAAGAAGCACCGTCTCCTTTGCTTAAAAATGATGTCCGCAAAAAAATGGGGGATGCGGCTGTGAAGGCTGCTAAGGGGATCAAATACAGCAATGCGGGCACGGTTGAATTTCTATACGATGAAAGTACCGAGAAGTTCTACTTCATGGAAATGAACACTCGTATTCAAGTTGAGCATCCAGTGACTGAGGAGGTGACCGGCTTCGACTTGATCAAAGAACAATTGTGTGTGGCTTCTGGCGAAAAGCTCTCCTTTACTCAGAAGGAGGTTAATACCACGGGGCATTCTATCGAATTTCGAATAAATGCCGAGGACCCTTCTCGTGATTTTGCTCCGGCCCCGGGCTTGGTTAAGTGGGTGAACTTTCCGGGAGGTATTGGCGTGCGGACCGATTCATGCGTATACTCCGGCTACAAGATTACACCGTACTATGACAGTATGGTGGCTAAGTTGATCGTGCGTGGTCGAGACCGCAACGAGGCCATTGCTCGATTGAAGCGCGCGTTGGAGGAGTTTATTGTGGATGGACCGCCTACTACTGTACCGTTGGGGCAGGCATTGATGAATGATCATCAGTTCATCGTGGGCGAATACAATACGGCCTATCTCGAAAAGTTCATGAATGAGCGGTTTTAGTCCGCGATGAACTGGGATTCGCTCATCGATGGCCACCGTGAAGTGGTTGATTACATTCGCGAGCAAATGGCGGAAGCCGTTGACGCAGTCTCCGAACAACTTATTAAGGCTCTCGTCGCCGGAAATAAAATTCTGATTTGTGGCAATGGCGGCAGCGCGTGTGATGCGCAGCACATGGCCGGCGAATTGGTGAATCGCTTCCTCATTGCCGAAAGTCGACCCTATGCTGCGATTGCGTTGACCGCTGATGCGGCGGTAATGACCTCGATCGGTAATGATTTTGGATTCGATCAAGCTTACCAGAAACAGGTAGAGGCACTCGGACGGACGGGAGACGTTTTGATTGGTATATCGACCAGTGGAAACTCCCCTAACGTGGTAAAAGCGGTTGAAGCTGGTAAGTTGCGTGGACTGACGACGATAGGTTTTCTGGGTGGTGACGGCGGTCAGATGGCCGCCATGGTAGACCATGCGCTCACCATTGGTTGTACGAAGACTGTACCGCGTATACAGGAAGGGCACCTTGTCATCCTGCATGCTATCTGCGAAGCAGTAGAGGAAGCATTGGAAAGTCGGAGATTGGATTATGAGTAAGAATAAGTTGGTGGTTGTTGGATCTATCGGTATCGATACGATCGAAACGCCACGCGAAAAACGTGAACGTATACTGGGGGGATCGGCAAGTTATGCTTGTGCGGCTTCATCTTTTTTTGCTCAGACGGGCATGGTAGGTGTAGTGGGGAGCGATTTTCCAGAGGCTTATCAAACCCTCTACAGAAAATTTGATATCTGTACAGAAGGCTTGCAGGTGGAGGAGGGTAAAACGTTTGCTTGGTCCGGCGTGTATCATGAGAATATGGATGATCGCGATACCTTGGAAACCCATCTGAATGTGTTCGAACATTTTTCGCCAACCATTCCTGAAAGCTACGTGGATGCACCGTATCTTTTTCTGGGTAACATTGCTCCGGCTTTGCAGTTGGATGTCCTCAAGCAAGTCAGGAATCCTAAGTTTACCTTGGTCGACACCATGGATCTTTGGATCAACATCGCACGGGACGAATTAGTTGATGTCGTGGGCAAAGTGGATATGCTCACGTTGAACGAATCCGAAGCTCGTCTGTTTACTGATAAACATCATTTACTCGAAGCGGCTCCCGCTTTGCTGGAAATGGGCCCTAAATATGTGTTGATCAAAAAAGGTGCCAACGGGTCCATGCTGTTTTCTGAGAGTGGTGAGTTGTTCATGATTCCCGCATTCCCTGTGCGTAACGTAGAGGATCCCACTGGTGCAGGCGATAGCTTTGCGGGTGGCCTCATGGGGTATATTGCGGAGCAGGACAATGTCGAAGAAGCAACTTTGCGGCAAGCTATGATGTACGGTGG
>Ga0181574_10005455_pt1 | contig 10887 bp, 13 predicted proteins | sample 101ome_24_FD_145600 | JGI IMG/M metagenome (GOLD analysis project Ga0181574, IMG submission 145600) | Coastal salt marsh microbial communities from the Groves Creek Marsh, Skidaway Island, Georgia - 101410AT metaG (spades assembly) | ecosystem: Environmental > Aquatic > Marine > Intertidal zone... | reverse complement strand
CATATTTAGGAAAGGGATCATTCCCCCAGTTTTCAACCCCGAGTAGGGAAATAGAATCTGACCCTTTATGGATCGTTCGTCGAGTATTATTTAATAAGTCAAAGCCTGCGTCGCGATGAATTCCTTCTAATTGTGTACGGTTTTTTTTACGTTCCTCTTCGTTTTTAAAGGGCATATAATCACCATAGTCATGATTTCCAAGTATCGAATATTTTCCGAATGGAGCCTCCAATTCTCGAAGCATTTCAACGAAGGGTAGGGCTTCTTGAGGACGATTATTTACGAGGTCTCCTGTAAATACAATCATATCAGGATTGCCATTAGAAAGAAGTTGGAGTCCTCCGCGCACTTGTTCAAGATCATCAAAGCTTCCTGCGTGAAAATCAGAGAAGTGCGCAATTTTAAATCCATCAAACTCTTCTGGTAAGTCGTCAAAGAAAAGCGTCAGCTCTTTTACTTGGTAGTTGTATTTCCCACGAGTGATAGCGTAAATAGTGCCCGAAATTGGAATTACGGCAAGGCTCAAGGAAATATTTCGAACGAATCTTCTTCTGCTAGGCATAGCAGAATCGTTACGTTTTTCTTTTTTTATTTTCCTTGTAATGTATACTGGATAGCGAAAAATATCTTCAATTAGAAAAGTTGCTGCTATTAATAGTTTAGCAAGAAAAACACCGAATGTGAATCCTGTAATGATATTTAATAGGTAATGCGCATTGTATATCCCTTGACCTGCGCGATAAATGGTTAAAATAAATCCCAAGAAAAAGAGAAAAGTAGTTACAGGAATGAACCACTTAAAGAAGCGAAAAATTCGTTTGCTGACTGTTTTTTGTAATCCTCTCCAAGTATATATATCTAACAGGGAACAAAGAATTGTGATAATGGAGAATGCAATGATGTATCTGTAACTCATGTGAATCGTGACAAGGATTATTCATGAAACAGGTGGAATAGTGTTCTGTTCACACCACGGGAAAAAAGCCTAATGAATCAAGCTGTTCAGTAGGTCTGTGATGTTCGGTAAAGTAATCATTTCTTGCTTGGCCTCCACAATTGATTCTTCTTCATGAACTGAGTTATTTGTTGGGGCTTCTGAGCCAGCAGGAGCAGTGTATTCTTTTGTTCCAACGAATTCAACTTCAAATTGGCCATCATTTAAATCTTCAATGAGTTCTTTGATTTGGTCGGTTGTCACACCTATGTTATTGTGGTATACGGCAATATTTCCAAGTCCAGTTTGTTCATCAAAAGTAACGTCCACTTGCGTCGCCATTTCTTTTTCAAAAAGTCCTTTACGGATTGATCCTCCGCAACCATGCTGACAGACCATGCCGGTGACATTGAACTCAGAAATAGAGTTTGGAATGGACTTATCCTCACTACAGGCTACTAATACAGCTGAGATAGTGATGAAAAGAAATGCGAAGATTTGGATATTTTTCATAGTCGAAAACATACGATTTGTTGTCAAATGTACGAACAAATGAAACAATTTGCTTAATCAGTAAGATTTTTTAACACTTTCAACGATTTCTAAATTACATTTGTCGGATGAGTCGAGAATTAAAAAACTGGGGCATGCTCCTTTTCCTGGCAACGATATGGGGAAGTTCTTTCATTCTTATGAAAAGAGGGATGATTGATAAGGTTTCAGGTGATTCCATCTTCAGTAGTAACCAAGTAGGAGCGATGCGTATGCTTTTTGCTTCATCCGCTTTGTTGCCATTAGGGTTGAGGTACTTCAAAAGCTTCAATTCAGTGAAATTTATTTTGAGCTTGGCAGTGGTCGCTTTCTTAGGTAATTTCGTGCCGGCCTTCCTTTTTACGTATGCTGAAACAGGTATTTCTTCAGGATATGCTGGAATGTTGAACAGTTGTACACCGATTTTCACGTTAATCATAGGGACGTTATTATTTAAGCAGCCACTCGTTCGATTGCAAGTATTAGGGGTGGCAATTGGTACGGTTGGAATTGTTTGGTTGGTGAATGGAGTGTCAGTAGTAGATACTTCTGGTTCGGTGTGGCATGTGTTGGCGGTAGTCTTGGCTACCTTATTTTATGCAATTAGCGTTAACACCATTAAGTATAATTTAAACGGAATAAAGCCCTTAAAGATTACCTCTATGGCGTTTACTTTATCGTTTATTCCTGCTTTATTATTGTTCTTCCATTTCGATACACCGGCGACTATAGTTTCGAACTCTTACGCTCCAAGCGCATTGATTTATATTGGTATTTTAGCATTGATAGGAACAGCGTTTTCGGTAGTTATATTTAATATTCTGATTGCGAATAGCTCGGCCTTATTTGCGAGTAGTGTTACCTATTTTATCCCAATTGTAGCCTTGCTCATTGGATTGTGGGACGGAGAAGTAATGTCTATTTATCAAGTACTTGCTATGCTAGTGATCTTATCTGGGGTTTATATTGCGAATGTATTGGGTAAGAGAAAGGAAAAAAAAGACCAAAGAATTTAGTCGTTTTTATTTGTTTAAATAAATTTTTGCTACATTTGCAGTCCAATTTTTGGAAAGAATAATTAAAAATTAAAGCTATGTACGCAATTGTAGAGATAGCAGGGCAGCAGTTTAAGGTGCAGAAAGACCAAAAAGTTTTCGTTCATCGTTTGGACGCTGAAGAAGGAGCAAAAGTTGATTTTGACAAAGTTCTTTTGACAGATGCTAAAGGGAAAGTAAACGTTGGCGCCCCAGCTATAGAAGGTGCAAAAGTTTCTGCTAAAGTAGAACGTCACCTGAGAGGTAACACTGTAATCGTTTTCAAAAAGAAACGAAGAAAAGGATACCAAAAGAAGAATGGTCACCGTCAGTATTTAACGGAGATTACCATTACAGGAATTAAAGGATAAACTAGGAATTATTGATTCAAATAATTTCAGAAAAAATTAAATAAGATGGCACATAAGAAAGGAGTCGGTAGTTCGAAAAACGGTCGTGAGTCAGAAAGTAAGCGATTAGGTGTTAAGATTTTTGGTGGGCAACCAGCAATTGCAGGTAACATCATCGTTCGTCAAAGAGGAACACAACACCACCCAGGTGATAATGTTGGAATTGGAAAAGACCATACATTATATGCATTGACTGATGGCTTGGTTCACTTTAGAAAGAAAAAGGACAATCGTTCGTTTGTTTCTGTTGTACCTTTTGAAGGAGCAGAGGCATAATTCGAACTTAATATATTTTTTGAGAGGCGCATTAGTATTGATGCGCCTTTTTCTGTTACCAATTTTTTATTAATTTCATGTTCTATTTAGGTGATGATGTCCACCTTGAACCGCCCTTGTGCTGATGACGTCTGCTAACATTAATGAAGATTTTGATGAAACAGACGTTGTACACTAATTTGATATTTTGGACGCTAAGCATTCTTCTTATTGGAGTTGTTGTAGGTTCTGCATCCGCTCTTTTCTTGGTAACATTAGATTTAGCTACAGCAACCAGGACGTCCAGCGACTTTTGGATACTGCTATTACCCCTCGGCGGGGCTATTATTGGCATTGGTTATCATTACCTTGCGAAAGGAGTTGAGAAAGAGAGTAACCTACTCATTTCGGAAATGATTGAACCAAAACATCGCATCCATTGGAAATTAGCACCTATTGTAATGGTTGGTACTGTATTAACCCACTTGCTCGGTGGGTCTGCTGGACGGGAAGGCACGGCCGTACAAATGGGAGGAGCTATTGCAGATCAATTTGGGACACTCTTTAAGCGCGCAAACCTCAATCGTAAAATTCTGCTCCGAATGGGAGTTGCTGCAGGATTTGCCGGTGTATTCGGTACGCCAATCGCAGGTGTGTTATTTGCGTTTGAGTTGGATCGAAAAATTAAGTTAGATGTTCAGGGCTTTACTCCGATCATATTAGTCAGTATTCTTGCCGATTATGCATGCCAATTATGGGGAGTTGAACATACTAGCTACGCCGCAGTTCAATTGCCTGATGTTTCTTTCACAAGTATTGGTTTTGTTTTGATTATAGCAGTTGTTTTTGGTCTTACGGCGATGGTATTTAGCCTTTCGAAGAAGTATTTGACAAGTGGACTTAAACAGTACATGCCGAATGATATACTGAGGATTTCACTTGGCGGGGGGCTGATAGCATTGGTTGCTTTAATTTTCAATTTTCAGTCTTATTTAGGTTTAGGGATTCCTATTATCGAAGAAGCGTTTACTGCTGAATCTGGATTGGAAGTATTCGCAATAAAGGTTCTTTTTACAGTTTTCACTTTGTCTGTTGGGTTTAAAGGTGGAGAAGCTACCCCATTATTCTTCATTGGAGCGACATTGGGAAGTGCATTAGCTATGTTTGTACCATTACCCACATCGTTTTTAGCAGGGCTTGGGTTTATCGCTGTTTTCGCTGGTGCAACCAATTCCCCGTTAGCTTGTGCCGCTATGGGGATGGAAATGTTTGGTCCAACAGGCGGTCTGTGGTATCTATTGGTTTGCGTAATTGCTTTTTATATTTCTGGAAAAACCACTGTTTATTCTGCACAAAGCGTACACTTATTTAAGTATAATTTAAGGAGTTAGTTTTGCGCTTTGCGCGTTGCAGGTCGCAAGTTCCATTTTGTGCGTGAAACCTTTGACTTGAAACTTGAAACTGACAAAGTTAATCTACCAAACTAAACACATATAAATTCTCTCGCGCGATTTGAGCACATCTTTCGGCATACTTTTCTGTTTCTAGGTCTGTTCCATCAAAGATTTTTGGATCTTCATAGGTAGTTGCAACACGCAATTCCACTCCTGGAATAAAAGGACAATTTTCCTCTGCATCTGAGCAAGTCATGATAGCTACGAAATTGGCTTTTGGATTCTCCGGAGTATCATACAGCTTGGAATAACAAAGAATAGATTTATTTTCCCCAAATAGTATAGTATATTTTTGATTTTTCGAATGGTCTCCCTTAGTGACATTAAAACCAATATTTTCCAAGGTGTTAAGAACATTTCTATGAAGTGCAGTCGCTTCAGTTCCACCTGAATATGTTTTGATATTTTCGACGCCGTAGTAATTAGCCGCAACAGCTCCCCATAGTTGTCCAAAATGACTGCGACGCGAGTTGTGGGTGCACACATACATTAATTGTATTGGAGCGTCCTGATCCTCTTTTTCATTAATGTATTTAGCAATCCTTTCTAACAACATCTTCCGTGCTTCAGGAATCAACGCGAATTCCTGAATCCGCTGTAAACAATACGATTTAATTTCAGCTTTCATCGTCTCATTAATAAATTTAGAACGTAGAGTTCAGAACTCAGAATTTAATACCTCCACCGATTCGCCAATGCCACCAGTGATAACATAACTGGCACTTCAATTAATACTCCCACAACGGTTGCTAATGCTGCCCCCGAATTCAAACCGAATAACGCGATCGCCACGGCTACTGAAAGCTCGAAGAAATTACTCGCGCCTATCATTGCTGCAGGAGCACAAATGGAATGTTTTAGCTGTAAAAAACGTCCACCAAACCAAGAGATAAAAAATATCGCGTATGCTTGAATCGTGAGAGGTATGGCGATTAGGAATATTATAAATGGTTCTTCAATAATTTTATTTCCTTTAAAGGCGAATAATAAAATCAATGTGGACAGAAGAGCAATGATAGATATAGGTTTCAGCGCACCAAGAAATTTTTCTTTAAACCATTGCTCCCCTTTGGAACTAATAAGAATCCTGTTAGAAAGATAACCAGCAATCAATGGAAGTACAACAAAAACAACTACTGATGTTACTAATGCTTCGTAAGGAATACCTACTGCACCATTGACTTGAATTCCGAATAGACCAAATAATCCAGCAATAATTGGAATGAATGCTACGAGTAAAATCAAGTCATTGATAGCAACTTGTACCAATGTGTAATTAGCGTCACCTTTTGTTAGGTAAGACCAAACGAAAACCATTGCGGTACATGGGGCTGCCCCGAGTAGAATCGCACCTGCTAAATACTCATCTGCGTTTTCTGGCGAAATCCATGCTCCGTATAATTGGTGAAAGAATATCCAACCAAAAAACGCCATCGTGAAAGGCTTGATGAACCAATTGACAACCACCGTAAGTCCTAAGCCTTTCCAATTTCGCGACACATATTTTAGAGATGTAAAGTCGATCTGAACCATCATCGGATAAATCATTAGCCAAACTAGAATAGCTACAGGAACGTTAACGGTTGATATATTCCAATTGCTTAAATAGTGTATGTTATCTTCAAAAGTAAAGCCTACCACGATTCCTACAACAATGCAAATAAGCACCCAAAGTGTAAGGTATTTTTCAAAAGTTCCCATCGTCAAATTTTAGCAGCAACCTCCAACGGGAGTGCATGAATTGGAGTCCTTTCCAATCGTTTGAAGTTGTATTTTTTGCTTTTGTTTGGGAATCCCGCATTGGTCCTCCGCTAGACATGCGGTGTGTGTTGGTAAAAGTTGAAAGGTGTTACCGTCAAAATATAGGTTGTACTTGCCAATAGTTTCTTTCTGATACTCAACTTCAACATCTAAATCTCCTAATCCAAGTTTATTCATGGATAAGTCTATGATTTTAATGAGTTTTTCAGGAACGAGTTTATGGTCGAAATCTTGTGCTTCCCAAAGTTGAAAATTAATCTTCTTCTCAATTCGCTCGCTTCCGCCGCAATCAATAAAATGACGCGTCACTGAACCTATCTCTGTGATATGGAAATGTGGTGGCACAAAATCTCCGTGCGGTAATTGAAAGACGATTTCCTTTAGACTGACTAAACTTGCTTTGATTTCACTTAATTTCATACTATGTATTTTAACTAAATAATTAAACTTTCCTAACAACATGTTCCATCAATGCCCGAGACCTCCTCTGCCATAATCGTAATGATTTCTTTTAGTACTCGAAAACTCTCAGAATTTATGCAGTAACAAACTTGGTTACCTTCTATCGATCCCTTGATGATGTCAGCTTCTTTAAGGACTTTTAAATGTCGGGTTATGGTGGGTTGTGCTAGTTTTACCTCACTCACAATATCTCCACAAATGCATGAATTGACGCGTAATAGGTAGTTCACGATTTTTAGTCGAGCTGGGTGTCCAAGGGCTTTAAATAGTTCTGCTTGGGAATTGTGTTCCTCAGAATATAGATTTGTTTTTGTAACCCCCATATTTTTCTTTTCGATTACAAATTTAAGAATATTATGTTATATAGCAATATTACTATAAGGAGTAAATTCGTTAATAGATAATTCCACTCCACAAAGGATTTATTTTTAAGGCAATATTCTACTATTTTCGCGCGTTTCATCGAGGCGATCTAAGACCATCCCGAAATAAAATCCAAAGTTTTTCGCCTAAATTGTTGCATTATAATTTGATTTAGGTATCTTTGCCGCCCCTAAAGTGTTTTTGGGGGTAGTATTTATTTGTAAAAATTAAAGAAAAATATGCCAACTATTCAGCAATTAGTTCGCAAGGGTAGAACAGCGCCGGTAAAGAAAAGCAAGTCAGCAGCACTTGATTCTTGTCCGCAGCGTAAAGGAGTATGTGTGCGTGTGTACACCACTACACCTAAGAAGCCAAACTCTGCAATGAGAAAAGTTGCCAGAGTGCGTTTAACAAATGGTAAAGAAGTCAATGCGTACATTGGCGGTGAAGGACACAACTTGCAAGAACACTCGATGGTACTTGTACGCGGTGGAAGGGTAAAAGACCTTCCAGGGGTACGTTACCACATCGTTCGCGGTGCGGAAGACACAGCGGGTGTTGAAGGAAGAACACAGCGTCGTTCAAAGTATGGTACGAAAAGACCTAAAACCAAGTAAAGCTTTTAAGAGATGAGAAGAAGAAAAGCCAAAAAGATTGAGATCCTTCCGGACCCAAAGTTCAAGGATACTCAAGTAACGAAATTCGTCAACAATTTAATGTTGGACGGTAAGAAAAGTACTGCGTTTAAAATTTTCTATGATTCAATTGATATCATTGATGCGAAATTAGAAGATCAAAATGCACTAGAAGTTTGGAAAAAAGCGTTGGAGAATATTACTCCTCCTGTCGAAGTTAGAAGCCGTCGTGTTGGTGGTGCTACTTTCCAAATTCCTACACCTGTTCGTGAGTCAAGAAAACACTCTTTAGCAATGAAGTGGTTGATTTCTTATTCTCGTAAAAGAAACGAGAAAACTATGGCTCAACGTTTAGCGAATGAAATTATGGCTACTGCAAAAGAAGAAGGTGCTGCTTTCAAAAAGAAAGAAGACACGTTGCGTATGGCAGAAGCAAATAAAGCATTTTCACATTTTAGATTTTAAGGAATGGCTAGAGATCTTAAATATACAAGAAATATTGGTATTGCTGCGCACATTGATGCTGGTAAAACAACAACAACAGAGCGTATTCTATACTACGGTGGGGTAAGCCACAAAATTGGAGAAGTACATGATGGGGCCGCCACTATGGACTGGATGGAGCAGGAGCAAGAAAGAGGTATTACAATTACTTCTGCAGCTACTACGCTTAACTGGATGTACAGAGGTGATAAGTACCATGTAAACATTATTGATACTCCTGGTCACGTTGACTTTACAGTTGAGGTCAACCGTTCATTACGTGTATTGGATGGTTTAGTGTTTTTGTTCTCCGCAGTTGATGGTGTTGAGCCACAATCTGAAACAAACTGGAGACTAGCGAACAATTATAATGTTCCTCGAATTGGTTTTGTGAACAAAATGGACCGATCAGGTGCTGACTTTTTAAATGTTTGTAAGCAGGTTAAAGAGATGTTGGGTAGCCACGCTTTGCCGTTACAAATCAACATCGGCGCTGAAGACAATTTTAAAGGTGTAGTTGATTTAATTAACTTCCGCGGAATTACCTGGAATGAAGAAGATATGGGAATGACTTTCCAAGAAATCGAAATTCCAGCAGATGTATTAGAGGAGGCAACAATGTTAAGAGAGCAGTTATTGGAAGCAGTAGCTGAATTCAACGATACATTGATGGAGAAATATTTTGAGGATCCAGAGTCTCTTACTGAAAGAGAAATTTTGGATGCGTTGCGTGAAGCGACAATCGCTGGTAAAGTTGTACCAATGATGTGTGGTTCTGCATTCAAGAATAAAGGAGTTCAAGCAATGTTGGATATGGTGATGGAAATTTTACCGTCTCCAATGGATGTTGACGCGATTGTAGGAACAAACCCTAAAACTGACGCAGAAGAAAAAAGAAGACCAAGCTATGACGAGCCGTTTTCAGCTTTAGCATTCAAAATTGCTACTGACCCATTTGTAGGTCGTTTGTGTTTCGTGCGTGCTTATTCAGGTGTTCTTCCTGCTGGTTCATACGTACACAATCCTCGTTCAGGTAACAAGGAGCGTATTTCTCGTATTTTCCAAATGCATGCGAACAAGCAAAATCAGATTCCTGAATTAGGTGCTGGAGATATTGGTGCTGTTGTAGGTTTTAAGGATATTAAAACTGGAGATACGTTGTGTGCGGAAGGTAATCCAATTGTACTTGAGTCTATGAATTTCCCAGATCCTGTAATTGGACTAGCTATTGAGCCTAAGACTCAAGCGGATTCTGATAGATTATCTAATGGTCTGCAGAAGCTAGCTGAAGAAGATCCAACTTTCCGTGTACATACTGATGAAGATTCTGGTCAAACGGTGATTAGTGGTATGGGTGAGCTTCACTTAGATATCATTGTGGACCGTTTGAAAAGAGAGTTTAAAGTTGAAGTAAATCAAGGTGCTCCTCAGGTATCATATCGTGAGCGAATTGCTGGATCAATTGATCACAGAGAGGTGTACAAAAAACAATCTGGTGGACGTGGTAAGTTTGCGGATATCGTAATTACGATTAGCCCACAAGAAGATCAAGAGAAAACTGGACTTGAATTTATCAATAGCATCAAGGGTGGTAACGTTCCGAAAGAATTTATCCCATCTGTTGAGAAAGGATTTAAGGAAGCTATGGCTAATGGAGTTTTAGCAGGATACCCTGTGGATTCATTGAAAGTAGAATTGAAGGATGGTTCATTCCATGCTGTCGATTCTGATTCATTGTCTTTCGAGGTATGTGCTAAAATGGCCTACAGACATGCGCTGCCTAAATGTAACCCTGAGCTTCTTGAGCCAATCATGAAGCTGGAGGTAGTTACTCCTGAAGAGAACATGGGTGACGTTGTAGCTGACCTTAACCGTCGTCGTGGTCAAATGCAAGGAATGGATGATCGTGCTGGAGCAAAAGTTGTAAAAGCAACCGTTCCATTATCTGAGATGTTTGGATACGTAACTACGTTGAGAACGATTACATCTGGACGTGCGAATTCTTCTATGGAATTCTCTCATTTTGATGTATGTCCTCGTAACGTTGCAGATGAAGTTATTGCTAAAGTAAAAGGAAATGTTTCCGCTTAATATTAAAGTCGATGAGTCAGAGAATTAGAATAAAATTGAAGTCTTACGATCATAACTTAGTTGACAAATCAGCTGAGAAAATCGTTAAAACTGTGAAAACTACAGGTGCGGTTGTTAGTGGACCAATTCCATTACCTACACATAAGAGAATTTACACAGTATTAAAGTCACCACACGTTAACAAAAAAGCACGTGAGCAGTTTGAGTTGTGTTCATACAAGCGTTTGCTTGATATTTACAGCTCTTCATCAAGAACTGTTGATGCATTGATGCGATTAGAGTTACCAAGTGGTGTTGACGTAGAAATTAAAGTATAATCTATAATAAATAAAGAATGCCTGGATTAATAGGAAGAAAAGTCGGAATGACTAGCGTCTACAGTGCCGAGGGTAAGGCAACACCATGCACAGTGATAGAAGCTGGTCCTTGCGTAGTAACGCAAGTGAAGACACAAGATCGCGATGGGTACGAAGC
>Ga0181574_10005454_pt1 | contig 10892 bp, 9 predicted proteins | sample 101ome_24_FD_145600 | JGI IMG/M metagenome (GOLD analysis project Ga0181574, IMG submission 145600) | Coastal salt marsh microbial communities from the Groves Creek Marsh, Skidaway Island, Georgia - 101410AT metaG (spades assembly) | ecosystem: Environmental > Aquatic > Marine > Intertidal zone... | reverse complement strand
ACAAAAAAATAACAGGTTGTCTTTTACAACAAAGATTCGTCGGTATTCTCTAACATAACTTTTACCATTGCAGATAAATCGTAACTCATACTCCATCCCCAATCATTCTTAGCATCTTGATCATCAATAGAGTTTGGCCAACTATCTGCAATTTTTTGTCGGAAATCTGGAGCATAATTAATGCCAAATCCTGGAAGTCTTTCTGTTATGGCCTCTGCGAGTAATTTGGGAGTAAAACTCATACCTGCAAGATTATAGGATGTACGGATCTTGATATTTTCCGCAGGGGACTGCATAATCTGAATCGTTGCACGAATAGCATCCTCCATATACATCATTGGAAGGGCTGTGTTTTCCGATAAATAACAAGTATAACTATTTGATTTCTTGGCATGATAAAAAATATCCACAGCATAATCAGTGGTTCCTCCACCCGGAAGAGAAGTGTAAGAAATGAGTCCTGGGTAACGTATGCTACGCACGTCAACACCATATTTACAATGATAATAATTACACCATTGCTCCCCAGATTGTTTAGAAATTCCGTAAACAGTCGTAGGCTCCATAATTGTGCTTTGGGGCGTCATATCTTTAGGAGTCGTGGGGCCGAACACTGCAATTGAACTCGGCCAAAAAACCTTTTCAATTTTCTTATATCTAGCTAGGTTCAATACATTAAATAGACCATCCATATTAAGTTTCCACGCGAAATCAGGATTCTTCTCTGCTGTAGCAGATAACAACGCTGCTAATAAATAAATTTCAGATACACCGTATTTTTTAACAACTCCATCCAATGCTTCTGCATTCATTACATCAAGAGCAAGGTAATTACTTTCCCTTAATGCGAATGTTGGCTCTGGCTTCACATCACTAGCTATAACGTTGGATTTTCCATATTCCTTCTCTAAAGCAAGAACCAATTCCGTCCCAATTTGCCCTGCTGATCCAATTACAAGTATTTTCCCCATTGCGTTGTACAGTATATTTGGAAGCGAATATAAGCACTTCATAGTAGAATGCGTTCGATAACATAAGATTTTATATTCGTTTGGACGCCGATGAGAAAAGGCGAGAAACTTACAACTGATTTTCGTCAGTATTCGATTGCTTCCAAACACATTTTTTAACATCCTAGATTCTTTTTATATATTTGTGTAATAGAAAATAGTGGATATGAACAATTGGGTGACTCTTCAAGAATTTAAAAAATTATTGCTGAAACGTAATCCGGAATGATTGTCCGAGGCCTATCTCTGACTACCAGTTTTACATTTACTCATTAAAATTTCGAAATATGCCCTTTTATCATAAAATGGGTGAGATTCCTCACAAAAGACACACAGTATTTCAGTCTGAAGAGGGAGCTTACTATTACGAAGAACTTTTTGGAACAGAAGGTTTTAGTAGCATGTCTTCGCTTCTCTATCATGTACATCGTCCAACAATGGTGAAATCGGTTAGTGATCCAAAAGACATGACACCAATTGCTGCAGTGGCAAAAAACATTAAGTCTCAAATGTTAAATGGATTTAATGTGACAGCAGTTAATGACTTTTTGGAAAGTCGCAAGACAGTCTTGTTTAACAACGACTTAAACATAGTACTTGCAGCTCCCAAACAATCGTTGCATTCCTATTTCTATAAAAATGCGGATGCAGACGAAATGATATTCGTTCACAAAGGAAAAGGAACTTTGCGAACGATGCTAGGGAATCTCCCTTTTAGCTATGGTGACTATTTGATTATTCCAAGAGGAATAACCTACCAAATTGATTTTGATAGCGAAGACAATCGTTTATTTATGGTTGAATCATTTTCTCCAATATTAACACCGCGCACGTATCGCAATAAATTCGGACAATTACTAGAACATTCTCCATTTTGTGAGCGAGATATTCGTACACCTGAAACGTTAGAAACGCATAGTGAAAAAGGTGATTTCACGGTAAAAATCAAAAAAGAAAATGTGTTACATGAATTAGTCTATGCATCTCATCCATTTGATGTAGTCGGCTATGACGGATATAATTTCCCATACGCTTTTTCTATACATGATTTCGAACCTATAACAGGCCGTGTCCACATGCCACCGCCAATCCACCAAACGTTTGAAGCGCACAACTTCGTGGTATGTTCTTTCTGTCCAAGGTTATACGACTATCATCCTCAAGCTATTCCAGCACCTTACAATCATAGTAACATTGATTCTGATGAAGTGTTGTATTACGTTGATGGTGACTTCATGAGTAGAAATCACGTGGACAAAGGATATATATCGTTGCACCCTGCCGGAATTCCTCACGGGCCACATCCTGGAGCAATGGAACGATCAATTGGTCAAAAAGAAACCTTAGAATTAGCTGTGATGGTGGATACGTTTAAACCATTACGATTAACACAAACTGCAGTAGATATTGCAGACAAAGATTATTTTAAATCCTGGTTGGAATAAAGAAACCAGATTACTCATTATAAAAGATTAAATTATGGCAAAAGAAGTAAAGAGCGTTAATTATGGCCTCGAAAAAATATTTGAAGGAGCACAGGATTTTCTTCCTCTTTTAGGAACAGACTACATAGAATTTTATGTGGGTAACGCCAAGCAGGCTGCTCATTTCTACAAAACTGCATTCGGATTTCAATCGCATGCATATGCTGGATTAGAAACAGGTGTCAAAGATAGAGCTTCCTATGTATTGAAACAAGATAAAATTCGGTTAGTACTAACAACTGCATTAACCAGCGACTCACCTATCGGAGAACATGTGAAAAAACATGGAGACGGTGTGAAAGTTGTTGCATTGTGGGTAGAAGATGCGAAAAGTGCTTGGGAGGAAACGACTAAACGTGGCGCCAAATCTTATATGGAACCAACTTTAGAAAAAGATGAGCACGGAGAAGTGGTTCGATCAGGAATTTACACCTACGGTGAAACTATTCATATGTTTGTGGAGCGCAAAAATTATACAGGAGCGTTTTTGCCAGGTTACCAGAAATGGGAATCCGATTACAATCCAACACCAACTGGACTTAAGTACATTGACCACATGGTAGGTAATGTAGGATGGGGTGAAATGAATACATGGGTGAAATGGTACGAAGATGTAATGGGATTTGAAAATTTCCTATCATTCGATGATAAACAAATTCATACAGAATATTCTGCATTGATGTCTAAAGTAATGTCTAATGGTAATGGGCGCGTAAAATTCCCAATCAACGAACCCGCTGAAGGTAAAAAGAGATCTCAAATTGAAGAATATCTTGATTTTTATGAAGGACCAGGCGTTCAACATATAGCGGTTGCTACAGATAATATTCTACAAACAGTTGCAGAACTAAGAAATAGAGGAATTGAGTTTTTATCTACTCCTCCTCAAACTTATTACGATGCCATTCCAGAGCGTTTAGGTCGCTTTGACCACAATATGAAGGAAGATATTGAAGCCATCAAAAAGCTAGGTATCATGGTGGATGCTGATGAGGAAGGTTACTTATTGCAAATCTTCACCAAACCAGTTGAAGATCGTCCTACGCTTTTCTTCGAAATCATCCAACGAATGGGGGCTCGAGGATTTGGTGCTGGTAACTTTAAAGCGTTGTTTGAGTCTATTGAACGAGAACAAGAAAAAAGAGGGACTTTATAAGTTCAGAGTTGAAAAATTGTAGTTTAAAAAGCGAGTTAACATAGTTTAGCTCGCTTTTTTTTGTTAATACTTTAGACGCTAATGGGACTAAGTTTCACGAGAAGGAACAAAATTCACAATTAAAAACAAGTCCAAATTAAAGTAACACTTCTCGCAGTACGAAGTTGAGCATTAAGAATTTTCAGTTCAGAGTTCTAAACTCCAAACTTATCACACAATAATCCGATTTAGCTCTTTGGCAAATACACTCTGAATTTTCTGCAGCTGCATTTGCTCACGCAATAAACTTTCCATTTTACTTTCTTCAAACTCCGCATGATCCGGCTTCAGGCGTTCACGGATGTATTCGATTCGCTGCTTAATTTTAGAATTTTTAAACGTATATAAAGACTCATGCAAAGCTTGTGGCAACCGCTGAAGTTCGTCGTTGGTGTAGATTTTAAAATCTTTTAACCAACTTGCACTAAGTTCATATTTATTGGTTAGAAAATCAGAGACTAATTGAACTATTTCTTGATTTTCATTTCGTATAAAGTAGGTTGGTGAGTATAATATATCTTCTTTTAATCCTTTTTTACAAATTTCATAAATCTCTTGAAAAACTGGATTTGAAAATACGAGGTCATCCCGATCAATTTCATGTACCACAAGTTCAGCTAAACTCACATCAACGATCATAGGAGGCTCTCCTATTGGGGCCTGATTTAATTCAATCGCACGAGAACCGTACAAAACGAGTATGCGAATTAAATCGAGTTCCTTTGCCTTATCCCCTTCATTCGGATCATTTGTTACCGACTGTTTAGCAGGTTGCTGAGGCATCTGAAAACTAGATAAATCTTCTTGTTGTTGCTCAGGAGACACATTTAGATTTTGACTGACTCTAGTGCTTCGTTTGTTACGGCGAATTTTGTTCATTTCATTGAGCAAAGTTTGCTCGTCCAACTCAAACTGTTCGGAAGTCTCTTTTAAATACACTGAACGCGTTATATCATCAGGAATCAACGCAATGGACTCCACAATATCTTTGATTAATCCAGCGCGTTTAATTGGATCGTTGTCGGAATCCTTTAAAAGAATGTCCGTTTTAAATCCGACAAAATCACGTTGATTCTCTTCGATGTAACGCTTGACTTCATCAGAACCATGACTCTTTGAGAACGAATCTGGATCCTCTCCTTCTGGAAACAAAACCACTTTTACATTCATTCCTTCTTCTAAAATCAAATCAATTCCCCGAAACGAGGCACGAATTCCAGCGGCATCACCATCATATAAAATGGTGATATTATTGGAATACCGCTTCATCAATTTAATTTGATCTTTAGTCAATGCGGTTCCGGACGATGCGACAACATTCTCCACTCCGGCTTGATGCATGCTAATCACATCTGTGTAGCCCTCTACCAAATAAGAGTTATCATACTTTATTATGCTAGATTTAGCAAAGTAAAGTCCGTATAAGATTTTACTCTTATTATAAATGATGCTTTCCGGAGAATTAAAATACTTAGCAACTTTCTTTCCTGATTGAAGTGTTCTACCCCCAAAACCCAGTACTTTCCCAGAAATACTGTGTATCGGAAACATCACACGACCACTAAAGAAGTCAAAATGTCGATCGTCTTTCGTTCTCGAAAGACCAAGGGCTTCCAGATATTTTAACTTAAACCCTTTCTTGAGCGCCGCATCCGTAAGTGAACCTTCGTTTTGCGGACAATAACCCAACTGAAAACGTTCTATGATTTCCGGTCGAAAACCACGTTCAATAAAATAGGATAATCCGATAGCCTTCCCTTCTTCACCTTTATGCATGCGGTCCACAAAAAAATCCCTCGCATATTCATTGATAATCTGTAAGCTTTCTCGTTCGGTTATCTGTTCCTGCTCTTCTGGCGTTAATGGCCTTTCTTCCGGGATTTCAATATTGTAGCGGTTTGCCAACCATTTTAGTGCCTCTGGATAACTAAAGTGTTCATGTTCCATAATAAATGAAACCACTGTACCCCCCTTACCACTGGAAAAACATTTAAAAATTTGTTTAGCTGGACTAACCATGAACGAAGGCGACTTCTCATCCGTAAATGGACTCAACCCCTTTAGATTTGAACCAGAACGTTTTAAGGCCACAAAATCTCCAATTACCTCCTCGATTCGGGCGGTATTCATGATGTCTTCAATTATATGTGGTGGTATCCTTGCCATAGCCTAATTGGTAGCTCCTGATTCCTTGGTTGATTCATCGTAATTGATGGTTTCCAGAAGCTCACCCGTTTCTGCATAAAACCTCCATTCACCTATCCTTTCATCCATTAAGTATTCACCCACATAATTGGGTATTCCATTAGGATGGCGCACTACTATATGTCCGTCTTTTTTTCCTTTGGTATACACAGTAACCGATAACTCTACTCCTTGGGGTGAATATAATTTCCAAATACCCGTTCTATTTCCATTCGCGTCTTCTCGACCTTTCATCTTAATTTGTTTATGCCCCGGATAATATTCAATATATTGACCATCCTTACGCACAATTAATGGTCTAAATTCATCTTTTTGGTCGACTTCAACTGAAGCTGCATCTTCACAACCAACAAGAATTAGAAGTCCTAAAACCATCAAAACCGCACTTTTTAATCGAAAATATCTGTTCATTTTTGATTCCGTTAGAAGAGTTACAAATTTAATGAAATCTGAGTCAATATTAGAATATTCTATATCCTTTCGCGCAGCAATTAATTTGTACTAACGGAAATTGATTTGTGTCACATTCCATAATATACCAAAAGAACTATCTTCGCAAGAAACCAAAGGTTATGAAAAAAATATTTCATCTATCTACGTGTAGCACCAATCAGCGAATTTTAAAAGAACTCCATTTTGGTAACGACGTTGAATTACAAGATATAAAAAGTCAAAATATTGATGAAAAAACATTAGATTTTATCAAAGACAGAATTGGATCCTACGAAGAATTATTCAGTAAGAGAGCTATGAAATTTCGATCAATGGGCTTAAATGAAATGACGCTATCTGAGGCTGACTACAAAAAATACTTACTCGAAGAATACACATTTTTAAAGCGCCCGTTCATCGTTTTGGAAAATCAGGTTTTTGTAGGGAATGCAGCAAAAACCATTGCAGCTGCTAAACAAGCATACCACGGATAAATGAGCAAGATTTTTAGTGCTCACCTCGCCTTGCTTGGCGTAAACATCTTTTATGGCGCGAATCATTTGCTAGCCAAAGGTGTAATGCCGAACTATATGGGGCCTAACGCGTTTATCTTCTTTCGCGTGGTGGTTACCACAGGTCTATTTTGGTTGCTTCACGCCATATTCATTCGAGAAAAAGTAGCACGAAAAGATTTATTGCGCTTAGCAACTTGTGGTTTTTTTGGTGTGGCAATGAATCAACTCTTCTTTTTTAATGGTCTAGAACTCACCTCTGCAATAAATGCAGGGATTATTATGACATCTACCCCAATATTAGTTGTTATTTTGGCCTTTTTCATTCTAAAAGAACCGATTACACGGTTAAAAATAATTGGGGTTTTACTCGGTGCAGTTGGTGCTATTTCACTGACCCTCGCTGGAAGAATGCCCGGTTTTGATTCTTCACTTGGAGACCTATTCATATTCATTAATGCTCTTTCTTTCGGAATTTACCTTGTGATTGTTAAGCCGCTCATGAATAAGTACAACCCACTCACAGTTATTAGTTACAACTTCCTTTTCGGACTTATATTTGTACTATCATATCCGAGTGTGTTGGACGAAGTATTAACAACAAATTATGTAAGTTTCCCAATAGAAATCTGGTTAAAAATTGGGTTTGTAATTATTGGCGCTACATTTTTAACTTACCTTTTAAACATCTACGCATTAAAACATGTGAGTCCCAGTGTGAGTGGAAGTTATATCTACACGCAACCTGTTCTTGTGATGTTATTCACCCTACTTTTTGGATACATTGGTTGGTCGGCAGATTATAGTGGCGCCATAACCTTAGAGAAAATCGCCTACATGCTTATGATTTTTACTGGAGTTTATCTGATTTCTTTGGCTAGCAGAAGGTCAAGAAAGAAACTATGATGAATCAAGTATTAATCATTCAACTTCAACACTGCCAAAAACGCTTCCTGCGGAACTTCAACTCTTCCGACTTGACGCATTCTTTTCTTACCTTGTTTCTGCTTTTCAAGTAGTTTCCGTTTACGAGAGATATCTCCACCGTAACATTTAGCTGTCACGTCTTTTCTCAACGCTTTAATAGTTTCCCTTGCTACAACCTTAGCCCCAATTGCCGCTTGAATAGGAATTTCGAACTGTTGTCTCGGAATTAATTCACGCAATTTTACACAGATTTTCTTCCCTAAGTCGAATGCATTACTCCGGTGAACAAGCGCAGAAAGTGCATCTACCTGTTCGTGATTCAATAAAATATCCAACTTCACTAAATCAGAACGACGATAACCAATCGGGAAGTAATCAAAAGATGCGTATCCCTTAGATACCGACTTCAATCGATCATAGAAGTCGAAAACGATTTCCGCAAGCGGCATTTCAAAAGTGATTTCCACTCTGTCTTGCGTTAAATACACTTGATTCTTAAGTTCCCCACGTTTTTCAACACACAACGTCATCACCTGTCCAACAAAGTCAGATTTTGTGATTACTTGCGCCTTGATATATGGCTCTTCGATAAATTCGACAGCTGCTGGATCAGGAAGTTCAGAAGGGTTGTTGATGGTCACAGGTAAATCGGGTGTTTTACGCATGTACGCAAAATAGGAAACGTTGGGAACAGTGGTAATCACGGTCATATTAAACTCACGCTCCAAGCGTTCTTGAATAATTTCCATGTGGAGCATTCCTAAGAATCCACATCGAAAACCAAATCCCAATGCTGCTGAAGATTCAGGTTCAAAGACTAACGAGGAGTCATTCAACTGAAGCTTTTCCATTGAATAACGCAACTCTTCAAAGTCATCCGTATCTACAGGATAGATTCCCGCAAATACCATAGGCTTCACATCCTCAAACCCTTTTACAGCCTCTTTACATGGGTTTGCCACATTGGTAATCGTATCTCCTACCTTTACTTCTTTAGCCTGTTTAATACCAGAAATGATGTAGCCCACATCTCCTGCAGAAACAAACTGTTTAGGAACCAAGTCCATTTTCAAAATTCCAATTTCGTCGGCATGATAGTCCTTCCCGGTATTAAAAAATCGTATTTTCTCCCCTTTATTAAGAGTACCATTTAAAATCCTGTAATAAGCTATGATTCCACGAAATGGATTAAATACAGAGTCAAAAATCATTGCCTGAAGCGGCGCATTTGGGTCTCCAACCGGAGCCGGAATACGAGAAATAATAGCCTCCAGAATTTTATCAACGCCCAACCCTGTTTTCCCTGAAGCGGGAATAACGTCATCTGGACTACAACCAATCAATTCTACAATTTGATCTGTAACAGCTTCTGGTTCAGCCCCAGGAAGGTCCATTTTATTTAGAATAGGAATTATCTCTAGATCATGCTCTAATGCCAAGTATAAATTTGAAATTGTTTGAGCTTCAATACCTTGTGAAGCATCTACAATCAACAATGCTCCTTCACAAGATGCTATAGAACGAGATACTTCATAAGAAAAGTCTACGTGGCCTGGAGTATCAATTAAATTTAAAATATACTCCTCACCACCCTGCTTGTAATTCATCTGTATTGCGTGACTTTTAATGGTAATCCCGCGTTCGCGTTCGATATCCATATCATCCAACGCTTGCTCCTTCATATCACGATCAGAAATTGTTCCTGTCGTTTGTAATAAACGGTCCGCCAATGTACTCTTACCGTGGTCAATGTGGGCTATTATACAGAAGTTACGTATGTTTTTCATTCAAATTCTATTATTTCCTTTGAAGTAAAAGGTGTGCAAATTTAAGTGAAAATTAGAAGAATAGAACGTTAGTAACAGATTAAATGTTCGACCTTCGAAGTTTGAAGTTCTGAGTAACAAACCGCGAACTTAATACCTTCAGCCAACCATTCCATGTTAAACAAATATTAAGTTCATCATCCGAAAAAGTTGAGAATATAGATTTTTTATTACTTTAGCAATCCGAAAGTGTAACAAGCTTGAAGAGGAGAGGTGTCCGAGTGGCTGAAGGAGCACGCCTGGAAAGTGTGTATATGTGCAAGCGTATCGAGGGTTCGAATCCCTCTCTCTCCGCTGTTGGACTTGTAAACTTTCAATAATTTTTAGTGTAAACAAATAAAAAAAGAACGATTAAAATTTAATCTTTGGAACATGAAAAAAGTAATTAGTTCAATGATGATTGCCGGAATGTTGATTTTCGGTATGACGACAGCAAACGCGCAGGAAACTGCTGCAAATGATTCAGTAGATACTGAAATGGTAGCTGCTGACACCAATGGTATGGAAGAGGTAATGTCTTCAGCTACTGAAGAAGTTGAAGAGACTACAGTTGCAACAACTGATTCTGATGAAGAGGCAGGGCAAGAGCCATTGGGGTTTGCTTCTGTATTAAAGCAAAAATTCATCGAGGGCGATGCATTTTGGATGGGTATCGTATTAATCGCTTTGATTATCGGTCTCGCTTTGTGTATCGAGCGTATCGTTTACTTAAACCTTTCTTCTATCAACACAAAGAATTTTTTGAATGACGTAGAGGCTGCTTTACAATCAGGTGGTGTAGAGGAAGCAAAAGAATTGTGTCGTAATACAAGAGGACCAATTGCATCTATTTACTACCAAGGTTTTGATCGTTCTGGAGAAGGAATTGAGGCTGTTGAGAAATCAGTTGTTTCTTACGGTGGAGTTCAAATGGGACTTTTAGAAAAAGGTATTCCATGGATCTCATTATTTATCGCCTTGGCTCCAATGCTTGGATTCATGGGAACAGTAATCGGGATGATTCAGGCCTTCGATAAAATCGTATCTGACGGTCAAGTATCTCCAACAACAGTTGCGGGTGGTATTAAAGTGGCACTTTTAACAACTGTATTTGGTTTGATTGCAGCTATTTTCCTACAAATTTTCTATAACTATATCGTGTCTAAAGTTGACGCTATCGTAAATGAAATGGAAAATGCGTCTATCACATTGGTTGATATGATGTTGAAGTACAAAGTGACTTCTAAATAATCATTGTTTCACCTCGTTCTCTCTCGAACATAAAATATCCATTATTATGGAACAAGAAAAGAAATTGAATT
>Ga0181574_10005442_pt1 | contig 10900 bp, 10 predicted proteins | sample 101ome_24_FD_145600 | JGI IMG/M metagenome (GOLD analysis project Ga0181574, IMG submission 145600) | Coastal salt marsh microbial communities from the Groves Creek Marsh, Skidaway Island, Georgia - 101410AT metaG (spades assembly) | ecosystem: Environmental > Aquatic > Marine > Intertidal zone... | reverse complement strand
GTTTGTCGGGACCGTCGGGTCTCGAGTGCCTTGGCGCGGTCGAGCCAGAGACGGACCAGCGTGATCGCTTCATCAATGGCACGTTCTGCATCGTCGGAGGTGGGGTCCGGAGCCGCGTTGCGTTCGTTGGTGGGTGGCAGGGGTTCCATGTCCCTCATCGTGCAGGCCGGGCTCGCGAGGGTCTTGTACGATGCCGCGAATCATGGTGGGTGTTTCGCACAACGCGCCGCACGAAGGCCTGTTCTCCTGTCAGCCAGAGCTGATCGGATTGTTCGAGACGCTGGTCAACGTGATCTTTTGCGCCAAGGACCTCGAGGGGCGTTATGTCGAGGTCAACAGCGCATTTGTCCGCCGGACGGGTCGGTCTTCGAAGGGCGAGGTGATCGGCACCACCGCCCGCGATCACTTCATCGCCGAGCTGGCCGAGCGGTTCGAGGAGCAGGACGAAGAAGTGTTCGCTTCGGGCGAGCCGCTTTTCGACGAGCTTGAGCTGATTCGCCGACCGAATGGCGAGTTGGGCTGGTACCTGACCACCAAGCTGCCGGTCAGAGGCGGCAGCGCTGATCGCTCCTTGGTCGGTCTGGTTTCGGTGAGCCGCGATCTGGTCGTCCCGTCCGATACCGACATCGGGGCCGGGGGTCTGCGTGAGGTCGTGCGGCACGTCCAGGATCACTTCGGTGAGCCGATTCGGGTTGCCGATCTCGCCCGTGTGGCTGGGTTCGGTGAGGCGCAACTGGAGCGACGCATGAAACGGGTCTTCGGGGTCACGGCGACGCAGCATGTCCTGCGGGTGCGAGTCGAGGCTGCCACTCGCCTGTTGGCTGACACCAACGAGCCCATTGCTACCGTGGCTGCCCGATGCGGCTTCTATGATCAGCCCGACTTCACCCGCCGGTTCGCTCGCTTGACCAACGCGACGCCCGCCCAGTTCCGGAGTTCGTCTCGAGCGGCGGAAGCGAGGCCGGGACCGACTGGCTCGTAAGCTGGCGAGATGCTCGATCCGGTCATCACCTCTGAGGGCGTCGCTGTCGTCCATCTTTTCTGTACCCGCACCCCGGGGACCGACGACGAGGCGGTCGTTGCGGCGGTCAAGGCGGCTCAGGCCGACGACGTCCAGGTCGTCACGGTGGCGGTGCTCGGGCATAAGGCCGAACTCTGCTTCATGGCACTGCACCCTGATTCGTGGAAGCTTCGCGACCTTCAAACCGGTCTCACCAACGCCGGCCTGGTCGTGGTCGATAGCTTCGTCTCGATCACCGAGGTGTCCGAGTACGCCCAGGGTGTTCCCGAAGAAATGAAGAACATGCGGCTCTATCCGGAGCTGCCGCCGGAGGGGAAGGCGGCATGGTGCTTCTATCCGATGACCAAGCGCCGTGAAGCCGAGCACAACTGGTATCGACTCGAGTACGACGATCGCAAGGAGCTCATGTACGAGCACGGCGCGTCGGGGCGACAGTTCGCCGGCCGGATCGTGCAGCTCATCACTGCGAGTACGGGCCTCGATGATTGGGAATGGGGCGTCACGCTCTTCGGTGTGAAGATGGACGACCTCAAAGACACCGTGTACACGATGCGGTACGACACGGCGTCCGCGCTCTACGCCGATTTCGGGCCGTTCTACGCCGGAATGGTCGGTCCCGTTGACGAGATCATGGCCCGTACCGCCTGAAACGACCGGGTTTTTCGGGCTCTCGGCGAGATGCCGCCTGCTTTGGCGCAACGCCGCATTCTGATGAGCGAAAGCGACGAAACTGTTGTTCTGGGTGCTGGGCGGCTACCCTCTACTCCGCAACACGGCCCCGCGGTGCCGTGCCCCATCCACCGCGACCTATCCCAAATGGAGGGGATTTACCCATGAAGCTTTCACGCAAGCTGATGATGCTGCTTGCCGTTCTGCTCTCGTTCTCGCTTGTCGCCGCTGCGTGTGGCGATGATGATGACGACACCGCAGACGCCGGCAGCGACGATGCGGCCGACACCGGCAGCGACGACTACCTCGGTGACGGCTCGCTCGGCACCGTGGTTGTTGAGCCTGGTGCGCAGGTCCAGATCCGTTCGCTGAACGCGATCTCCGGCGACGTCGCCTTCCTTGGCGTCCCGAACCAGCGCGGTGTTGAAGCCGCTGTTGCCGACTTCGGCGACATCAAGGGCTTCGAGGTCACCTCGGGCGAAGGTCTCGACGACCTCTGCTCCGCTGAGGGTGGCCAGGCTGCTGCGCAGCAGATCGTCGCTGACGAGCAGGTTGTCGGTGTCATCGGCACCTCGTGCTCGGGCGCTGCTGCTTCGGCTGCTCCGCTCATCAGCGATGCCGGTCTCGTCATGATCTCGGGCTCGAACACCTCGCCTGCGTTGACCTCGGACCTCGCCGGTAACGCTGGCGAGACCTACCGCCCGGGCTACTACCGGACGGCGCACAACGACCTGTACCAGGGCGCCGCCATGGCCGCCTTCGTGTACAACGACCTTGGCCTCGCCACGGCTGCGGCCATCCACGACGGCGACCCCTACACCCAGGGTCTCGCTCAGGCGTTCGCCGATGCCTTCGAGGCGCTCGGTGGCACCGTCACCGGCTTCACCGGCGTGAGCAAGGAAGACACCGACATGGTTCCGGTCCTCACCGAGGTCGCGGCCGACTCGCCTGAGGCGCTGTTCTTCCCGATCTTCCAGCCGGCCGGCGACTTCATCGCTGACCAGGCCCCCGGCGTTGCCGGTCTCGAGAACACCCAGCTCCTCGCCGCTGACGGTCTTCTGACCGACGGCTTCATGGGGCTGCCCCAGTCCGAGGGTCTCTACTTCTCGGGTCCTGACGTCCGCTTCGGCGAGAACCTCAACGAATCGACCGGGAAGACCGCTGCGGAGGTCCTCGCCGCCTACGAGGCCGCCCACGGTGAGCCCCCGTCGGCCGCCTTCTGGGGTCACAGCTACGACGCCGCGGCGATGCTGCTCGACGCCATCGACGCTGCGTCCTACGTTGACGGCGACGGCAACCTCGTCATCGACCGGGCCGGTGTCCGCGAGGCGCTCAACGGCGTCAGCGGCTACAGCGGTCTGATCGGCACGATCAGCTGTGACGACTTCGGCGACTGTGGCTCGCAGAAGATCACCGTGATCGAGCACGCCGACTCCGGCGACATCGAGGCCTCCAAGAAGGCGGTCGTCTTCGAGTACGCCCCGTAAGGGGAGCGCTCCTTTCGGAGCGATCGACGCTGAGCTCTCGGGCTGAGCGTCGAAACACACCGCAAGCCGGCCCCCGTCCGCCAAGGTGGGCGGGGGCCGTTTGCGTTTCACGTCAACACGACACGTTTCGAGGGGGAAGCGTGACTACTGCAATGCGGTCCAAAGCCGCACCGAGAACCGGTGTCGACTGGTTCCTCACATTCTTGCGAGTGCTGCTGAGCGGCCTCGTGCTTTTCGGTCTCGTGGCCTTTCTCTGGCAACAGATCGATCCGGGCAATCCGCTTGCCTCGGCGATCAACCCTGACGCGAACCGGCTGAGCTGGGATGCGTTCCAGGGGCTCGTGATCTCGGGCCTTTCTCAGGGCGCCATGTACGGTCTGATCGCCCTGGGCTACTCGATGGTCTACGGCGTGCTCGGGTTCATCAACTTCGCCCACGGCGAGGTCTTCATGGTCGGCGCGATGACCGGCATGATCACCTCCAACAAACTCTTCGAAGCCGGTGTTTGGGAAGACAACTTCCTCCTCGCGATCCTGATCACCGTGCTGGTCTCGGTCATCTGTTCCACCGTCACCGCCGTGGTTACGGAACGGATTGCGTACCGGCCGCTCCGAGGCTCCCCCCGCCTCATCCCGCTCATCACCTCGATTGGCGTGTCGTTCTTCATCCAGAACACCTCTGCAGTGCTGCTCGGGCCGGGAGCCAAGAGCTACCCCCGGCTTCCTGATTGGCTCCGCGACGACATCGGCATTGGCCCCTTCGACATCGAGGGCAAGAAGCTGCTGGTGCTCGTCGTCGCCGGGGTGTCGATGGGTGCCCTCTGGTATCTCGTCGAACGCACCAAGACCGGCAAGGCCATGCGAGCGGTTGCCGAGGACAAAGAAATCGCCTCGCTGATGGGCATCGATGTCGATCGCACGATCGTCACCACCTTCGCAGTCGGCGGTGCCATGGCCGGCGTCGCCGGCATCCTCTGGGGCATCCTGTTCGGTTCAGTCACCGAGTTCACCGGGTTCCTCCCCGGCATCAAGGCCTTCTCGGCCGCTGTCGTCGGCGGTATCGGCAATCTCGGTGGCGCCATGGCTGGCGGCCTCACCTTGGGCAGTTCCGAATCGTTGGCACCCCAGTTGGTGCTCGAACCGCTCGGTGTCACCGGCCATACCCAGCTCAAGGACGCTGTGGCGTTCCTCGTGCTGATCTTCGTCCTGTTGGTCAAGCCCACCGGCCTCTTCGGTGAGCGTCTGTCGGCGGAGGATCGAGCATGAGCGGGACCATGAATACCGACGAAGCCATCGTGCTTGCGCCCGCACGAGGCGCGTTCGATCAGGACTGGCGCAAGCTCGTCAATTGGGGATTGATTTGCGCCCTTGCGCTGATCTTCGTGTCGCTCACCGACATGCCCGACAAGCTCGACAAGCGCGTCATCGTGGAGCCGCTGCTCTCGATGGGCTACCTGTCGCTGATCTGGATTCCGATTGCCCTCGGCAACCTCGTCACTCGCGAAGTGGTCCTCGAAGGCATGACCCAACACAAGAAGGGTCTTCGGGAGCTGGTTGCCGGCGTGTCGGTCGGCGCGATCGGCGGAGCAGGGTTGGCCCTGTTGATCTGGCTCCTCGACACGCGTGATCTCAGTGATCCGCTCGTCAACTGGAACGACGCTCTGCTTGAGGTGCTGAGCTTCGGCGAGGGCGTCGGCTACGGAGCGATCTTCTGGATCCTCGCTTCCGCCGGTCTCGGTCTGGTCGGTGGTGCACTCCACCTGCTGCCCACGATCGCCAACCGACTCCTGTTTGCTATCTCGCTCACGATCGTGTTGACCGCGTCGCTTGAATCGGCGCTTGACGACATCTCCGAGGGCTTCCGGCTCGAATGGTTGTTCGAGGCGCTCTTTGAGAAGAAGGGCGGCCTGTCGGTACAGGGCGCCATCATCCTCGCCGTCTTCGCGATCGCCTGGGTGCTAGTCCTAGGCGGACAGGCGAAGCGGGGCCGCGCGGCAGTGGCGGCCCGTCGAGAGCTGTCCCCGATGAAGGTCAACACCGTGGGGCTGGCGCTCATCGCTGTCGCTGCGGTTGTGCTCCCGATGTTCCTCGGCCGACTCACCAACGACCTGTTGACCAATGTCGGGCTCTTCTTGCTTCTGGCGCTCGGGCTCAACATCGTGGTCGGCCTCGCAGGCATCCTCGATCTCGGCTACGTGGCCTTCTTCGCGGTCGGTGGCTACACCGCAGCCATCATGACGTCGCCGAGTTCACCGGGTCTGTCGCCCGAGCTGCCATGGTGGGTTGCGATCTTCGTCGTGGTGTTCATGGCGATCGTTGCCGGGCTCTTCATCGGTGCGCCAGTGATCAGGATGCGAGGCGACTATCTCGCAATCGTCACCCTCGGATTCGGTGAGATCATCCGACTCACGGTCCGCTCCGACTGGGCCAGCGGATTCACCGGTGGCGCGCAGGGCATCTTGTCGATTCCCGGCGCCGACATCGTCGGCGTCGCCACGGTGCAAGGCACCGACCCGCAGCAGGTCCTGTATCTGGTGATCGGCTTCGTTGCCATCGCCATCTATGTGAGCTGGCGACTCGAGAACTCTCGGATCGGCCGCGCCTGGATGGCGGTTCGTGAGGACGAGTCGGTCGCCGAAGCGATGGGCATCAACACGGTGAACTCCAAGCTGCAGGCGTTTGTGGTCGGCGCAATTCTTGCCTCGTTCTCCGGAGCGATTTTTGCTGCGAAGGTCGGATCGGTCTTCGAGAGCTCCTTCAAGATCCTGGTGTCGATCGTGATCCTCGTGATCGTCATCGTCGGCGGCATGGGCCGCATCGCCGGTGTTGCCGCTGGTGCGCTGGTGCTCGTCGGTATTCTCGGCGGCCCCAACCAGCCGGGTCTGCTCGCTGAATTCTCCGAGTTCAAGCTCTTGATCTACGGGGCATTGCTCATCTGGATGATGCTGAAGCGTCCCGAAGGCCTGATCCCGAACGTACGTCGTAGCCGTGAACTCCATCAGGAGGAGTTCCTGCAGGACGCCTGGCTGAAAGCGCAGGCGAACGACGACGATGACGAAGCGGCGAGTGGGGAGGTGGCGCCAGCATGAGCGAACGTCTGCTTGATATCCAGAACTTGAGCGTGACCTTCGGTGGTCTGAATGCGCTCTCCGACCTCGATTTCCATGTCGACAAGGGAGAGATCGTCTCGGTCATCGGCCCCAATGGCGCCGGGAAGACCACCTTCTTCAACATGATTTCGGGGATGGTCACGCCGACCTCGGGCGACATTTTGTTCAAAGGTGAGTCGCTGCTCGGTCTCGACCCCAACCAGGTCACTGCCCGAGGCATCGCCCGTACCTTCCAGAACGTCCGCCTGTTCGCCAACATGACGATTCTTGAGAACGTGATGGTGTCCCAGCACTGCCGAACCAAGCAGGGGATCATGGGTGCCCTGTTCCAGACGGGCGGCTTCAAGCGAGAAGAGCAGGAGATCCGGGAGCATGGCGAAAAGGTGCTCGGGTTCTTCGGCAGCCGCCTTGTCGGCTATCGCTTGAACCAGCCGGCGTCGGTCTTGTCGTACGCCAACCGTCGTCGCCTCGAGATTGCCCGCGCCATGGCCACCAAACCTGAGGTCATCCTCCTCGACGAACCGGTGGCCGGTATGAACCCGAAAGAGTCCGAGGAGCTCACGGGGCTCATCGGCAAGTTGCGCGACGAATGGGGTTTCACCATCGTCATGATCGAGCACGACATGGGCGTTGTTCGAGACGTGTCGGATCGTGTGGTCGTGCTCGACCACGGTGAGACCATCGCGCAAGGCAGCTACGACGAGGTTTCGTCGAACCCCGCCGTGATCGAGGCGTATCTCGGTCGCCCCGCAGAGGAGGCATCATGAGCGAAGCCGTCGATTCTCCAACCCCGCTGCTCGAATTTCGCGGGATCAACACCCACTACGGCGCGGTTCACATCCTGAAAGACGTTGACCTGGCGATCTATCCGGGTGAGCTGGTCTGTCTGCTTGGCGGCAATGCCTCCGGCAAGTCCACGACGCTGAAGACCTTGCTGGGCATGGTCACCCCGACCACGGGCGAGGTCGTGCTCGACGGTGAAGTCGTCAACGACAAGCCGACGTCGTATCGGGTCGAGCGTGGCGTGACGATGGTTCCGGAGAACCGGCGCCTGTTTAAGCGCCTGACCGTCAAGGAGAACCTCGAACTTGGGGCGTACCTTCGCAATGACGATGGTGTCGAAGCCGACCTCGAGCGCATCTATGAGATGTTCCCTCGCGTGAAGGAGCGACTGAATCAGAAGTCCGGCACCTTGTCGGGTGGCGAGCAGCAGATGGTCGCCATGGGTCGCGCCTTGATGGCCAACCCCCGTGTGTTGTTGATGGACGAACCATCGATGGGGCTCGCGCCGGCGCTCGTCCAGACCAACTTCGAACTGATCCAGCAGATCCACGAAGAGGGTGTGGCGATTTTCATGGTCGAGCAGAACGCCAACATGGCGTTGTCGATCGCTGATCGTGGCTGGGTTCTGCAGACCGGGCGTGTCGTTCTGGACGACTCGGCCGAGGCTCTGCTCGCCAACCCGGAACTTCGCGCCAGCTATCTGGGCGACGGCAACCGCTAGCCGAGGTCGCGATCAGGTCCGGTCGCGGGCCTGATCGATCGACTCCCACGGGGTCAACATCTCGGCAGGCATGTGGAGGTGCAGGAGCGCGCCGGTCGGCGACGCCATGGCCCGCTTGAAGGCGGGCCCGAAGGCGTCGGTCTCTCGGACTGCTTCGGCGTGCATGCCGTAGGCCTGTGCGATCGCGACGAAGTCGGGGTTGTCGATCGGTGTGCCGCTGACCCGCCCGGGATAGTGGCGCTCTTGGTGGGCGCGGATCGTGCCGTACATGCCGTTGTCGAAGACGAGCACGATCGGCTCGTAGCCGGCTTGGCGTGCGGTGCCGAGTTCCTGGATCGTCATCTGGAGATCGCCGTCACCGGCGAAACACACCACGGTTCGGTCGGGGTGGGCGGCTTTCGCAGCGATCGCGGCCGGTAGGCCGTAGCCCATGGTGCCGTTCTGTGGTGCCAGCAATCGGGCGTGAGGTCCGTATCGGAAGCCCTTGTTGTTCCAGACCGAGAAGTTGCCGGCACCGTTGGTGAAGATCACATCGGCTGGTGCGTTGGCCTGGAGCCATCGCATGGCTTCGCCCATGTCGAGTGGGCCTGGCTGCGGTGGGATGCGTGAGGTGTCGACGAAGGCGGCTCGGCGGGTCATGCGCCACTCGCGGCGGGGCTCGCTGGTCGGGACGCTCATCCTTCGCAGCATGCCGATCGTGACCGACGGGTCGCCGCAGACACCGAGGTCAGTCGGGTAGATCCGACCGAGTTGGGTGCGTTCCGGGTGGATATGGACGATGCGTTGTGTCGGTTCGTCGAGATTGATCAGGGTCCACCCTGCGGTGGTCATCTCCCCGAAGCGGATGCCGAGGCCGACGATGAGGTCAGCTTCGGTGATCGTGTCGCGAACCGCCTGCGGCATCGCCAGCCCGGCTTCGCCGCAGTAGATGTCGCTGAGGTTGTCGACGACGTCATGGAATCGCCAGGCGGCGAGTACCGGAAGGTCGTTGTGCTCGGCGAAGGCGGAGAGGTCGGCCCGGGCATCGAGGGTCCATCGGCCACCGCCCGCGATGATGACGGGACGCTCGGCGTCGGCGATGGCGGCGACGATCGCATCGAGTTCGTCGCTGGTCGGTGTCGCCCGTTCGACCGTCACCGGAGCGACGTCGGTGTTGGTCGTGTCGTCGCGCAGCATGTCCTCAGGCAACGCGATCGCGACCGGTCCGGGTCGGCCGCTGGCGGCGATCTTGAACGCCATCGAGATCGTTTCGGCCAACTCGTCGACATCATCGACCTGGGTCGCCCACTTGGTGATGGGTCCGAGAAAGGCGCGGTAGTCGATCTCCTGAAAGGCCTCTCGCCCCATCTCGTCGGTGGCGACCTGGCCGATCAGCACCACCATCGGTTGTGAGTTCTCGCGGGCGGCGTGGATGCCGACCGACGCGTTGGTGGCGCCCGGCCCACGGGTCACCATGCAGACCCCCGGGTCGCCCGTGAGGCGCCCCCACGCCTCCGCCATGTAGGCCGCGCCACCTTCTTGACGGCAGATGACGAACTCGATGTCGGTGTCGTGGATCGCATCGAGAACGGCGAGGTAGCTCTCGCCGGGCACGCCGAACACATGGCTGACGCCGTGGGCGACGAGCGCGTCGGCGACGATCTGGCCGCCCGTGCGGGAACCGGTCATGGGATCAGAGGTCGTCGACCGACGGGAAGGTGTCGGGATGCACGATGTCGACCGTGGCCGACCGCTGCTGGGCGAGCATGCCGCCGTCGACCTTGATGACGTCGCCGGTGACATAGGAGGCGTCGTCACTGGCGAGAAAGAGGGCGGGTCCCGTCATGTCGTGCGGATCGCCGATCCGTCCAGCCGGGATGTTCACGCCACGGTAGGCCCGGGCGTCGGCGTCGAGCCCTGCCGTGTCGATCGATCCGGGCATGAGGGCGTTGACGCGGATGTTGTACGGCCCGAGATCGAGCGCCATCGCCCGAGTGAGTGCCTCGATCCCGCCCTTGCTGGCGTCATAGGCCGTGAAGCTGCGATGGGCCCGGGTGGCGCCCCCGGAGCTCATGTTGATGATCGACCCGCCGCCGTTCTTGGCCATGATGCGGGCGGCTCGATGGCAGCACAGGAAATGGCCGGTGAGGTTCACGTCGATGATCCGCCGCCACCATGCCTCGTCGGCATCGAAGAAATGGAGCATCGGCGAAACGAGCCCGGCGTTGTTGACGAGCACATCGACGGTGCCGTGTGTGGACATCACGGTGTCGAACATGGCGGCGACCTGTTCGCCATCGGACACGTCGGCGGGTGCTGCCATCGCCGTGCCCCCGGCATCGACGATGCCGTCTGCAACGGCGCGGGCCGAGGCATCGTCGACGTCGTTGACGACGACCGATGAGCCGACGGCGCCGAAGCGTTCGGCGATCGCCTGGCCGATGCCCTTGCCGGCGCCCGTGACGACCACGACCTTCCCGGCCAGATCCGGATGACTCGACATGTGTCTCCCTCCGGGACCGATCCGGTCCCTTGCGTGAACGGTCCCTAAGCTAGCGCCGCGCCCCGATGTGAGGAGGAGCGATGAGTTGGATCCGAACGGTTCCCGATGATCAATGGGACGGCGAGCTCGAGCCGTTGCACGGCCGGGTTGTCGATCGTGACCTCGGCCGGGTCGACCACATCATGGCGGTGCACTCCATCAACCCCCGAGGATTGGCCGCCCACGACGGCCTGTACCGGTCGGCGATGGCGGGGACCGGGACATTGCGCAAGGTCGAGCGGGAGTTGATCGCCTACGTCGTCTCGCTTGAGAACGACTGCCACTATTGACTCACCCATCATCGGCGCGGTCTGCGCCGACTCCTGAAAAACGATCCGCTCCTCGCCCAGATCGACATCGATTGGCGAACCGCCCCGATCGGCGAGCGGCGCACGGCGATGTTGACCTATGCGTTGAAGCTGACCTGTACGCCCGGCGAGATGGTCGAAGCCGATGTCGAGGCGCTCCGGGCGGTCGGATTCAGCGATCGAGATGTGCACGACATCTGTGAGGCGACGGCGTACTACGCGTACGTCAATCGGATCGCCGATGGACTCGGGGTCGCCGTCGAGGACTGGTATCCGCCGGA
>Ga0181574_10005435_pt1 | contig 10914 bp, 4 predicted proteins | sample 101ome_24_FD_145600 | JGI IMG/M metagenome (GOLD analysis project Ga0181574, IMG submission 145600) | Coastal salt marsh microbial communities from the Groves Creek Marsh, Skidaway Island, Georgia - 101410AT metaG (spades assembly) | ecosystem: Environmental > Aquatic > Marine > Intertidal zone... | reverse complement strand
ATATTTTCTACAAACACGTATTCATATTTTTTCGAAAGCTCGTCGTAATCTTTCATCGACCATTTTGAGTTCGCGCCACACAGGGCGACGAAATCAAAGTATGCTGCGCTCGGAGCAGCCTCGAGACTCGTCGCCGTGTTTTCGATTTCTTTCGCCAATCGATCTGAAAGAGCGTGAGGATGCATTCTCGAACTATTCGATGAAGAAATTGTCTTCAACTTTTCCCACTTTAGACGTAAACTCTCGTTGGCATTTGGACCGAAAATCATGGACGAGGACGACGACGTTTCTTCCCGTGCGGCGAGCGACGGAGCTTTTCGATAATCTCGAAATGTTTCGTCAGATGCCTCGTCGTCGCCGTCCAACGATATCGCGTCCAAACGCTCGCTCAACACCTCGGACACCAACAAACTCTTCCAATTCAAACCACCTTTATATAACTGTTTCGGCTTAAAGTTCGACGTGCACACCAACACGCTCTTTTTGCTCTCCAAGTAACTCTCGACGAACGCTTTCCAAATCCTCGCGTTCCCGACGTCCGTCACCTCCACCTCGTCCACGATCAGCACGTCGTGCTCTCGCTCGTATTGTTTACCAATACATCGAACTGGATTCCTCACGTTTTTCGTTTTCATCAAGTTTTCGTGCATCTCGTCCATGAGCGCGCGGAACGTGAGAGACTTCACTCTGCATGAAGAAGAAGAAGAAGAAGAAGAAGAAGAAGAAGGGGTGCCCAAATGCGAACTCAACAAAGCATCCTTAAAACTCTCCACCAAGACCGTCTTTCCTCGTCCAGGACTGCCGTAAAGATACACCCCTCGCGCCGCGGCGTTCCTTTTCGCACTCCCACCGCCTTTTTCGCGCTTCTCCTCGTCCTCCCCGATCAGCGCTTGCACGAGATTCGTCAATCGCGTCGCCGCAGCCTCTTGTCTCGAATCTAAACGGGGAATCAAAGCTTTTTCCGACTCCGACGATAAAGTCTCCGAAACTCGTCGCAAAAACGCGGTACGCAGGGAAAGCATTCCAACACCACTCGTTTTCGTCGTCGTCGAGACCATCCGTCGGCGCATGATTTAATGCTCGCTGTTACGATGTCATGTTACGTATTATATTTTTTATCGCGGGTACACGCAAGAGAAGATTTGCGTTTTGGCATTTTTTGAAGTTTTAGGGTTTCATGGCCTCGAGCATTTTACCACTTAATCCGCGCGCGCGGTGTGAACCGGCACAACGAGAAGACCATCGAGAAAAAACAATAAAAGAGATGGCGACCGTGACGTGGTCGGACCTGGAAAACCGCGACGGCGTTCGTTTCTCCTTCAACTGTTGGCCGGACGATCGCCAATCGGCGTCGAAGTGCGTGGTCCCTTTAGGCGCGCTCGTGACGCCGTTGAAGCCGATTGCAGAGGTGCCGGTGCGTTTGGAAAATGAGCAATTTTGCGTTTTGTTTTTCATCTCTCTTTCTCTTTCTCTCTGTCGTTGAAAGACACCACCGCGCGTTCAGCTCTTGTTCGCGCGCGCATCTTTCGATCTTGTTTACCCGCGCGATCTTTCGCGAGCGCGATAGAGAGAGAAAAAAGCTTCGGGGGATTTGGTTGAATTTTGGATCCATTTAGAGGACAAAAGAGAAACGGACAAAAATACGCGCGAGCTCGCTTTCGACGTCGCGGATCGTCGCCTCTCTCGCTGAAAATTTTAATCGCGCGTTTCCTCTTTTGTTTTTACGACGAGTACTCGCGATGGTTCACTTTTTGTATTCGCTAACATTTTTTTGGTACGCGCTTCTTTATCGCATAAACAGGTTGTGCCGTACGAACCGGTGCGCTGTAAAGCGTGCGCGGCGTGTTTGAACCCCTACGCGCAGATTGACTTCAACTCGAAACTGTTCGTGTGCCCGTTTTGCCACGCGAGAAATAATTTCCCGCCGCATTACGCCGGGATTACGGAGCAGAACTTACCCGCGGAGTTGTTTCCGAATTATCTCGTGATTGATTACACGATCAACCCGCACAAGGTCACGCCGCCGCCGGCGTATTTGTTTTTGGTGGACGTGTGCGTGTCGGATGAAGAGTTGACGAGTTTGAAAGCGAGTTTGACGCAAGCGCTGAGTTTGTTGCCGGAAGACTCCTTGGTTGGGTTGATTTCGTTCGGGACGCACGTGCACGTGCACGAGTTGCAGTTTGCGGACTGTCCCAAGTCGTACGTGTTTAGGGGTGGGAAGGAGCACACGTCGGCGCAGATTAGGGATCAGTTGACGTTTTCGAGAGGTGGGGGTGGACCGCAACAAAATCATCAGCAACAGTATCAGAGTCAAAATCAAAATCCAAACATGCAGCAACATCAACAATCGTATCAACAAACGAATCCAGCCTCGTCATTTTTAGTGCCTTTGTCTGAGTGCGAGTTTACGTTCTCGGCAATTTTAGAAGAGTTGGCGAGAGACCCGTTCGCACCGATGCCGGAAAGTCGACGCAATCGAGCCACGGGGACTGCGTTAGCCGTCGCGGCGACGTTGTTATCTTTGGGATGTCCATCCGGTCACCCGGCGCGCGCGTGCTTGTTCGTTGGCGGACCGTGTACGGAGGGTCCAGGTAATATCGTGCCGAAAGCGTTGGAAAACGCAACTCGGTCGCATAAGGATATCGCGCAAGATAAAGCACCTTTGTTCACGAAAGCAAAGAAAAAATACGACGCGATTGCCACTCAACTGTGCGCGAATGGGCACTCTTTAGACGTGTTCGCGTGCGCGCTCGATCAAGTTGGATTAGCCGAAATGAAAGGGTGCGCGCAGAAAACGGGCGGGGCGGTTGTTTTAGCCGAATCGTTCTCGCACGTGGTGTTTAAGAAATCGTTTATGAAATTGTACGGAAGTCAAAATAAGCCAGAACCAAGTCCGGAAAGCGCTCCGTCCTCCTCGGATGAAGTGACGCCGTTAAAAGTTCACTCGAATGGGATTTTTGAGGTGATCACTTCGAGAGACGTGAAGGTCGCGGGATGCGTCGGTCCGTGCGCGGCGTTGGATACGGCGCGACGACACTCAGGGAACGTCGCGGATATTAGCATTGGGTATGGAGGTACAACCGCTTGGAAGATGTGTGCGTTAACTAGGAACACGACTTTGGCGGTATTTTTTGAAGTCGCGAAAGAGAAACCAGACGGAGCAGGCGGCGGCGGTTACGGTCAAAACCCCTATGGACAGCCGCAACAACACCAAAGCGCCCCTCAGTTTTTCTTACAGTTTCATTGCACTTCAACGTTACCTACTGGCGAAACGCGTCTGAGAGTCATCACCACAACTCGAAGGTGGACGAACGGACAAAATATTCCGGAGATTTCCATGGGTTTCGACCAAGAAGCTGCGGCTGTGTTAATTGCTCGCCAACTGACGTGGAAGATGGAACAAGACGAAGAGATGGACGGCCCAGCAGCGACGAGGTGGTTAGATAGAAAGCTGATAGGTGCGTGCCAACGCTTTGGCGAGTACAGGAAGGAAGATCCTCACTCGTTTCAGTTAGCGCCTCAGTTTTCTTTATTTCCACAGTTTATGTTCAACTTGCGTCGATCGCAATTCGTACAGGTGTTCAACAACTCGCCAGACGAAACTGCGTATTTTCGAGTTGTGTTATGGCGCGAAAACGTCTTGAATTCTTTAGTCATGATTCAACCGACGTTGACCGCGTATTCCTTCAACGGTCCTCCCGAGCCGGTTTTGTTGGACGTCTGCTCGGTCGCGCCGGATAGAATATTACTCTTAGACGCCTATTTCTCGGTTGTTGTTTTCCACGGCTCCACCATCGCGCAGTGGCGCAAGGCGAAATATCAAGAACAAGAGGAACACAAGGCGTTCGCAGATTTGCTCAAGATGCCGCAAGAAGATGCAAACTACATTTTGAACCAACGATTCCCGGTGCCTAGATTGGTCGATTGCGATCAAAATGGATCGCAAGCGAGATTTTTATTAGCCAAGTTGAACCCGTCCGCGACCCATAACTCGCAAGCCTACGGAGGTGGAAGCGATGTGATTTTTACCGACGACGTGAGTTTGCAAGTGTTCATGGAACACTTGAAACGTTTGAGTGTTTCCGCTTAGATCGATATATTAATATTTAGCTTCAGCATTGTTTACTGTACCTTTTCACTACTAATTATAACTAATGTGTAACCTATTTTTGAATTCTAAGAATAAAATATACGCGATTCTGACGCGATTTACAAACCGAAACGTCTCGGCGTTTTCCCACCTGTCCCGGGCCGTTTCGAGGACGGCGTTCGAAACCTCGAGCCTCCTCCTGAAACAGAAGACGCGCCACTCGCGCGCAAACCAGTTCCCCCCGGCGTGACGATCTTTCTCGACTCTCTCTCAATCTTTGCCTCCATCTTCTCCTGGATTTTTCTCTTCTCGGCGTTTTCGAGCTCTTTCTTCTGCTTCATTTCCAACTTCATCTTCTCCTTCTCTTCTCTTTGTTTCGCTTTCGATTGCGCTAGCGACGAGTGTGATTTCTTCAGAGTATAAAACATGGGCCCAAATTCTCCTAACCACTCTGGTTCTACAGCCGTGACGCATTGCATGTACTCTTTACTCGTCATCACGATTTCATGGTAGCACACGTAATCGGGCGTGTAGCCTAATCCGTACAACGCAGAAGACGGGTGCAAATGACACGGCATTCCGTTTCGACAGTTGACGTATTCTCCTATGCCGCGTAAACGGCCTGCTTGATGGAAATACGACGCGCACAAAGCTCGGCGACAGACGTCCCAATCCGAGCCGCAAGTGGTCAACTGTACTTTTTGCGACTTCATGATATCCGCGAGCTGAGCGCGTACTTCTCTCGCTTTCTTCATACCTTTACCTTGAATGAAATGCTTGTTACACCAATCGTTGCGATAGCCATTTGTTTTCCACTGCTGATAAACATTTAAGAGTGTTAAATGGTCGCTTTCAGGAACGAAAAACTTTTCACGCATCGCATCCGACTCTTCTTCACGATCTTTCGGCCGGAAGAAAACAGAAGGGACCGAGAGCATGGAAATGACGGTCAAGATTTCGTTTGAACAACCGAGCGATTCGGCTTTCAACAATGTCGCCGCTAACGGAGGGTCGACTGGAAACTCTACCATTTTCGAGCCGAGTTTCGTCAAACCGCCGACGTTATCCAGCGCACCGAGGATCCACAACTGGTACATGGAGTTCAATATGTTCTCCTTCGGAGGCGGATCCATGAAATCAAAATCTAACAGATTTTCAATGTTGAGTGATTTCAAGAGCAAGACGACATTGCCGAGGTTCGTGCGTTGAATTTCAGGAACAGTCGTTGCCAATAGCTCGTATTTGTACGCCATTTCGGTGTATAAACGATAGGTTGTGCCAGGACCGGTTCTCCCAGCTCTTCCCGAACGTTGATTCACCGCCGCTTGCGAACACGGAAACACTTGCAACGCGTTCATACCTACTCGAGGATTATACACGCTCAATTTACAATAACCCGTATCGACGACATATTTCACGCCGTCTAATGTCAACGACGTTTCTGCGATATTCGTAGAAACGATGCACTTACGATGCCCTTTCTCTGCGGACTGAAAAATCTTGGCTTGTAAATCCGAAGGCAGTTGCGAATAAATCGGCAACACCGCCAAGGGGGGTATCTTCGTGTTCCCCTCGGCGTCTGCTTCGAGCTCAGCTATGCGCTCTTCCAGAGCGTAACACGCGGTTTCAATCTCTTCTTGACCAGTCATGAAGAGTAAAATATCCCCGGGTGGGTAAGACATGTGAATTGCCAACGCCTGTTTCACCGCGCCTTCCACGTAATCTTCCACGGGCGTTTTACTGTACATGATTTCAACTGGAAACGTTCGGCCAGGAATGTTAAAGACTGGCACACTGCCGAAAAACTCCGAGAATCTCGACGCGTTTAACGTTGCCGACGTGACGATCAACTTGAAATCTCTTCGCCTCGCGACAACTTTCTTCAAAATGCCAAAAAGAACATCCGTGTGCAAACTTCTCTCGTGCGCTTCGTCCATGATAATAGCTGAGTACTCATCCAAATCGGAATCCCTGAGCGTTTCTCTGAGCAAAACACCATCGGTCATGTACTTAATGATTGTTTCTGAACTCGTGCAATCTTCGAAACGAATCGCGTAACCAACTTCTTTACCCAACTCGCAGCCAAACTCCTCGGAAACTCTCTTCGCGACAGACATCGCGGCTACCCGTCTTGGTTGCGTGCACCCGACCATACCAAACGTGGTGTACCCGGCCTCGTGCATATACTGCGTCATTTGCGTAGTCTTTCCCGAACCAGTCTCGCCTACGACGACAACAATTTGATTTTCTCGAATGACTGACATTAAATCTTCTTTGCACCTATATACAGGCAAAAACTCTCTCTGTTCTTTCATCGTTTTTGATTTCGCGAAATCCGATTGCGCCTCAGATTTTTCCTTCATAGCGTCTGCAAATTTTGAATCCGCCTTGAAATCAATCTCGCCGTCTTTACCGACGACATCGTTCTTTTCTCCGCGTTTGCGCATTTCCTCTTCTTCTTTCCTCTTTTGTTCCTCTGCAATTTTATCCTCTTCAGTTGTTGTTCCGGTGATGTCGCCAATTTTGGAGTTTTTCACGTCCCAAAACCGATCGCGACTTTTATTTTCGTCCCTTTTCATTCGAATTTCTTTGACTAAGTTCGAGCCTTTTCTTGCAATCATCGCCATATCGCTCGTTTGGTCTTTGACTGGCAACGATGCCTCTTGTGTTTTCGTGAAGGCTCTTTTGCCTTGCAAAAACGGCGGTTTCGTATCATGCACTAACAAAATCGCCTTCTCGTCGCCGAAATCTTCGTCTTGCGCCATCAAATCAATTTCTTTTACGCGGGCTACGCCGGAAGTTAACATTCTATTTTCTTCCCAAGTCGCGTGGTCTTTATGAATTTGTGAAAACCGCGCTGAATTTGCCAACGTCATCAATGACCCGTCGGCTCTTGTTAACCGCTTCGCGTACTCTAACTGTTTCTTCTCAAAACGTTCTTTCGACTTTGCGTCTGCTTTTTCTCCGAACGGATCGAACGCGTCTCCGTGACCGCCGCCACCTTCGTCATCGTCGTACCACGCGCGATCTAAATCTTTGTTACTATTCCCGAATCGATCCTCTTCCCTCGCCTCTTCCTCCATGCGTTGATTCTCCAAAACGTCCAACGAGTCTTCGTTTTCTACAACCGTGAGTTTATCTCCTTCTCTGACGAATTGGCTTTGATTTTTCGTAATCTTTTCCATCATCCACTCATTAGACTTCCAAGATGGCGTCGCCGTGAGAGGCGTTGCTTTTACCACGTTCTTATTCGCAACTGCATTGTCGTCGTTGTCATCATCATCCGCTTCGAAGCGCATTGAAAATTTATGCGTAGAACTGTTACTATTCCCGCTCCTTCTATCACCGCTCGGTTGGCTAATCGAACCCATTTTTGCTTTATTTGTCCACGAATCATCGTCATCGTTATCATCACCGCGAAAGTGTCTCAAAGACGGCGTCTCGTTCCCGCTCTCGTCGTCCCGCGTTCGTCTCGCCGGCGTCTCTTCCCACTCTCCGTCGTCTTCTTCGAATCGTAAACCGTTTCCTCCTCTGTTCTTCTTACTATTCCTATCGTCGTTCAACCGCCTTCCAAATCGTTGCGACGACGAATCGCGCAAGGATTCTATTCCTCTGTGTCCAGGTTTCTTCCGGTCTTCGATGCGTTGCCGCGTGACGTCGTCCACGCCGCCGTGATGCGACGGCGTTTCTTCTCTCAACTTCCGCTTGTTGTTGTTTCCCCGGTCGTCGAATCTCTTCCAACGATTTTGATGATGATCTTCCTCATCTTCGCGCATGCTGTGGTATTGTCTTCTCTTTATTCCCGCTCTTTGCTTTTGTTTTCTCGCCCGAGATAACTACGCGAGCGCGCGAGTGTTCCACCTGTGCCCTTTTCTTGTCGTGGAAAAGAGAGAAAAAAGCGCGTTTTTTTTGTGGCGATTCTCGCACTCGTTGTGCTTTGTTTCTGTGGAGTGTGGTTCAACATTTCAATATTGGTAACATTAAAACTTAGGTACATACAGATATATACAACATTTAACTTTATACAAAAAAGGTAGGTAAGGATACACACGCAGCTTGCGCACGTTTGACTTCTACTCGCGAGCTTGTTCTTGTTCTTGTTCTTCTGCTACTGCTGCGGCGGCAGCCTCTCTCTCTCGTCGCTCTCTCTCGCGGTGAGCTTCGATATCGTCCGTTTTGATGGCTAGAGCGATGGACTCAGAGAGCGAGCTTCCGTCTCGTTTTGTCGGAGGATTTTCAACTACGAATACACTTAATCGAGCTCTGCTGCTCGCGATGGAAACAAAGCCTTGTTCGACGTCGCCGCTTCCCGTGGTGCTGGCGAGTGAACTCAGAGTTGTGGTGGAAGATTGCTCGGTGGCGGCGGCGGCGAATCTAGGCGAACTTGGCATCACGCCTCGAGCGAACAACTCGATCGAGTCTACGGAAGGAGATGTTCTAGAGGCTGCACCGGAATCGGAGACATCGGATTGGTCCATCGGTACCGCGGTGACGGCAACGTCACTATTGCTAATATTGCGAAGAAATTCTCTTTCGATTTTTGAAGCGGCTGAAACCTCGGCTACATAAATGTCTGGAAGATACATGAGACCTTCACGTGGCTGTATGCCCATCTCTGCGGCTCGAACCGAAGCATCTATTCCAAAAGGGTCAAACCCGTTCGCCGGGAAAGACGTCGTGTATCTTTGGTCCCTTGGGCGGAAGAGAACGAGCAAGAAGCACCACAACATCATATCAAAAAACTCCGAGAAGAAAAATTGCGCCCAAGCAGATTTCCGTTCGAAATATGTGGAAAGAATGTGGTTCATGACTTTGAGCCCACAGAAAAGCATGAAAGCGACGTAAAATTTCCGGTACATTTGATCTTTTGCCTTCACGGGAGCTCTCGCGATCTCTTCTTCGTTCGCCCCAGATCGTCGAAAAATCTCAACTTGCTCGCGCAATGTTTGTAAGGTTTTCGAGCTCCAAAACAATATCATCGATATAACGCAACAATACGTCAAAGCGTAGACGAAATAAACCGTTCGCAAGCCTAATTCCATCTGTCCAACTACATTACACAAAAAGAGCATGAACATAGTAGCAGTGAAAATGAGTTTTCGCTTCCTCGAAACTCGATTTAACGTCACTCTCCAACCGCCGGAGACGGCTAGTAACACGGTCCAAAAGGTCATTTCCTTCAGACTCGAACAGATGATGACACCGTGATGAAACGAATCGTTTACCATCCCATTCATGTCTATGTAGTTGAAGTGGTTAAAGGATAAACCTAAATGTACCATTCGTATTACTTGAGTTGTCCACATTGCGTAGTGCAACATCGATATCACCGATTCATTGCGATAAATAGCACACATTGACATCGTGTGCGTCATTTGTAACATAATCAAAATCACGTAAGACAACAAAATATACAAGTAGACGCTCAATACTGGCTGCCATGCGGTGCTCAAGTGATGTTTTCCATCGTTTAAAGTCTCGTATTTGACATCTATTTCAATTGTTGTACCTTTCAAATCGCATGTGAAAAAGGCGATATCGTACACTTTCTTTTCGTTCACATTAATTTGCATTGGCGCGTACTCCTTTTCAAATATCACGTTCGAATCTTCGTGGCCATCGTCATCATCGAGTAGACTTCTTCTCCTACTTCTTCTTCGTTGTTCTCCTTCAATCGTTTCTGACGCCTCCTCTGCCCCGGCAAACGCGGCGAATAAACAGGTGTTCGTCTCGTTCAATTTCCCTACGCTCGCTTCGCACCACGCTCCATAGCTCCCAGACGCCTCTTTCTCCAAGTTCAAGTTATCACTCAGAGGACATAAACTCAGATAGACGTTGGGAAGCTGCGTCGTTGTCGTTTCTTCTTCTTCTTCGCTTTTAACGAAAATTTTCATTTTTAATTTCTGAAACGTCATCGAGCTCGATTTCGCGTCGAACCCAAAGGTATCAACCGTTTCGTGTTTGCGCGTACTCGACGAAAGAGAAACGCTCGTGGACTCCTTCATCGCGCAAACGCTCGCGAAGATAAGCGCTAAGACCAGCGAGAGTAGGTTGAAAGACGCGCGTGGCGCGAACATCTTTGGTCAAAAATACGAGAGAGAGATCCCTTCTTTGCACGTCAGCACAACACTTTTCGGGCGAGGAAATTTTAGAGGATAGCGCGCACGCACCGCTCTCTCTCTCTTGTTTTTTTTCTTCTCTCTCTCTCTCTCTTCTCGATTCCTCCTTGAACGCGTGCACGTTTTTCGACGCGACGATGATCTCTCTCTCTTTCGCGATGGAGCGTTCTCGCGTTAAGCGTTTGCGTTTTGTGACGCTTGGAGTTATATTATATTCTTTTTCTTACGTGATATCTTACCGGCTTTACAGTTGTGAGGAAGATATTTTTTTTTCAACCGCTAACCGCTAAGGAAAAGGTCGAGGTAAAGTAACATAGGGGGCGCTATGAAGGTCAGGAACGAAACACAAAAATTAACATCCTCGAGGCATTTTTATTCAATCTCACTGTGAACTTTGGTAAAAACGTTCTTTTTTTCACTCTCTTCATCTTTCTCTTTATCTCTCCCTCTGTTTTGATGCCGCCGCTATGTTACCATCCGTTTCATCGCTCGTTAAAACGTCGTCTCGAGTTCTGGTCTCGGCATTAACTTCGCGTGTAACCTCCTCGCCACGTCACTTGCTATGCCTTGATTGGTCATCATCGCTAAGCTTTTCTCCTTGGACGATCGAGAGTTTACGGAGACTTGCTGGAACGCTCGGTTGGTCGTTTGGAAGGTGTTTTTTATGCTCTCGTCGCCTAGGCAGATTTGGCTCGAGCCTCGGTA
>Ga0181574_10005434_pt1 | contig 10915 bp, 10 predicted proteins | sample 101ome_24_FD_145600 | JGI IMG/M metagenome (GOLD analysis project Ga0181574, IMG submission 145600) | Coastal salt marsh microbial communities from the Groves Creek Marsh, Skidaway Island, Georgia - 101410AT metaG (spades assembly) | ecosystem: Environmental > Aquatic > Marine > Intertidal zone... | reverse complement strand
GGGAAATGTCGGCGAGGCTGATAGGCCCTTCGTGCTGGTGAACGGCGAGGTCCAGCATGGCCGTCACGGCATATCTGCCTTTGGCTGTCAGTCGCATAAAACGCTCTCTTCAGTGGATGCGCGCGGGTGGCGCAGTATGCAATACCCGACCAAAACGGTCAACTAAATGACCTACTATTTTAGTCAGGTATTTATACGATGGAAGGGCACCCTCAGATCAATCGGGCATGTCGTTGGAACGTTTCGCTAACTTATTGATTGCACTCAGAAAACCGCGAAGGATGTTGACTTCCATCTGGTCTGGTTCGACCCGGTTGAAAAGGCGCCGCAGGCGCGTCATCAGCTGCCTTGGGTTGTCTTCGTCGTGAAAATTCACCTGGATCAATGTCTCCTCGAGGTGCCCGAAAAAATGCTGCATGGCTTCTGCACTGGCCAGGGGTCGATCCCACGCGGCGGCCTCAAATTTACCTTCAAGCCGCCCCTGCAACACTTCGTAGGTAATGACCTGAACGGCCATGGCGAGATTCAGTGAACTGTAGGCCTCGCCGGTAGGAATGTTGACGTGATACTGGCATTGCTGCAGCTCTTCGTTCTTCAGGCCATGCGCCTCACGGCCGAACATCAGTGCGACTTTACTGCCGGCAGCCGCCGCTGCCGCGACTTTTTCACCACACTGCTTCGGTGACAGCATTGGCCAGGGAATGCGCCGGTCGCGGGCAGACGTGCCGATCACCAGTTCACAATCAGCGATCGCCGTCTCTACCGAATCAACGACAATCGCCGAGCGCACCACGTCCTCGGCACTGGCTGACCTGAAGATCGCTTTTTCGTCGGGGAAACTGTACGGATTAACCAGCACCAGCTCAGTCAGGCCCATGTTCTTCATCGCTCGGGCAGCAGCGCCGATATTGCCGGGGTGCGAAGTTTCCACCAGCACCACTTTTACACCCGGGAAGAGGTTCGCAGCATCGCTCATGTGACGTTTACAGTCGGTTGATTCAGGCAAGGCGGCATCTTAACGGGTTTCAGCACCAATAAAAGTACCGGCGAGAATGAATCCTTCACGAGAGGCACTCGAGACTGATAGAATCCGCGACCTTCGCACTCCCCCGGAATTCGCAATGGAACCAATGGCAAACATCGCCCTGCGCGCCGCTCGCCTGGCCGGCAAACAGATTGTGCGGGGATTTGATCGGCCTGATCTGGTTGATATTGACAGCAAGGGTCACAACGATCTGGTCACCAACATCGATCGCGAGGCAGAGCAGATCGTCATCGACACGCTGCGCGAAAAATATCCGGACCACAAAATCACCGGCGAGGAGTCGGGCTCGACCGATAACGCGTCTGATTTTGAGTGGGTCATCGACCCGCTCGACGGGACGATGAACTTCAGCCGCCAGATTCCGCATTTCTGTGTTTCCATCGCCTGTCTCCACAAAGGGCGAGTTGAGCACGCTGTCGTGATCGACCCCATCAGGGAAGAAGAGTTTGTCGCCAGTCGCGGCAAGGGCGCGTCACTCAATGGCAGGCGCATTCGTGCCAATGCGCTCGACAGCTTCGATGGCGCAGTGATTGCGACGGGCGGCCGCTCCCGCCATGAGCATGCAGACAAGGAAAGTGCGGTCTATGAGCACCTGCTGAAATCACACGCGGTCACCCGCCAGCCAGGCAGCGCTGCGCTCGAACTGGCTTATATCGCCGCAGGCAGAATTGACGGCATGTGGATGCGAGGTCTCGCCCGCTGGGATATCGCTGCCGGTGCCTTGCTAGTGATAGAGGCTGGCGGCCTGATGGGAGACTTCGCGGGTGGGGCTAACTACATGCAGACGGGCAACACCGTCGCCGGATCGCCGAAGGTCTTCAAGCTCTGAGCCAGCTGGTACGCAAACACCTCGCTTGAGAAGAGGCTTTCAATCGCTGGCGAACTGATGCCAGCGGCGTATCAGGAGCCCAGCATATCCGGGTCGTCGACGCCTTCCTTTTCGGGTATCGCCAGGTCTTCCTGCGAGATACCCATCACGACCAGAATGTTGCTCGCCACGTAGATCGACGAATAGGTACCGATCACAACACCGATGATCAGGCCGGTCGCGAACCCGCTGATCAGTTCACCTCCCAGCAACAGCAGCGTCACCAGCACCAGCAACGTCGTCAATGACGTTACCAGGGTTCGGCCCAGCGTCTGGTTAAGCGATGTATTGATGATATCGACAGGCGTGCTGCGACGGATACGGCGGAAGTTTTCCCGGATTCTGTCTGACACCACGATGGTGTCGTTCAGCGAGTATCCGATGACCGCGAGCAGGGCCGCGAGCACGGTTAAATCGAAGTTCCAGCGGGCCACCGAGAAGATCCCAAGGGTGATGACCACATCATGGAACAGGGCCACGACCGCACCGACAGCGAATTTCATCTGAAAGCGAAAAGCGACATAGAGCAACACCACGCCCAATGCGGTCATAAGACCGATACCGCCCTGATTGGTCAGTTCTTCGCCCACGGCAGGGCCGACAAACTCGGTCCGACGCAGAATCACTTCAGAACCTGAGGCTTCTTTCAGCGACTGCAGCACCTGCTCACCGAGCTTGGCGTTCGCCCGGGTATCAAGGTTCTTCTGCGGTGGAATCCTGACAAGGATGTCACGGTCTGAACCGAAATACTGGACCACATGTCCCTCATAGCCTGCCGAGGTCAGCTCCTCACGGATCGTGACGGGAGACACCGGCTGGTCATATTCCACCTCAACGATGGTGCCGCCGGTAAAGTCCAGCCCCCACTCAACCTGGTTGATCGCAAGAGACACGATCGAGGCAAGCACGAGAACAATAGAAGAAATACCGGCAACCTTCCGGTACTTCATGAAATCAAAGCCTAGATTGAGAACTGCCATCAGATTGCCAGCTTCTTAATGTTGCGCCCACCGTACATCAGGTTGACGATGGCCCTCGTCCCCACAATGGCAGTGAACATGGATGTCATGATGCCGATCGACAGCGTCACAGCAAATCCTTTCACTGGCCCGGTGCCAATACTGTAAAGAATCACTGCCACAATCAACGTCGTCAGGTTGGCATCGAGAATGGTCACGAAGGCGCGTTCGAAACCGGCATGGATCGCCTGTTGCGGCGACAGATCGTTGAGCAGTTCTTCCTTGATTCGCGAGAAGATCAGCACGTTGGCGTCCACCGCCATACCGACGGTTAGGACGATCCCTGCAATACCCGGCAGCGTCAGCGTTGCACCCAGGGCGGACATAATCGCGACCAGCAGTACCAGGTTGGCAGCCAGTGCGATATTGGCGGCAATACCGAACAATTTGTAATAAACCAGCATAAAGAGCACGACGAGGCCGAGCCCCACACTGACCGCCATAGCACCCAGCTGGATATTCTCTGCACCCAGACTTGCCCCCACCGTACGCTCCTCGGCAACAAACATGTCCGCCGCAAGGGCACCCGCGCGCAGCAGCAGGGCGAGTTCACGCGCCTCACCGCCCTGCAGGCCGGTGATTCGGAATCGAACCGCCAGCGCAGACTGCACTGTGGCGAGGCTGATGACGCGGCGTTCAACATAGCGCTCCGGCTTCAGCACTTCGACGCCGTTTTCGCGCACCTTGACGTCGCGAGTCTTGGTTTCAATAAAGATCACCGCCATGCGCCGGCCGATACTGTTGCGGGTTGCCCGGTGCATCAGCTCGCCGCCATCACCATCAAGCGTGATGTTGACCTGAGGCAGGCCACTTTCAGGGTCGAAACCCACCTGGGCATCCAGCACTCGGTCACCGCGCAGGATAATGTCGTTCTCGATCCTGGCCCGGTAGCCTTCGTAATCATATTCCGTGGTTGATGACGCCGAGGCGTCGGGCAGGGCTTCCATGCGGAACTCGAGCGTCGCCACCTTGCCCAGAATCTTCTCGGCAACGGCGGGATCTTCAACACCCGGCAGGTCGACAACGATTCTGTTGCGGCCAAGGCGCTGCACCAGCGGCTCGGCGACACCGATCTCATTGACCCGGTTGCGGATGGACTGGATGTTCTGCTGTACGGCGAAGTCTTCAATCTCGCGAATTGAAGCCTCATCAACCGTCAGCGTCAGGGCCAGCGACTGCGGGCTCGCCGTGACGTTGTACTGCGGGTAACGTGTATTCAATTTCGAGCGTGCGCGGTCGCGCAGGTCTTCATCGGCAAAGGTGATTTCCATCACCCCCGTTTCCGGCGAATTGAAACCACGGTACCGGATCCGGTCATCGCGCTCCCGGAACAACCGCTTGATATCCTGTTCAAGGCCTTCGATCCGCTCAGCAATCGCGGCTTCAGTATCAACTTCCATCAGGAAGTGCACACCACCCCGAAGATCAAGGCCGTATTTCATCGGCTCGCCGCCAATGCCTACGAGCCATTCCGGTGTCGTTGGCGCTGCATTCAGCGAAACAATGAAACGTTCTGCGCCGGTCTCATCATGCAGCGCAAGCTCAATGACATCGACCGCCCGCAGGCGCATGTCTTCGTTCTGAAAGCGAATCTCGGCATTGCTGCCGGTGATCTTCGCCCCGAAGTAATCGATTTCAGCGTCTACCAGGCTGCTCACCGCCCTGTCGAGGGCCTGCTCGGTGACAGTGCCATCAGGGTCTTCGTTCGAAATCTGGATCGCGAAGTCGGGCGGGTAAATGTTGGGCAGGGCATAGACCACACCCAGCGAAACAATCAACAGAACCAGCAGGTTCTTCCAAAGGGGATACCGGTTAATCAAAACGGAGCGCCGTCAGATCTCTTTGATCGTGCCTTTCGGCAACGCCTGCAGCACTGCGCTGCGCTGGAGTTTCAGCTCAACGCCATCAGCGGCTTCGAACACGATGAATTGCTCATCGACCTTTGAGATCTTTCCGACCAGCCCACCGTTAGTGACGATCTCATCACCCTTGGCGAGACCACCAACAAGCTCGCGGTGCTCTTTCGCCCGCTTGCTCTGGGGGCGCCAGACGATGAAATAAAACACCAGGGCAAATGCCACGATGATGAAAAGATCCAGCGGCAACGGGCTACCGCCTGCGGCACCGGCCTCTGCGGCCATGGCACTTGGAATCAGCAAATCAATCATAATCTCTTCCCCGACCGGGGCCCTGTTCGAAAAGCGCGCTATTTTCGCACAAAAAACACTTAATGGGGGCGATCGATCTGCCAGCTCTCGTAGATCTGCCTGATATGGTCATCCAGGCACTGGTTTTCAATAGCAGAGCGTAATCCAGCCATGATATGCAGGTAGTAGTGCACGTTGTGGATCGAATTCAGCTCCGCGCCGAGAATCTCACCACATTTGTCCAGGTGGTGCAGATACGCCCGACTGAAATTGCTGCAGGTGTAGCAGTCACAGTTCGGGTCCAGCGGACCCGTCGCCGTTTTATGGGGCGAATTCCGAATCCTGACAACCCCTTCTGATGTAAACAGGTGACCATTCCGCGCATTCCGCGTCGGCATGACGCAGTCCATCATGTCGACGCCGCGCGCGACACTTTCTACCAGGTCTGACGGGGTGCCGACGCCCATCAGGTAGCGGGGCTTGTCTGCCGGCATTTTCAGCGCCGTATGGGAAATAATGCGCAGCATGTCATCTTTTGGCTCACCGACTGACAGCCCGCCGATGGCATAGCCATCAAAGCCGATCTCTGTCAGCAGCCCGAGGGATTCATCGCGCAGGTCTTCGTGCACACCGCCCTGGATGATGCCAAACAGACTGTTCGGGTTACCTTCGAATGCCTGCTTGCTGCGCGCTGCCCAGCGCATCGACAAGGCCATGGACTCACGCACGGCCGCCTTGTCTGCAGGAAACGGCGTGCACTCATCAAAACACATCACCACATCGGAGTTAAGCGAGCGCTGGATATCCATGGAAATCTCGGGCGAGAGGAAAATCTCATCGCCGTTGACCGGCGAGCGAAACTTCACGCCCTCCTCCGAGATCTTGCGCAGGTCACCCAGACTGAACACCTGGAAGCCACCGGAGTCCGTCAGAATCGGTTTCTGCCAGCCCATGAAACCATGCAGCCCACCGTGGCTTTCCATGATTTCCATGCCCGGCCTGAGCATGAGGTGAAACGTATTACCCAGCAGCATCTGCACACCGGCATCTTCCAGAATTGCCGGAGACAGGCCCTTCACCGAACCATAGGTACCGCAGGGCATGAAAATCGGCGTCTGTACCTCGTGGCGGGTGCCGTCTGCTCGGGTAAACTCGAGCGTACCGCGCCTGGCTTTGCCCTCGGTCGTTGATACGTTGAATTGCAGTGTCACGTCTTTGTTCTCTAATGAACGCGGGTCAACGGGTAATAAGCATCGCATCACCATAGCTGAAAAACCGGTAGGATTCCCTGACCGCTTCAGCATAGGCATGCCGGATATTCTCGAAGCCGGCAAAAGCGCTCACCAGCATCAGCAGGGTCGAACCCGGCAGGTGAAAATTGGTAATCATCGCGTCGACGACGCTGAAGTCGCAGCCGGGATAAAGAAAGATGTCGGTATCGCCGGTGTAGGGCTCGATCACACCTGACTGCGCGGCTGTCTCCAGACTGCGCACCGAGGTTGTGCCAACCGCGCAGACACGGCCACTGCGGCGGCGACAATCCGTCACCGCTGCACAAACTTCAGCCTTTACCTCGATAAACTCCTTGTGCATCTCGTGGTCCTGCACCCGCTCGACACGGACCGGTTGAAAAGTCCCGGCACCCACGTGCAGCGTGACCTCAGCTTTCGAGACGCCTTTGTCTTCCAACTGCTGCAGCAGCGCCTGATCGAAATGCAAACCCGCCGTCGGCGCAGCAACCGCGCCCTCTTTTACGCCATAGACCGTCTGGTAACGGTCGAGGTCCATCTCCTCGTCGACGCGGTCAATATAGGGCGGCAATGGCATGTGGCCATGAGACTCGGCAGCCGCCAGTACCCCGGCAGCAAACGTCAGCTGAAAAAAGTCACCCTCACGCTCGCCGACCTGAATGACCGGGCCCGCATCATCGACTGTGATGGTGCTGCCGGGTTTCGGCGACTTGCTGGCCCGCACCTGGGCGATGGCAGTGGTCTCTGACGTGACCCGTTCCAGCAGGACTTCAACTCGCCCACCGGTCGCTTTCTGGCCGAAGAAACGTGCCGGAATCACGCGTGTGTTGTTGAACACCATGAGATCGGCAGGCGACACCAGGCCGGGCAGATCGCTGAATCGCAGGTGAGCAATATCGCCTGTCGCGGCATTCAGGTGCAGCAGCCGACTGGCCGTACGCTGTTTCGTGGGGTAGCGTGCGATCAGCTCATCGGGCAGGTCGTAATGGAAATCAGAGACTTTCAAGTCGATGCGGACAATGGGTGACTTTAACGGCGCGCAGTCTACCAGCGAGCACGTTCAGCGGCGAGAGAAGAAAATCACTGGCCTTTGTGAAACATTCTCAGTTGGGAGGGCAAATCATGATCGTATACGGTGCCAGCGTCTCTTATTACACCGGCAAGCTTGAGGCGTACCTGCGCTATAAAGGTATCAGCTATGAGCGGGCCTCCCCCTACCCGCAGGCCGAGCGCATCAAACGCGAGGCCGGTTGCATACAGCACCCGGTGGTCGAGCGCCAGGATGGGCGCTGGATGTCAGACACGACGCCGATCATCCTGCAGCTGGAGCAGGAGCACCCGAACCAACCGGTGCTGCCGCAAGACCCCGTCGTACGTTTCACCGCCCTGTTAATTGAAGACTATGCCGACGAGTGGCTCTGGCGCGCTGCCATGCATTACCGCTGGAGCTACAAACACGACCGCGCCCTACTTTCGCGGATCCTCACCGATGAACTGACGACACACCTGAAGCTGCCGCGCTTCTTCAGGTTGCGAATGATCGCACGCCGCCAGCGCCAGGGTTTTGTCATCAACGACGGTGTCACCGACAGCACCCGGGAACATGTTGAGCAGGGATATCACCGTATCCTCGCGCTGATGAGCACGGCGCTTGCCGAGCGGCCATACCTGCTGGGTGCATCCCCTTCCATCGCCGACTTTGGCCTGATGGGCCCGATGCTGCGTCACTTTGGCCAGGACCCCACACCCGCCGAAATCATGCGCGACACCGCGCCGAGGGTATACGACTGGGTTGCCCGGACCTGGAATGCCAGCGACATGACTCAGCAACACGCCTTTGTCGAGACGCTGCCAGACGACCTCGACGGCCTGTTGCAGGAAATCTGTGAGACGCACCTTGTGCAGCTGGCAGAGAACGCCCGCGCCTGGCACGAGGGTAAAAAGAAGTTCGACATGCTGGTGCAGGGCTGCCAGTACCGGCATCTGCCGGTATCGCGTTACCGGGTTTACTGCCTGGAACAACTGCGCCGACACTTTGAGGCGCTGGTACCTGAGTCACGGCAACTTGTTCAAGACAAACTCTCGTTCCCTATGGCCGACCTCCTCTGGCAGGACGCTATCAAGGCCGACTCAGGTTATGATGCCGCGGGAGACGCCCCCTTTAACAAAGCCATCAACGTCTTCGAGAACGGAGTGCCCACCCGATGAAACGCCTGCTGCTGACACTATCAATGCCCTGCCTGCTTGCCGCACTGGCCAGCGGGGCCAGTGCTGAAGAAACGACCGAGACCCCGCCCGACAGGCAACTGCTGTGGGGTGACACACACCTGCACACCAACAACTCGTTCGACGCGTTTCTGAACGGCAATATGACGGTCACGCCGTCTGACGCCTATCGCTTCGCCAAGGGCGAACCGGTGATCCATGCCTACAACCGGGTAAAAACCCAGATCGGCACACCGCTCGATTTCCTGGTCGTCACCGACCATGCGGAGTTCCTTGGGGGGATTAAAGACATCTACTATGACGGCATTCAGGACCCGGACCCCGGGCTGATCAGAAGCCTGGTTTACTGGTACCAGGCGTGGCGGATTCGTGATGCGCTCGACAATGGTGGCAGCATTGAATTCTTCAACGACATTCTGCCGATTCCGGGCGACCCACGTGAACTCGCCGCACAGTGGGTTGAATCGGCCGCTCAACAGGGCATTCCCGGCGCCAAAATATCCCAGCGCAAGGCCTGGCATGGGCTGCTTGAAACCGCTGACCAGCACAACGAGCCGGGCAAGTTCACGGCTTTCGCTGGCTGGGAATGGTCATCGCAGCCTGGCAGCGCCAACCTGCATCGTATCGTCATGACCAGTGCCAATGCCGACAGCGGCAAAACCTTCATTCCGTTTGCTTCCACCGACAGCCCCTACCCCGACGACCTCTGGGCCTGGCTCGCGAAAACTGAAGCAGAGAGCAACACACGTTTTATCGCCATTCCCCACAACCCGAACGTCAGCAAGGGCATGATGTTCAATCGCGTCAACCTGCGGGGCGAGGCGATCGACGAGGACTATGCCAACCGACGCCTGCAGTATGAGCCGATTGTCGAGATGACGCAGATCAAAGGCGATTCAGAAACCCATGAAGATCTCTCGCCCGACGACGAGTTCGCTAAATTTGAACCCTACCAATACCTGCTGGCTGCAGAGAGTGACGTGTACCCGGTGCAGGAAGGTGACTATGCGCGCTCGGGCCTGAAGACCGGCCTGTCGATCGAAGCCGAGATCGGCGTCAACCCGTTCAAGCTCGGCATGATTGGCTCAACCGACTCTCACACCGGCCTCGCGACTGCAGAAGAAGCTAATTTCTGGGGCAAATTTGCTTTTGATTCCGTGCCTGAAAAGAAAAACTCACACGGCCTTGGCAGTGCCTCCGGTTGGACCATGTCGGCGGCGGGCCTCGCTGCTGTGTGGGCGGAAGAAAATACCCGCGACAGCATTCTTGATGCCATGTTCCGACGCGAGGTTTACGCCACCACCGGCACCCGTATCAGCCTGCGTTTCTTTGGCGGCGCTGACCTGACCGCCGCAGACCTGCAGACCCTGCAAACCAGCGGCTACGAGAAAGGCGTACCCATGGGCGGGACGCTATCGGCAACCGCCGAGCAGGTCGCACCGACCTTTCTGGTGCATGCCGGCAAAGACCCGGCGGACCACAATCTCGACAGAATCCAGATCGTTAAAGGCTGGCTAGATGCCGATGGCGAAACCCATGAACAGGTCTACAACGTCGCCTGGTCTGATGACCGCGAGCTGGCTGACGATGGCTCACTGCCCGCCGTACCGGATACGGTTGATCGCAACACCGGCAAAGTCACCGGCGCCCACGGCGCGCCGGAGCTTAAAGCCGCCTGGACGGACCCGGACTTCAACACCGACCAGCCCGCTTTCTATTATGTTCGTGTATTACAGATACCGAGTGCCCGACACTCACTGTTCGACCGGATTGCGCTCGGCCTCGAGAACGCAGCCGACTACCCTGACGTAATTCAGGAGCGCGCTTACAGTTCCCCGATCTGGTATCAGCCCTGACCCGAGGCCGGCCACTCCGCTGTTGCAGAATCCATGTCAGATCGCGCGCTCACTATCATCATCCTGCTGGTCGTCTTTGCAGCGGTCGGCTCGCTGCTCTACCGCGCCCAGATGAAAGAGGTGCAGGCCGTCCCCGAGCCAGAAGCGCCAGTCAATGCCGAAGCCCCGAGGAGCACCCAGGTGAAAGCCCGCATGAAGGAGTGCCAACCCACTCAGGGCCGGCGCTTTCTTGGCCGTGGCGAGATCACCAATATCGGCAACGTCGACCTGCGCTTCGTCACGGTCAAAGTTATCTGGAGTAACGCGGCTGGCCTCGCAGTAGAAACCAACGAACTGTTTGCACTGAACGATGAAGTTCTAAGCCCGGGAGAGTCAAAATTTTTTACCGACACCACATCTAATACCAGTGCCCGCAGATGCGGTGTCGAAACTGTGGATTGGCGCTAGCGCAGGTATCAGCCCCGGGTTCAGGCTGGTATCCTTGCCGGAGAATTTAGCAGGACC
>Ga0181574_10005418_pt1 | contig 10934 bp, 8 predicted proteins | sample 101ome_24_FD_145600 | JGI IMG/M metagenome (GOLD analysis project Ga0181574, IMG submission 145600) | Coastal salt marsh microbial communities from the Groves Creek Marsh, Skidaway Island, Georgia - 101410AT metaG (spades assembly) | ecosystem: Environmental > Aquatic > Marine > Intertidal zone... | reverse complement strand
CATGCCGCAACTAACTTGTGCTTGTGTTGTTTGAGTTAGCCCTGAAGCAATAATTAAAGAAAGTAGAATTTTTTTCATCACTTTGTTTTCTTAAAGTTCAAATATATCATTCTTATTTGGAGACATCACTAATTCCATATTTCAGGACAAGACAATGCTATTAATGTTTGCTAACTTATTTATATGTACCTCAAAAGTGCACATATCCATCCACCGTCAGCTGGATAAGCGCACCTTTTTGGCGCATTATTCGTTTTTAAAAGTAACAAAAAAAAGGATGCTCTAGCCCTCTTTCTTTATCCTTTGCTAAAAACTTCGCAACACCTTGTGGGTTGGATAATGTTCTTCACGGATCCATTGCTTCAACTGATCCGGTGATACGTTGTTGACCTGTATCTCTTTGGATGCTCCGGGCAAGAGATCGAAATAGTTATCGGAAAAATCGCCTTTCGGCAGTTCAAGGTAAAAGTTTTTCGCTAAATATCCGCTATTGCTGATGTGTAATACGCCTGGCGCTGTCCACTGCATAGTGAGAGCTGGTGTTTCCAACTTCAAGTCTTTCGGTGGGACGAAATAATGCAGCGTTTCTAATTTTTTATCGGAGGGCGTAACAAGTGCAACTCTTAACAGATGATCCTGCTGTCTACGCTTCAGTTTTTTGATGCGCTTGACCGGCAGTGTTGCAATCACGCCTGCTGTTCGTTGAGGGAGGGTAACCAATTGCTGATCTTCCCAAATCACTGCTCCATGAAAAGCAACAAGCTGAAGGGTCAACGTTCCTTCTGCTGCCCATATCGAATCGTTCACCAGCGTGATTGAAAACGACTTATCTTTTTGTTCAACAGCCAACAACACTGTCTCAAATGCTCGTTTCACTGCATAATGACTGGCTTTAGGCACACCAAAGTAATCAACACTTGACCACGACAGCACCGGCCAACAATCGTTGAACTGCCAATACAAGGAACCCATACAATACGGTTGTCGCGTGCGTTGTGCTTCAATAGCGATTTGCATACCGCGTGCTTGCACCAATTGTGAGACATAGGCATAATCGTCGAGGTTCTTCGGGACAGGGTAATCGCGCGCCATGTATTCGTCAATGGTTTCGAAACCTACGGGATGTTTTTGGTGATTTTTCCATGCAGCCGAAGTAAGGTCGTTGTTTCCTGCTCCGACAAACTCTTCAAAATGATGCGGACTCGGAAAACTTTGGAAGCCAAATTCCGAAGCAAACCGCCCGACTTTCTCGCGATAGCGTTCAAACGGTTCTTTCCCCCACCATACGCCCCAATAGTGCTGATCGCCGGAAACGTAACTCTCTGCTCTCCCCCAACCGTAGGTAGGTGAAGAAGGATGATAGGAGCGACTCGGGTCTTCTCGTTCAAGAACCGATGGAATCAAGTCAAGAAACAAGCGTTGATAGTCGGCATAAATCTTTAGCGAATCTTCTTTGGAATAGTTGTGCTGCTTTTGCCAACCCCAATTGTGCCAGGCTTCATCGACTTCGTTGTTTCCACACCACAAGACAATTGAAGGGTGGTTTCGTAAACGTTTTACTTGCTCCTCCACCTCATAACGCACTGTGGACAAAAACGAACTATCCCCAGGATACAAGGCACAAGCAAACATAAAATCTTGCCAAACCATAATACCTTTTTCGTCGCAGAGGTCGTAGAAATAATCGTCTTGATATACACCACCTCCCCACACGCGGAGCATATTGAAATTCGCATCCAAAGCGCGATCAATGAGTTGCTCGTACTCCTCTTTTTTTAACCGAGGCAAGAAAACATCCAACGGAATCATGTTGGCTCCTTTGGCATAAACTGGGGTGTCATTGAGAGAAAAGTAAAACGAAGACCCCAACGAATCCGACGTTTGAACGAGTTCGGCCGTTCTTAAGCCTATCAGTTCTGTGCGCTGATCAATCAATTGATTGTCGTGATAAAGTGCGAAGTCTATCGTGTATAAATTTGGATTTCCATAACCATTGCAATTCCAGCGCTTCGGATTTTCTATTTCTACGTCGAACGAAAAATCATTCGGATAACCACCTAACGCAGTACTCATCGACTGACCTGTTTCATGCACAAACGTGTGCATTACGTATTTTCCTGGTTCTAACAGTCCAACAGTGAAATTGGCTTGAACAACTGCTTTATCTTTGGAAAGTTCTTTCTGCTGCAGTTGAATGTTGTCAATTTTCCCAACATCGTAATACTCAATATACACTGGTTTCCAAATCCCTACCGTGGGAAAACGCGGACCCCAGTCCCAACCAAAATGGTATTGTGCCTTACGTGCAAAATTAGCTTCTCCACTGGGAAGAAAGTACGGAAGTTCGTTGGCTTTTTCTGCCACCACTTGCTTCGCCGGATGAAAAACGACTTTCACATGATTATCTCCCGTATGGAGTTTTCCATTTAACGAAACAGTCCAGCTTCGGAACATGTTATCCGTCCTTCGTACGCGTTTATTATTGACATAAATATCGGCATACGTATCGAGTCCCTCAAAAATCAAATGGATGCGTTTGGAGTTCATCACCTCCATGGGTAAATTGATGGTCGTTTCATATACCCACGTCTGGTCTTCTATCCAAGTTAACTGGTGTTCGTTGTCCCCAAAAAACGGGTCAGGGATGCGGTCGTTTCGATAGAGATCGGTATGAATCGTTCCTGGGATATCGGCTGGCAGCGTATCTATATCCGAATTATTCAGCGCATAAACACGCCAATTAGTTGATAGCGGGAGTTGCTTATGCATTTTCGTGGCATCCATGAGTTGACCCCAAGAAGGCGTCCACCCTAATAAAATCATCCCTATGACAACTATCCACTTCATGTATTCAGCAGCTGCAAGATACGCTTTATTTCCTGTTCATCGGCCTCTCCACCAGCTTGGGTAATACACGCTGAATGATAGAAGTTTGCTTTTAATGTCTCATTGAGTGCATCAATGTTTTCTGAGCGAACACTGCCGCCCACAATAATGGCTAACCGATTTCCTGCTTTCTCTTGAAGCGATTTTAGTCGTTCCGTTCCTTCTAAGGCAGTTTTCTTAGCACCTGATGTGAGAATGGCGGAGCAACCTAGTTCAACGACTTGCTCCAAGGCGATGGCATAATCCTCTACCTCATCAAACGCACGGTGAAATGTTACTGGTTTTCCTTGAGCCGCTTTGAGTAATCGCTTGTTGGCAGGAATATCAATTTGGCGATCGGGAGTTAAGCATCCGATTACAAACCCGTCGGCTCCATGATCAAAGAACAACTGAATATCTTTCTCCATTTGCGTCAATTCCACTTCGGAATGACAAAAATCTCCTCCACGTGGACGCACCAACACATAAACAGGGATTTCAGTTGTTTTCCGCAGTGCGACAAAGTCCTCCAATTTAGGAGTGACTCCTCCGAGCGCATAATTCTCTGTAAACTCAATGCGATCGGAACCCGCACGAACAGCAGTTAACGCAGATTCCAGGGTAAAGCAAGCGATTTCTAATCTTGTTCGTGGATTCGTCGGTTTGAGGTTCGAGGATTGCGGTTCGTTCATGATTTTTGTCTTTCGTCTTAACGTTTAATAGCTTAATGTCTTAAAGACTCCGCATCCTCCAACGTATTCCCCTCTGCATCCTTTACAGCGTAATTAAATCCTTTGTTCAACGCGAAGGCACCGTGTTCTCCTTTTTTATTCAAGGCGATAAATCCGATTTGGGTTTCTTCTAGGTTCCCGTTGCGTAATTCCAATTTGTGTTTGATGAGTTCAACCGCTTCCTTGCACGCAGCTTGGGGACTTTTCCCTTGACGCATGAGGTGAACGACTAAATGCGCACCTACGACGCGAATAACTTCCTCGCCGTGACCAGTGGCTGTAGCTGCACCTACTTCATTGTCTACGTATAGTCCGGCACCAATGATGGGGGAATCTCCTACTCTTCCATGCATTTTAAACGCCATTCCACTTGTCGTGCAGGCACCAGAAAGGTTACCGTGCTCATCCAAGGCAATCATCCCTATTGTATCGTGATTTTCAATATTCACAATGGGCTTATATTCCGAATTCACTAACCATTCTTTCCATTCTGCCTCAGATTCGGGTGTCAACAAATTTTCTTTTGGAAATCCTTGTTCCAATGCGAATTGAAGTGCCCCATCTCCTACTAACATCACATGCGGTGTTTGTTCCATCACTGCACGGGCAACCGAAACAGGATGTTTGATGTGCTCCAAACTAGCCACCGATCCGATGTTCGCGTTATGGTCCATGATGCAAGCGTCTAATGTCACACGTCCATCTCGGTCTGGACGCCCACCATAACCAACACTACGTTCATTGGGATCCGCTTCAACTAATTTTACGCCGTGTTCCACGGCATCCAGGGCACTTCCGGATTCTCCTAGTACTTTCCAGGCCTCCTCATTGGCCTCGATGCCAAAGCGCCAGGTCGAAAGAACGACCGGTTTTCTTTCCTGAAAAGTCGCTTCTTCCTCCTTTTCAATAGATTCCGCGCAGGATTTCAATGGATTTGCAGCGACCACGACGCCCAGCGCGAATCCCGACTTAATAAAGTTTCTACGTTTGGTCATCTTGTTTCGTGTAAAAAATGAGTGCAATAATTCGTGTTCCAATAATCAAGCAGGTGGACCTGCGTCTCTAAACGCTTTACGAAATTAGTATAATCCTTTTGTTTCGGGTTAGTCCAGAGCACTTCCGCCAATGCGGCCATACGCGGCAACGCCATATATTCGACGTGGGCAAACGACAAGATATATTCGGTCCATACATTCGCTTGTGCTCCAAGAATAAACCTATGTTTGTCTTCGGCCAACTCCGAAGGAACTGGATGGTAATTATAGACAGCTTCTAAGGTATTCAACCCACCTATCGCCAGTGGTTCATTTTCCTTGTCGGCATGTTGATAGTGATCAAAATAGCATGGACTCCCCGGGGACATCACCACCTCATGTTCTGCCCCGGCAGCTGCAATCCCTCCTGCTTCCCCACGCCAACTCATCACCGCAGCATTGGGTGCCAACCCGCCTTCTAGAATTTCGTCCCAACCAATAATTTTCTTTCCTTTTCCGTTGAGGTAGCGTTCCATACGCTGGATAAAATAGCTTTGCAGTTCGTGTTCATCCTTTAATCCTTCATCTACCATCCGCTGCTGGCATTTGGAACAGGCCTCCCAGCGCGTTTTCGGACATTCATCTCCTCCAATATGTACAAACTCTCCTGGAAAAAGAGCAACGACTTCCTCCAAAACATCTTCTAAAAACTCAAACACTTCATCATTCCCTGCACAATATACATCCTCGTATACACCCCATTGTTGTCCCACCTCAAAAGAGTCGCCTGTACACGACAAATCAGGGTAAGCAGCTAAAGCGGCTAAAGCATGTCCAGGCATTTCAATTTCTGGAACAACCGTGATATGACGTTTTGCAGCGTAAGCCACGACTTCTTTTATCTGTTCTTGCGTATAATAGCCACCATATCGAATCGAATCAAATTCATGATTACTGTACGGCCCAACCATTGTTCCTGCACGCCATGCCCCTATTTCTGTTAGGTGCGGATATTTCTTTATTTCAATTCGCCATCCTTGATCTTCTGTCAAATGCCAATGAAAGGTATTCATCTTATAAAGTGCTAGATAATCGATGTAGCGCTTCACCTCTTCAGTAGTGAAAAAATGACGACAAACATCTAAGTGCATACCTCTCCACTGAAAATTAGGGAAATCATATACGTCCAAATAAGGTAGCAAAACTCCATCTGATTCATTTTCTTCATTGAGTCTTTCATTTACCACCTGCAAAAGGGATTGAATTCCATGAAAGATTCCTTCCGCCGAAACTGCGCTTATCTCAATACCCGTAACATCAATCTGAATTCGATATTCATCGGGATGATTTCCTTTTCGAAATACCAAACGAATAGCTCCTTTCGCGTTTTTTGTTTTCGAAGAAATCGGTAAATGGTAACCCGATATATTCTCCAGTCGATCTTGTAAAAACTCCGCTTCGAACTCGAGACCTTCTCCTGGCGCCAGAAGTATACGTGTTTTGTTGTTCAACACAAAAAACTCCGTCCCGAGAGAAACCTCTTTGGGCTGAGGAATAATTGCTAACTCTTGTTGGCCATACACGCCAAACAGTGTAAAAAAAATAACGAATAAACTTAACCTCATACTTACCTCCTAATAAATCAACTGTTGTCAAAGTTATGGAAATGTTTTTGTAAAACACAGGCAATAAATCATACCCGCTCAATTTGTGGAATTCGCAACTAATGATTTCGCAGGAGCATTAACAGGCTCCTTAGGGCATGAATTCAAACTAGGGGAACGACTCTCGTTAGAAACCAGTGTAAAATACTTATCGCGCGGATACCGGAAAGTTGGAGATTACCGAGAAGAGCGCAAAACAGATTACTATCAAGAAAACTATGAAAGTACATTTAAAGTAAACTATATTGATGTACCTGTAGTTCTAAACATTGCCATATTGGTAGGAGATATTCGGGCATACGCGTGAAAAGAATATATGCTGGATTTATGCTAGGATTGAAAAGTGAAGAAAAACAGACCTATTCATCTTCCGGAGGAGACATATGTCAATTCGGAGTTAGAGGAATAATTCATAGGCCAATTTAAAGCTCTTCATAATCATCAAAATCATCCTCTTTTCGCTTCCGTTGCCCAATGTTATTTGAAGGTGGTCGTACAGCACCTCCGCTTAGCAACGTCATAAAACCATTCGTAAATTTCATAAGTATGCTTAACATAAAGAAGAAACCGACAACCTTAAACACAAACCCAAATACGGGGGTATCTTCAATATCCACAATACTTTCAAAAAACCATTCGCTGATTGGATTAAAAGCAAAAGAGGGAAAAAACATAAATAAAGTGAAGAATCCAAGCGCGAGAAGCATCACAATGAGCTCCGCTTGAAAATTAAATACAGGTTTAAACTGATTTAACAACTGGGCGTTTCCGTACATTTTGAATGAAAACAGTTGTTTTCTCAACTGGCCAGACTGCAGTTTACTCAAGAAGTAGGTCAATAGAATCAACCCTGTAATGATTGTATTTTGTAGGTCAACAATATTATTGGCTTGATTCAAACAAAATAGAAATGCGACATCTACCAAGAAAAAGTAACGTACCATTCGTATAATATAGGTTTCTGCAGTTGACGCAGGCCTCCCTCCTCGCAAAATCATGATTCCCGCATTGATCAGCCACCACAGAAATCCGAAGATGGCAAAAACAACTCCTAATCGAAAAATAAAGTTCAATATTTCCACACTGCAAAAGTGCAAATTATTTTGGGAAAATTGTTAGGAGTTGCAAGTTACAGGTTCGATCAACATGCAACCTGCAACTTGCAACTTTTTATCTATCTTTGGGCTTCAAAAAATATACTATGACAAAGATTGCCATACTTTTAATATTGATTTCACAAATATTTATTTCCCGCTCAGAAGAGGGAATGCTCATCCCTACGCTACTTTCTGCGTTCGAGTCAGACATGCAAGCAATGGGAATGAAACTAAGTGCTTCTGATATTTACGATGCGAATAACGCAAGTATAAAAGACGCCATCATTCATTTTGGAGGGGGATGTACTGCTGAAATCGTGTCGGAAAAATCATTGTTATTAACGAACCACCACTGTGGTTTCTCTCAAATCTATAGTCATTCCAGTGTTGAAAACAATCGTGCTAAGAATGGTTGGTGGGCAAAGAATCTAAGTGAAGAGCTCCCGAATCCTGGTTTAACTGCAGCACGAATGGTCCGCATTGAAGACGTAACTTCTCGCGTTTTAGAAGGAACTGAAGGCAAGTCTCAACAAGAAATGAATACGATTATCATGGCAAACATTGCCAAATTGAAAGCAGAAGCAACGAATGGGAATCATTACGAAGCAGACATCAAACCTTTTGATTTTGGAAATAGCTATTACCTATTGGTAAAAGAGACGTTTAGAGATATTCGCTTAGTAGGAACACCACCGAACACGGTTGGTAAATTCGGTGGAGATACCGATAACTGGGTATGGCCGAGACACACGGGAGATTTTTCGGTTTTCCGTATTTATGCTGATCAGAACAATCTTCCAGCCGATTACAACGAAAACAATCGTCCTTACGAGCCATTGCATTTTTTGCCAGTTTCCTTAAAACCACGTCAAGAAAACGATTTCACGATGGTCTTTGGATTTCCCGGTACTACTGAACAACACACCATTTCCAATGAATTGGAATACATTATTAACGAATTACGTCCGGCTCAAATCCGGATGCGTGACTTATCGCTTTCTGCGATCAATGCTGCTATGAAAAAATCAGAGGTAACAACCATCAATTACGCTCCGAAACAAGCGCGCATTGCGAATGCATGGAAGAAATGGATTGGACAAATCGACGGATTAAAGCGTGGTGATGCTATCACTGTGAAACGAACTTACGAAAAGCAATACACCACCGATGCCGCGAGCAAACCAGAATGGAAAACGGCCTACGGTGTTGTTGTAGAAGCCCTGAACACCTCCGCGGAAAAAGGAAAGGAAGCTGATTTTGCATATAACATGTTCATTGAATATGCGTATGTGGGAGCCGAATTTTTCAAACTCACACGCGCTTTAGAAGATGAGCTGGAAAAATTAGAAACATCTGAAGAAAAGGCCAGTAGAGAACAAATTGAAAAACTGTTGCAGCAAGCTACTAATTTTTTCGAAAAATACGACGCTTCTATCGACCGTGAAATTTTCCAATTACAAACGGACTATTACATTTCTGTCATGAAAGAAGAATACCTAGCAGAGGTGTTAAAAAAGGGAAATACTCCCGCATTGACGAGTGCGATTTTTGACAAATCAATTTTCACCGATTTAGGACGGTACACAAAATTTGTATCCAAATTAAGCGCGAAATCTCGTAAAAAACTGATGAAAGATGCAGGGTTCAATTTACACACAGAATTGACCAACGTATTCGGAGAAAAAGTAAGGCCTGGGGTACAACAATATTTCGGAGAGAAAAATTACCTCATGAAAACCTTTGTAAAAGGTAAATACGAGATGTATCCTAACCATAAACATTGGTCGGATGCCAACAGTACGTTACGTGTGACTTATGGTAAGTTGGAAGGAAGTCAACCAGCAGATGGAATGAAATACTTATCTCATACGACCATCGATGGAATCATTGAAAAACACAACACTGGGCAAGCAGACTTCGACTTGCTCCCACGCATGCTTGAATTGTATAAGAACAAAGAATTTGGTGACTACTTGCAAGACGGAGAATTGTGGGTCTGCTTCACAGGATCGAACCATACGACTGGTGGTAACTCTGGCTCTCCCGTCATCGATGCAGAAGGCAACTTATTAGGATTGAATTTTGACAGAAGTTGGGAAAGTACAATGAGTGATTACATGTTCGACGCTTCACGTTGTCGAAACATCACCGTAGATATGCATTACGTTCTTTGGATGATTGACATTTATGGAGGTGCAAAGCACATCGTAGACGAAATGAAGATTGTTCGCTAAAAAGAATTCAATCAACGTAAAATAAAAAGCACAAAAACGTGTTAATTTAGCACCATTAAGAGAAGAAAATGAAGGAATCCAATCAGAAATACGCCTCGAACGAGTTACTTATTTTTTTATGGAAGAAACGTAAACCGTTGATTTCAATTACCGTTCTAGCTGGAGTCGTGGGTATTGTAGTATCCTTGTTATTGCCCGTTCTCTATGAATCGAGCGCTATTGTCTTCCCTGCCGCTACGAGCACCGTTTCGTTCTCCGAACAGCGCAATGCAAAGGCGAATTCCATGGACTTTGGTGAGGAAGAGCATGCTGAGCAATTGATTCAGATTCTACAATCTTCGCGGATTAAAAGCAAAATCATACAACAATTTGATTTGGCCAAAGAATATGAGTTGGAGCCTACGGAACCAAACTTTTTATACAAACTGGGACAGGCATATGACAGTCATATTTCTTTTGAGCGCACACGTTATGGTTCTATTAAAATTTCCGTTCTCGATAAAAAACCACAGCAGGCCGCTGACATTGCTAATAAAATTGTGCAATTGATTGACACCGTAAAAAACGACCTCATCAAAGAACGAACAATTCCTGCATATGAAGTCAACAAACGTAAGATGGATAAACTAAACCAAGATCAGCAGGATTTGATCTCGCAGATGGACAGTCTTTCCCGTTTAGGGGTAGTGAATGCCGAAGCACGTGCGAATTTGTTCTCTGCATTGAATGAAGCTAAAACACCTGCTGATCGTGATTTCTTCCGTCAAAAAATCGATGTGAACTTAAAAAATGGAGCCTTGTATGATGGATTAGCTGAACTTCGTGAGTTTCGAATTGAAAAGCTGACTACACAAGAAATGGCCTATGAACAAGCAGAAGCCGATGCCTATGAAAACTTCAATCATAAATTCGTTGTGGAGGAAGCTGTAGCAGCAGATAAAAAAGCGAAACCGAAGCGCGCAGTCATCGTAATCATCATTACGTTGGCGACCCTGATTTTCGCAATCATCAGTTTATTGATTGCTGAACGACTGAAAGAGCTTAAGAAAATCGCGTAACTTGGATTTCATCAAGAAACATCCGTTTGTTTTTTCCTTGTCCTTACTTTTCTTAGGGATACTGGCTGTTCTTGTTTATTTTGAAAATTATTATTTCGCAGTGCTACCGGTAGCACTTATCGTGATTTATTGTTCGATTTACTATCCCAATGAAACATTTCTAAGCATTGCCTTTTTTACTCCGTTATCGATCAATTTAGAGGAGTTTACTGATGGGAGAATAGGATTATTCCTACCTACAGAACCAATGTTATTTGGACTTATGCTGCTCACCATTATACATCAAATTCGTTTCAACTACATCCCTAAAT
>Ga0181574_10005416_pt1 | contig 10936 bp, 11 predicted proteins | sample 101ome_24_FD_145600 | JGI IMG/M metagenome (GOLD analysis project Ga0181574, IMG submission 145600) | Coastal salt marsh microbial communities from the Groves Creek Marsh, Skidaway Island, Georgia - 101410AT metaG (spades assembly) | ecosystem: Environmental > Aquatic > Marine > Intertidal zone... | reverse complement strand
CTGACGTGGATGCGCTCAATGTGAGTCCGCGTGTTGGCATCAACCTCGACCTGGAGCGGTATGGCGATTTATCCCTCTATCTTGGTGCCACTTATCTCAAGGCCGAAGTGGAGGTCGCGGGAGAGATTACCTTCGAGACGGGTCTTGGGCAGGGTGACAGCACTACCTTGAGTTACAGCCTGGTGGAAGAAAACCGTGACCAATGGAATGGGGCAATCGGCGGAAACTGGCAGCTAACACCGGCCTGGGGGTTCATGCTGGAGGTAGGGGCGGGGGGCAGCCGCACTGACGTGATCGCCGGGCTCACCTATCGTTTTTGACTCTTTGTGCAGGGAATTCCGACAACACACGGCTGTTATGGTGTCAGCAAAAAAATGCAATATTGAGCACGGCTACAAACCCTGCGCTTAGGCCAAAAACCGCAAAATTTATCAGCCGCCCGCAAAAAACACGCATCGATAATGCGCTCAAAGCATTGCAAGCCCCCCACAAAGTAACCCACACCACAGCACCAAAAAGACGCTTCGTAGCCGCCAATTCACAGCGCCGGCATTTGCCAGCGCGCTTGCGCTAGCAAAATTCACCCTCATGGCTGAGGAATCTCTCTTCGTCATGTCTGTTGCTACGAAACTCATGACCACGGGGATAAGAAATGCGGCGGCAAAACCAATGGGGTTCCACCACAACCACGACACCGCAGGGGCGGCGACCCAAAGCACCCCATTCACCGCAATACCAAGCAACAGACCAAGGGTGGCAAGAGGGCCATTCACTCGTCTCACGAAAAAGCCCAGCATGAATACTGCCAGAATGGGGCCGTTGGCAAGAGAGCCAATTTTGTTGATTGCCTCGAGTACCGTTGGGGCAATATTTCCCACGAAGAACGACATTGTTAGCGTCACGACACCCCAGAAAACGGTTAACCATCGCGACAGCATGAGCTCTTCATGGTCGGTGCGCTGTCTGGAGGAGAAACGGCGCACGAAGTCTTCCATGGTGGTCGCTGACAGGGAATTGATCACGGAGTCGAGCGAAGACATGGCTGCGGCAAAAAGTGCCACCATGGCGAGCCCCACCAGTCCGGCCGGTAGCGCCATGAGCATGTAAACCGGCACCGCAAGGTTGTACTCGGGCGTGCCATCGTTGGTTGGGATGAGCTGCAAAAAATCTGGGCTATCAGCGGCCAATACAGCGATCCCCACACCGACCAGACAGTACAGGGCCACCAGTGGAAACCGCAGTAATCCATTCAGAAAAAGCGCTTGATTGGTTTGATCAATGCTCTCGGTGCTGAGAGATCGTTGCACCTGACTCTGATCGCAGCCGTAGTAAGACACATAGAGAAAAAAGCCACCGACCAGCATCGGCCAGAAAGCAAATGTGTGACCGTCACCAAATCCATGATGTGAAAGATCAATAGCTTGCCGTCGCTCGGGGTCGAAGTCGTTTAGAAGGGCAGCAAAGCCACCTGCGTTATCGGTGAGCAAAACCAGTAGCAGGGTGAGCACCATGACTAAAATCAAAAGCTGGATTACATCGCTGTAGATCACTCCCCGAATGCCTCCGAAAATGTCATAGACCACCGTAAACGTTCCCAGGAGCATCACCGACCAAAAAAAGCCAACGCCGGTGATCAGGTCAATCACCAGAGCAATACTGTAAACGGTGACCCCTGTTGCGAAGGCTCGGATAAACAGAAAAAGCCCGCTGAGAGCCAGCCGTGTTCGTAGATCAAACCGAAGCTCGAGGTATTCATAAATAGAGACCAGCTTCAGATGTCTGAATAGGGGCATGACGAACAAGATCAGAAAGATCATTGCCAGCGGCAGCGCCAGCTCGTACTGCAGCCATACCAGGCCGCCACCTGCCGCAAAGGCCACGAAAGCGGGCGCCCCCAGGATGGAATTGGTAGAGCATTGGGTCGCCATGATTGACAGGGCTACTGGCCAGGGGCCGACACGGCGAGCACCCACATAGTAGTCTTCGCGACTGTTCTGCCCGCGGGAGAGCCAGATCGCGAAGCCCATGATGCCCGCGAGGTACGCGCAGATAATCGTCCAGTCGAGTTGGGTCAGGGAGCCGAGCATGAACGCTAGTCTAAATAAAAAAGCGGCCCGAAGGCCGCTCTCTGATTATTGATGGGTGACTGGGAGTTATCGAAATCGTGCTATTCACCTCCCAGTGAACCCATCGCGGCGCTTAGGAACTCAGTCCTCGTTGAGGCTGATCGCCGTCAGCTCCATGTAAGAGCGAACAAGGCTTACTGAGTCGTTCACCTCCTCGTTATAAGCCTGCCACTCGGCGGTTTTGGGGAATTCCTCCAAAAATACCAGTGCCGAAGCCGGGGAGTCGAACGCGACCCAAATCTCGTGGGTGATGGTGCCGGTGTTCCCAAGGTAATAGGTCTGGAGACCGTAGGCATTGCCACCCCAGGGCTTGTCTGCCAGCTCCGCAGCCATCTTGGTCCAGGCAGGGACAAAGGTTGCGGGGTCGGTGACCTTGATACTCCAGCGAAGGCTTGCCTTGGTACCCATCGGGTTGCCTTCCATGATGGTATGCGTGGTCAGGGTCTGATACTGAGCTTCGTTGCCCGCCTCTCGTCCAGCGGCCAAAAATTTCTGCATGGCGGGGGAAGCAGAAAAGACCTGTCCTGCCTTCATGTACTCATTGGCATCTTTGAAGTAGAAACGCATCACGTGGGTGGCGTCATCCCAGCCATTGTGGGCGAGTCCGTAGAGTGCGGCTTCGAATTTGTTTTCCGCAATCTCGGGGGCCGACATCAGCTCGCTGTACGCCTTAATACAGTCGGGAGCCACGGTGCATTTAAAGTAAAAATTGGCCTGAAACTTTGACCAATTTGGTTCGGCAGCATCCTCCGCTAGGGCGAATCCGGACCAGCCAATGAGAAAAGCGATTAGCAACTGTTTCATTATTTTTCCCTCTATATTGTTAAATGATGAACTTTCGCTGTGTTTAGTCGTGTGAGTAACCCTTAAGGATCTGCACGAGTGTGGTGTTGACGTTGGTGCGCAGGCCACCCGCTTCCTTCAGAAATGTTTGAAAGTCTGGATGAGTCAGCAGCGCTTGTTGTGTAGCCGCTAGCTCCGTGGAGTTCTTGGCACCCACATAAACCCAGTGACTGAACTTGTCGTTGCCAAAGACCACAGCGCCGATGCCATACGAGCTGACGTCGATATCCTCGAGCACAGCCGCCATCATCTTCTTCCACGCCGCGACATAAAGGCCTTGATTTTGTCCTTCGACCACGATGTCGAATTTGGCGAACGCCGTGTCCTCACGCCAGTTACCACCCTCTGCCGCGTGGAAGCCCAAATATTGAGTCGTCGGTTGCACGCCCGCGGCCTGCAGGTCTTGGAGGAATACGCGACCGTCAGGGCAGCCCATCAAGATAGAGGCAGCTTTCTCTTGCGCGGCTGCATTGGGGAAGGTGTTGAGCACAAAATGGCTTGAGGGGTAACCACCGTTGAACACCTCAGCTGAAAGTGCCACTTCAGCGGGGTACTCCTTGCCACAATCCGAGGCCCAGAATTTATCCATCGCGGCCACGACGGCGGCGGGATCAGGGGCGTAAAAATGGTAAAAGCCAAGCATTTCGGGGCCGTCGTCCTGTCCTTCTGCAAATCCCTGAGGAATTACAAGCAACAGTGCGGCCGCAATACCGGCAAGTAATGTCTTCATCATCGGGCTCTCCTTTTAATGTTAGTGCCGAATGGGAGAACACGGTCGCAAGCGGACTGTAGGACTGTCTGCTCCTATGCCGACAAAAAACAACGACAGAGCGCCATCTTGTCCAAAACGTGACGGGCTATCGAGTTTTAAGGGGTGGAAAACGGGAGAACGACGGGTCTAGGGCTCAGTTTCTCTGCAGCTGTCGTCAAGCGGCTCTGAACGTCGGGGCTCGACGTTGAAAAAGCTCGTTCTATCCAACCTGCGTTGGTGAAAGGTGCCTTCTTCCCAAAGGACGCACTCGGGGAAATAGGGAGGTTCGGTCAGGCCCAGCTGGACAACGTCGGGTTCATTGCCTGTGTCCGGTGTCTGGGCGCAGCCCGCAAGCAACAGAACGCTGAGAATGCTTGGTACGTGTTGTCCTGAAATCATAGCATCACGTCGCTTGCTGGCCTGAACAGCATGGCTTGGACAGTATGGCTTGGAGTGTGTAGATCGCGCAGCTCAATCTTCATCATGCCGGTGTGGCGATGAGTCGTGCCAGTAGCGGACACCTTTTCGAAAAGCGCGGATGAACAGCCACAAGGAAACAATCACAACAGCGCCTGCAATTAACTCGACGGTACCCATGGGGATTCTCCTCGACATGTAGCCTCACGGTAGTACAACCCCGTCACTCTGTGAAGAGGCAACTCGAGATTGGGTAGGTCCAGATAAAACCATTGGCTTTCTCGTGATTAACGGCGCGCCCAGTCTGCTTTGGTATGCCTGAAAACCCCCGGTGCCTTTTTTTGACTCAGTCTTATCAAGACTTCGCCCAGTTCCTCCGCCTTTACACTCCCATAACGTTTCCACGGGCCGCGCATGAAAATATCCATCACTGGCGACGCCTTTTGCAGGAGCTCTTCAACCGGTCTTTTCTCAGTGCGTGGACCGAGAAGCAGCCCGGGTTGGACGATATCCAGCCGGGCAAACCCCACCGTGTCGAGATCGCGCTCAACGGCTCCCTTTACCGAGGAATAGAAAACCGAGGAGTCAGGGTTACTTCCCACGGCAGTGACGACGATGAAATGGTTTACGCCCGCCTTTTGCGCGGCGGCGGCAAAGGCCATCACGGCGCTGTAGTCCACGGCTTTGAAGGCCGCCTTGGAGCCCGCCTGCTTAATTGTCGTGCCAAGGGCACAAAGTGCCGCATCTGCTTGGGGCAACGGGGGCAGTGCATCAAAGTCGGCGACGATCTCCTTTGTCGCGTGGCCGCTCGGTCGCCTGCCGACGGCGATGGTATGTATATTTTGCTTCGCCGCAGCAATCAGCGCGGCTTTTCCAACCAGGCCCGTTCCACCAGCCACCAATACGTTCACTAGGTTTAGCCTCTCTTCGACTCTTCAGCACGGTCTTCACGTGCTACAGGTACGTCACAGGCCAAAAGTACCACTAAGGGGCTCAAGGCTGTTAATTCGCTTGAAGCGCCGGTATCGGGTTTGCAGGGGCAGCACTGTCAATGACCCTCTTTGAAGGTGTGTCTAATGACCACCTGAGACTGAAAACCCCCCGATATGGATCCCTAGCCCTATGTAATGAACACCTTCGCTATTCCCGTTCGCCAGCCTATACTGTTACCAGTTCTGGGATTTACGGATGAGAACAAGCCAATGGAACAAGGCAAGAAGAGCAAAAGCCCGGTACCCAAATTTTTGAGGCAGCGCTTGCGCGACCGTGCCATAGCGCGTGTTCGCAAGGACATGATCCACGCGGGGCGCACGGAAGATAGCTATAGCGAGGAAGAGCTGGAATACCTGGTTGCTGAAAAGGAGCGGGATATCTGGTCCGGTATTGGCTGGAAGGGATTTGGTGTGGCGGCGCTGTTGCTTGGCATTAACATCGGTATCTGAGCCAGGTATTTTAGGTGTCACTGTTTCGCATCATCAAGTATTCGGCCTTGCTCCATTTGGCGAGCAAGTACCGGGTAAAACTCTTTCGCATCGTTGCGGTGCTGCTGTTTGCTTGGGCGAGCTCCATTTTGTATCAAGATGTCGCGGCATATCTGGAGGACACCTATCCGGACACTGTTATTTACGCGCTCATTGGGAAAATTATTATTGTTTACGGCGCGTTGATTTTTGTATTGCTCCAGTTCAGGCCCGAGGCGGAAACCACCTCAGAGAGCCCGTCGTTTGAGCAGGGAGGCTCTGGGGAAGAGAAGAAAGATCGACTGTCTGCCCTCTCAAATCTCGACACCCATGATCAACTGCGAACCCGCGCAGGATCGGTGCACGGGAGTGGGCGCGAACATCGGTCTTAGTGCTGGTCGGTCTTAGCTACAGCTCAAGTGCATGAACTCACCGCTGCATTGACGCCACTCTTTTCTAAAACTCCAACTCAACAGCAAGTTGGTGGGGCCCCCGTTTGGCATGGCAGTATCGAATAGCCTCAGTGAGATTCGATCGGCCGTTCCCCACTGGATAGGATATCCGTCCAATCCATGCCCCGTCGGCGCCGGTGTAGTAAAGCTCGGCGGTTTCTGTGGAGCGAAGGTGTTCAATGGTTTCCGACGATAAAGGAAAACTGACCGAGATCAGTCCGATGTCGCCCTCGGGTAGTGTTTCGTAGTCGAAGTGGAGGGTCCCGCTGACTTTATCGACCGGCCTGGTGTCCGATCCTATTCTGACAGCAGAAGTTACAACGGTGCCGTCAATCGACGCCCAGCCATTGTCTGTATCGTCGGAAGCGTTGCCGAAGTAGTAGTCGAGGACTGTAGAGGTGGCGCTGCATTCGGTAGCGGGATCAAAGTGAACCGACAGATAATTATCTGGTGTGTTGTCACTTTGAAAAACTACGTAGGACGCACCGTATGCTGTAGTAAACAGGCGCGAAGATGCGGGGTTCGCTGAGGCCCATGAGTGAATCGAAATCAGTATCAGTGCTACCCAAAGCTGAAAAATGCAGTTGAGTCGAAACGGGGACCACTCGGATTTAGGGTTTAAATGCAGGTTCATAGGAGTCTCCATGGATTGACTCCTGTTATTAGGCCTAAAAAATCTGATCTCTCACGGGATGAAACCTGTCATCTGCCCATGAATTATGGCGAAATATGTCAGGCGAGCCCTAGAGAAGAGAATCGGCCTGCAGAAAAAATAAAAGTAGCTGGCCTGGCGAGATGATGAGAAACAATTGCCAGTGTGAAAGCGAGCGAGGAAGTGAGTAAGTACGTGAGTGAAACCTTATTACCGTTGTGGACTCCTTCCGCGCAGCACGCATCGGGTGCGGCGATTAGTCGTTTCCTTGAACAGGTGGAGGCGACACAGGGAATAAAAATACCCGATTACCCAAGCCTCCATCGCTGGTCGGTAGAGAACCCCGAGCAGTTTTGGCCGATGGTATGGCGATTTTGTGGGGTAACAGCAAGCGCTACCAGCGACACGGTGGTTATTCATGAAGACAGGATGCCGGGGGCTGTGTGGTTCCCGGATGCGCGTTTAAATTTTGCCGAGAATCTGTTGCATCGGCGGGATCAAGGGGTTGCCCTGATTGGCTTGTTGGAGGATGGATCCCGACGGGAAATCAGCTTTGTGGACCTGTACCTCCAGGTGGCACAACTCGCCGCCGCGCTGAAGCATCAGGGCGTGGGTGTGGGTGACCGGGTGGCCGGTTTGATGCCGAATATCCCCGAGACGGTGACCGCCATGCTGGCGACTGCAAGTCTTGGCGCCATCTGGACTTCGTGTTCCCCTGACTTCGGCTTTCAGGGAGTGATGGACCGTTTCGGTCAGGCGGCCCCAAAAGTGCTCTTTGTTACCGATGGCTACCTGTATAACCAAAAGCAGCATCAGGTTCTACCGCGCGTCGAACCGCTAATTGATAGTCTGCCGAGCTTAGAGCAGGTTGTGGTGGTGCCGCTGCTGGAGCCAAGGCTTGTTGTGGATTCTCTGCCTCGCGCCGCGTTATTCGCGGACTATATTGGTAGGCACAGCGACACCACGACACTCGAGTTTGAACAGCTACCCTTCGATCACCCGCTCTACATTATGTATTCCTCGGGGACCACTGGTGTCCCCAAGTGCATTGTCCACGGAGCCGGGGGCACCTTGCTCCAGCATCTGAAAGAGCACCAGCTCCATTGCGATCTTGGAAGGGACGATGTGTTCTTTTACTTCACGACCTGCGGTTGGATGATGTGGAACTGGCTGGTGTCTGGGCTGGCAAGTGGCGCCACCCTCGTGCTTTATGACGGATCGCCTTTTGCTGATCAGGGCCGGTTACTGCTGGACGCCATCGATAGGGAGAAAATTACGATCTTTGGCACCAGTGCGAAATTCATCAGTGCCTTGGAGAAAGCCGACAGTAAACCGCGGCTGAGCCACGATCTAAGTAGTCTCAGAACGATCCTGTCGACGGGGTCGCCGCTGGCCCATGAAAGTTTTAACTATGTCTACCGAGAGTTCAAGGCAGATGTCTGCCTGTCATCCATCGCCGGGGGTACCGATATTATTTCGTGTTTTGTCGGAGGCTGTCCCACGCTTCCAGTTTACGCAGGACAAATCCAATGCAAAGGCTTGGGTATGGCGGTTGAGTTCTGGGGTGATGATGGCGAGTCCCTGGAGCGCGGCAAGGGCGAGCTGGTGTGCACCAAACCGTTCCCGAGCATGCCAATTGGTTTTTGGGGTGACTCGGCCGGGACGAAGTACCACCAGGCCTATTTCGACCGCTTTGACAATGTGTGGTGCCATGGGGATTACGGGGAAATCACGGCAGAGGGTGGCGTGATTATCCATGGCCGCTCGGACGCAGTATTAAATCCCGGGGGCGTGCGAATTGGCACCGCGGAGATTTATCGGCAGGTCGAGAAGATTGACGCTGTGGTCGAGAGCATCGTTATCGGCCAGGAGTGGCAGGATGATGTGCGAGTGGTTCTGTTTGTGGTGCTGCGAGAAGGACTAACGCTGACCCCGGAGCTGGCAGAGCAGATCCGCGAAACGATTAGGCGCAACACCACCAACCGCCACGTGCCTGCGATTATCCTTCCAGTTGCAGATATCCCGAGGACTTTGAGCGGCAAGATCGTGGAGCTAGCCGTGCGTAATGTGATTCACGGGATCGAGGTGAAAAATACGGATGCGCTGGCAAACCCCGAAGCCCTCGAGCTATACCGGGATTTGCCAGCTCTGGCTAATTAGCCAGACCAGAACTAAGCGCGTTTCCGATCAGTCGAGGTTGTCATCGATGCAATCAATCAGGTCATCATCCAGAGTATCGATGAAGTCATCGACCTGATCATCGTTTGGTGATCCGCCGTGCTTCTTGATCATGCTCTCGGCAGCCTTCATGGCCTTACTGTCAGCCTTACAGGCCTTCATCGCAGCCATCAACTCATCGCCGGCGCCTTTAGCATGTGCTGTCGATGTTAGCGCAAGCGCAGTAGAAAAAATCAGGGTTCCGAGGATTTGGGTTGGCTTCATTGGTGTGATCTCCATGGTGGTAGCAACGTTCGCCGGTTTACGTCGGGTCTTGATCGCGGTTGCATCGTGAGCAATAGAACAGCGCTGAGGGTGCAATGCTTTTCAACGTATTGGCAGGGCAATAGTAAACCTCATTTGCAGGTAATTGATCCTCAGTCAGCTCCTATGCCGGCTTTTGATAAGTGCTGGCTTCTGACGAGAGCAGGTTTTTGATAATTAATATGGCCCGACTCCGGTGGCCTCGGGGTCGTACATAAGTTGTCGCGCATTGCGTATCGGCTCTGGGTTGCGCGGCGCCCGTTATTTGGCGAAGTGGGCCTGGTGGAAGTGGACCTGGTAGAAGTGGACCTGCTGGAAGTGGACCTGGTAAAGGGAGCGAGGCATCATCCTCTAAACAGAGTGTTGTTGGGTTTTAAGCCCCGGGGGAAAAATAACCATGTCCGATGTCCTCGGCGACCAGACACAATTTACCTGCCGGCAAGCCGTCTTGCAGGATGTTCCCGCGTTGGTGCCCCTGTTTGATGGCTACCGTCAATTTTATCAATGCCCATCGGACAGAGCCGCAGCAGCGGCGTGGCTCACCGAGAACCTTGATCAGCACCGGTCGGTGATTTTTATGGCAGAGGTGCAGGCCGTTTCAGCTGGGGAGGAAAATCAGCAGGCTTCTCAGGAGAAACCCGGGTCGAATCCCGCGATAGGCTTCACTCAGTTGTACCCCGCGCTGTGCTCCGTGGACCTGGTGCCTTACTACGTGCTGTACGACCTGTTTGTGCTTCCCGCTGCGCGGAAGCATGGTGTCGCGACTGCCTTGATGAACGCTGCGGCAGATTTCGCCCTAAAAGACGGCGCTGCCCGTCTGGACCTTGAGACCGCACACACCAACCAAACAGCCAAAAGCCTCTACCTGAAATTGGGTTATAAGGCTGACACGACTTTTCAGAAATACAGTTTGGAGCTGACTTAGGGCGCCCCGGTGCCACAGCAGATAAACGAAGGCATAGCTATGGAGGCTAGCTTGAAGAGTCTCTATCAGACCGCTAGGGATTCAACGCGAGATTTTTTCGTAATGTGTTGGATCGCTTGTCTTCACCGTCATGGGACCAACCGGGCGCCTTGAAGAGGTAGCCAAGTTTGTCTCGCCATCGCGAGGCGCGCTTCATGTCGTGGGCGATGTTTTTGTATTCATCAAAGGCGACACGCATTACCTTGTGGGTCTCAATGTTCTTGGTGAGGCCGTAGCGAACGGGCTCAGCTTCCAGCTCCTCACTAAAAGTACCGAAAAGTCGATCCCAGATGATCAGGGTGGCCCCATGGTTTCGGTCTAGATAGCGAACATTGGACCCGTGGTGGACCCGATGATGAGAGGGGGTGTTGAAAATAAATTCGAACCAGCGTGGCATGCGATCAACCGCTTCGGTGTGCAGCCAATATTGATAGATGAGGCTGATGCTCAGCATGGTGACGATCATGACGGGATCAAACCCCAGCAGCGCCAGCGGACACCAGAACAGGTATTTTGCAACGCGCTCACCGACACCTTGGCGCAGAGCCGTGCCCAGGTTGTAGTACTGGGAATTGTGGTGAGAGACATGGCCCGCCCACATCAGACGGACCTCGTGGTTCCCCCGGTGAAACAGGTAGTAAGTGAGATCGTCCAGGAAAAATAGCAAAACCCACCAGGGCAGGGTTCGGTCGACCATCCCTTTAAAAGGTGAGACGTCATAACAAACGAACATCAGGGCAAGTAGCAGAATTTTCGGAATCAGATCGACGAACACCGTGAGCACCATGAC
>Ga0181574_10005415_pt1 | contig 10936 bp, 7 predicted proteins | sample 101ome_24_FD_145600 | JGI IMG/M metagenome (GOLD analysis project Ga0181574, IMG submission 145600) | Coastal salt marsh microbial communities from the Groves Creek Marsh, Skidaway Island, Georgia - 101410AT metaG (spades assembly) | ecosystem: Environmental > Aquatic > Marine > Intertidal zone... | reverse complement strand
GGTGTGTTATCAATCCTCCCCGCCACGCAGGCCGCCGAGATTGGCAAAGAATTTTGTGAAAATCCGATCGTGCGCAAACTCACCTTTACCGGATCCACCCCAGTGGGTCGAAGCTTGCTGCGTCAAGCTGCAGACAGCGTGATGAAATGTTCTATGGAACTGGGGGGCAACGCGCCATTTATTGTCTTTGATGATGCCGATCTAGACGCCGCAGTGGCCGGCGCGATCATGTGCAAATTCCGCAATAATGGCCAAACCTGCGTTTGTGCGAATAGGCTCTATGTGCAAGCGGGCGTTTATGACGCCTTTGCCGAGAAGCTGACAACAGCCGTGGCCGCGCTCCAGGTGGGTGACGGGCTGGAAGAGGGCACCGCTTTGGGCCCGTTGATCAACCAGAAAGCCATCATGAAAGTGCAAGAACATATTGCCGATGCCACCGCCAAAGGCGGCACGGTGCAACTGGGCGGGCAAACGCTGCAAGGCGCCGGGTATTTTCTAACCCCCACCATCCTTACCGGCGCCACAAAAGACATGAAAGTCGCGCAAGAGGAAACCTTTGGCCCGTTTGCGCCTCTGTTCAAATTTGAAGATGAAGATGAAGTAATAGCTCTGGCCAATGATACAATTTTTGGCCTAGCCTCGTATTTTTATGCCAAAGATCTGAGCCGTGTTTACAAAGTGGCCGAGGCCTTAGAATACGGGATTGTAGGCGTTAACACGGGTATAATTTCCACCGAGGTGGCACCGTTTGGGGGCGTCAAGCAATCAGGGCTTGGGCGCGAGGGCAGCCATCATGGCATCGAAGATTATCTGGAAATGAAATATATCTGCCTCTCCGTCTGATACTGCTATGACATCGCGCCATCGCCTTGCCCGTCACTCTGCGCTGTAGGCTGCAGCTCAAAAATGCCGTAAGCCGAGCAGAGGCCCGATTTAAAGCTGAGCCGGCTTGAGGATGAGCAAGCAAGTTCCCCTCTGTTGTAAAAACGGTTTGCGCAGGATCTGGGTTGCCCTCCTCCGAACGTGAAGACAAACCGGGGCAATAATAAAAAAAGGATCAGCCTCATGAGATTAGGGCCAATGGATTCGGGACTACTGGTCCTTTTATCTCTGCTTTGGGGAGGATCCTTTTTATGCGTTGGCATAGCGGTACAGGAATTGCCCGTCTTGACTATTATCGCTCTCAGGGTCAGTCTGGCTGCGCTTGTGCTCTGGGGCATCGTGCTCATGCGTCACAATCAGTTGCCGCGCGACTGGGCAGTTTGGCGGGCTTTTCTAGGCATGGGTCTGCTGAATAATGTCATCCCCTTTGGGCTGATCGTTTTCGGACAACAAACCATTGGCGCCGGCCTTGCTGCCATTTTAAACGCCACAACCCCTTTATGGACCGTTCTTATCGCGGCCGTGTTTCTGGCCGATGAACGATTTTCGAGGCAAAAGCTCTTTGGCGTTCTGTTGGGCTTGCTTGGGGTAATCGTTATGGTTGGACCAGATGCTTTTAAAGGCTTATCACAAAGCCTAGGCGCGCAACTGGCGGTGCTGGGCGCAACACTTTCCTACGCATTAGCTAACGTATTTGGACGGCGCTTTGCCGCGGCGAAAATCAGCCCCCTGCAGACCGCTTTTGGGCAGGTCACCGCCTCATCATTTGTTTTGGTGCCCTTGGCGCTGATGATTGATACGCCTTGGAGATTTGCACTGCCGAGCAATGCCGCGATCCTCGCCATTATTGGTTTGGCCGTGCTGTCAACCGCATTTGCATATTTGCTGTTTTTCAAAATTTTGGAACGCGCAGGGGCTACAAATGTGTCTCTGGTCACCCTTTTAATTCCACCCTCAGCAATCGGAATGGGAATGGTATTTTTGCAGGAAAGCTTGCAAAGCGTGCATTTTATTGGCTTGGCCTTGATCATTTTTGGTTTGCTCAGCTTGCAAGGAAGACTGTTCCGTCTTAGCAGGCCAAAACAAGCGGATTGACCCGCATTCAAGGCCTCGTTACTGAGCAGCACCTGAAAGAAAATGGATCACAAGATGGCAAGGCAGCGCAAAGGCCGCGACGTATCAGGATGGTTGATCATCGACAAACCTGTAGGGATAACATCTGCCGCTGTCGTCAATAAAGCTAAATGGGCGCTTGGGGCCAAGAAAGCCGGCCATGCGGGCACTTTGGACCCAGAAGCAACGGGGCTTTTGGCGCTGGCCTTTGGCGAGGCAACAAAAACCGTTCCTTATATCACGGATGCTTTGAAAGCCTATGAATTCACGGTCAGATTGGGCCAGGAAACCAATACGGATGATGGCGAGGGGGAACTGACGCGCCAAAGCGATGCGCGGCCCAGCGACGCCGATATCAAAAACGCCTTGCTGTCTTTTATTGGCGATATCATACAAGTGCCACCAAAATTCTCAGCGGTGAAAATCGATGGCCAGCGCGCCTATAAACTGGCTCGATCGGGGGCGGATATCGCGCTTGCGGCGCGCCCGCTCTTCGTTGACTCGCTTTTATTGATTGATCGCCCCGATGCAGACCATGTGGTGCTAGAGCTCACCTGTGGCAAAGGTGGCTATGTACGCGCGATCGCGCGCGATCTGGGCCAAAAACTGGGATGCTTTGGGCATGTGGTTCAATTGCGGCGGATCTGGTCTGGGCCCTTCGATCTGGATCAAGCCGTGAGCATCGAGCAGCTCGAAGCGCTTGCAAAAACCCCCGAGCTGGATGACAAATTACTGCCGCTAAAAGCGGGGCTCAGCGACGTAAGCGAAGCCCGGTGCACCGTAGAATCAGCGGCCAAATTGCGCAATGGCAACCCCGGACTGGTGATCGCGCAAAATCTTCAATATGGCGATTTATGTTGGGCCAGCTTTGAGGATGAGCCTGTCGCCATCGGGCATTATCAAGCCGGTATGCTCTATCCAAGCCGCGTTTTTCTGCCAGATCGGTAAATGGCGAACCGCTGCGCTGGGGCCAGAGCACAAAGTGCAAAGCGGGCGCAAAACGGCCTGCAGAAGCTTGCAAAAACCAAAAACAACAGCCAAAAACACCTATGATCAAACGACAGCACCAAAAAGGTGACGCATTTTCACAGGCCATTTATTCACCCTGCGAGCGTTATCGCTACAGCCTGACCAGAACCTGGCAAGACAGCGCGCCAAAAGTAAATTTCATCATGCTCAACCCATCGACGGCAACGGAACTTCAAAACGATCCCACCGTTGAGCGCTGTGAGCAACGCGCTCGAACACTGGGGTTTGGTGGGTTTTGTGTGACGAATATTTTTGCCTGGCGCGATACAGATCCCAAAAAGATGCGCACCGCCGCCAACCCGATCGGGCCAGAAAATGATGCGGCAATCCTGAATGGCTGCGCTTGGGCCGATCACATCATTGCAGCTTGGGGCACGCATGGGGCGCATTTGCAGCGCGGACCCGCTGTCAAAACCTTATTGTGGACATTAAAAATGCCAATCTATCATCTGGGATTGACCAAAGCCGGCCACCCAAAACACCCGCTCTATTTAAGCTACGCGCAACAACCGGAAGTTTGGAGCACGTAAAAGCCGCATCAAGAACCTGAAATAAAACGCCTCAAACAGCCATAGACGACCTTCAAACCATCCATTTTTGCGCCTGAACGGCAGCATTGCTCACCACATTTGGACTTGCTTTTTGCGCAGCATGGTTTTCGGATTTGACTCGGCGCTGGGCGCAAGCTTTTTGGTTTACATGCTTGTGCAAACCCTCTCGCAATTTGCATTTATTCCGATAGTGGGCGATTGGACGGCGCAATCGATCCAGAAGATAGAAAGCAATCGTTAACCAAGGTTTCACTCTCAGATTGCATCCGTCATCCCCAATCCGCACAATATACTCGGGGGGCAGCTTCAGGGGCAGTATGTTTTTCTTAGCAGGAATTTTCAGCGCGTTGATGCTAAGCGGTCTGGTGGTCATGATCGACAGCGATGACGATGGCCGCTTTGAAGACAAAGAAGACCTTGAGGATGACGGCTTGGACGCGCGCGAAACGCAGGAAGACCGTTTTTTAACAGGTTCAGACGCAGCCGGCAGCATACAATCTGGCAACGCCGCCGACAATCACCTTACCGGCACAATTGGCCCGGATCAGATCAACGGCTATGCGGGCCATGATCGCCTTTCTGGCGGAGCTGGTGGTGATATTTTGATCGGCGGCGCAGGCAATGATGACCTTTGGGGCGGTGATCACAACGACCAGCTGCGCGGAGATGCTGGGGATGACATATTGAACGGCGGCGCGGGCGCGGATAGGCTTTTTGGCGGTTTGGGGGATGATCAGCTTTTTGGCGCAGCTGGACAAGATACGCTTTCAGGCGGCGAAGGCGATGATGATCTACGGGGCGATGCGGGAAATGATGCGCTTCTGGGCGGCTATGGGGATGACAGATTAGAGGGTGGCGCGGGCAGCGATAGCCTGTTTGGAGGCCCGGGAGATGATGTTTTAATCGGGCAGGAAGCCCGAGCCACTGCCGATTTTCTGAATGGTGGCGCCGGAAATGATGTTTTACAAAGCGGCGGAGCTGACAGCTTGCATGGCGGATCCGGTCAGGATCTGTTTCAAATCATCACAGCTGCAAGTGGGCCCGAAGATCTCACCGAAATCAGCGATTTCAACCCACGCCAAGACCATATCGAAATATGGATAAACGACCAGCAGCAAACCGATCCAATTATAGAAATCAGCCAAAATAATGCTGGCCACTCTTTGGTTTGGCTCAATCAAAACCCAATTCTATCGGTTTTATCGGATGAAAAACTGACTGCGGCGCACATTATTTTACGCCATGGTTCTGCAAACGCCTAATTTTCGCTTTTCATTTGCAGCAAAACCGATTAGAGCGCCGGTTCAGTCAGGCGCTGCTTGGCTGAACTCCACGGGCCCTGCTGGACGACATCCCGGCCTGCGCCATCAACCCTTAACCAAAGGAGACCCCGATGTCGATTACTGCAGAAGAAAAAGCAAAAGTGATGAAAGACTTCGCCACCAAAGAGGGCGATACTGGATCACCCGAAGTGCAAGTTGCCATTTTAACATCTCGGATCACGACATTGACCGAGCATTTTAAAAGCCACAAAAAAGATAACCATTCTCGCCGCGGGTTGCTCAAGATGGTCGCCTTGCGCCGCAAATTGCTGGATTACGTGAAAGCAAAAGACGAAAGCCGGTATCAAGACCTTATCAAGCGTTTGGGTATCCGCCGCTAAACCTAAGCTCACGATACGATATTTTCAAATGGCGTCTCACTTCTGAGGCGCCATTTTTCTATAATAAGGGCAAAGATAAGCGCCTCCTAATCGCGCAATCTTGGTGCCAAGCAAACCACGTTTGCAGCTCTTTCCATCACTGCATAATTAGGCTAAACGCCCTTTATCTGAAATCCGGCGCCCGGACTCCAGCGCCCGACATATAAGATATTGGGGTCAGGGGGAATTCGCCCTCTACGCAAATGGCCAATCGGCCTAATTAGGAAACATAGATGTTTAATGTAACGACGAAATCAATCGAATGGGGCGAGGAACGCCTGACACTCGAAACGGGCAAAGTGGCCCGTCAAGCCGATGGCACTGTGATTGCCACGCTCGGCGAAACCTCAGTGATGGCCAATGTGACCTTCGCAAAAGCGCAAAAACCGGGGCAAGATTTCTTCCCGCTGACCGTGCATTACCAAGAAAAATATTACGCAGCGGGTAAAATCCCAGGCGGCTTTTTCAAGCGCGAAGCGCGCCCTTCTGAAAAAGAAACTTTGACTGCGCGCTTGATTGATCGGCCAATTCGCCCCCTCTTTGTAGATGGCTTCAAAAATGAAGTCTTGGTGATGTGTACCGTTCTGAGCCATGATTTAGTGAACGATCCCGATATTGTTGCAATGATCGCGGCCTCTGCTGCGCTGACACTCTCTGGTGCGCCATTCATGGGGCCGATCGCCGGATGCCGGGTGGGATATAGCGATGGTGAGTATGTTTTAAACCCGACTGTCGATGATATGGATCATCTGCGCAATAACCCAGATCAGCGTTTGGATCTGGTTGTCGCCGGCACCAAAGACGCCGTGATGATGGTGGAATCAGAGGCTTATGAGCTGACCGAAGAAGAGATGCTCAACGCGGTGACATTTGCCCATGCGCAAATCCAACCCGTGATCGATTTGATCATCGATTTGGCAGAAGATGCGGCGAAAGAGCCGTTCCATTTTGAAGCCCCCGATTACGCTGATCTTTATGAAGCGATCAAAGCGGCAGGTGACGCAGACATGCGCGCCGCCTTTGCCTTAAGCGATAAGCAAGAGCGCACCGCCGCAGTCTCGGCCGCGCGTGCAACTATCATGGCCGCGCTGAACGACGAGCAATTGGCCGATGCCAATCTCGGATCAGCGATGAAAAAGCTGGAAGCCGGCATTTTACGCGGCGACGTGGTAAAAACAGGCAAACGTATCGACGGGCGCGGCACAAGCGATGTGCGCGAAATTATCTGCGAAACCGGCATGCTGCCGCGCACCCACGGCTCTGCCTTGTTTACCCGCGGCGAAACCCAAGGCCTGGTGGTGACCACGCTTGGCACGGGCGATGATGAGCAGATCATCGATGCGTTGCACGGAAATTCCCGCAGCAACTTCCTTTTGCATTATAACTTCCCCCCCTATTCGGTTGGTGAAGCGGGCCGCGTGGGCCCTCCTGGTCGTCGCGAAATTGGCCATGGGAAATTAGCATGGCGCGCGCTACAGGCGGTTTTGCCTGCGGCAACCGACTTTCCTTATACCGTGCGTGTTGTCTCAGAAATCACTGAATCAAACGGATCATCTTCCATGGCCTCCGTCTGTGGCGGCTCTTTGTCAATGATGGATGCCGGAGTTCCTTTGAAAGCCCCGGTTGCCGGCGTTGCGATGGGTCTGATCTTGGAAGAAAGCGGAGATTTTGCAATCTTAACCGATATCTTGGGTGATGAAGATCATCTTGGCGATATGGATTTCAAAGTGGCGGGAACCGCCAAGGGGATCACCTCATTGCAAATGGACATCAAAGTCGCCGGTATCACGCCTGAAATCATGAAACAGGCTTTGGCGCAGGCCAAAGAGGGCCGCTTACATATCCTTGATGAAATGTCCAAATCTCTGACCGAAGCCGCTGAGTTCAGCGTTCACGCGCCGCGGATTGAAACGATGACCGTTCCAACGGATAAAATCCGTGAAGTCATCGGATCGGGTGGTAAAGTAATCCGCGAAATCGTGGAAGTCTCGGGGGCAAAAGTCGATATCAATGATGAAGGGGTGATCAAAATCGCCTCTCCAGACGGGGAGTCGATCAAGAAAGCCTATGATATGATCTACTCAATCGTTGCCGAGCCCGAAGTGGGTAAGATTTACGATGGCAAAGTGGTAAAAATCGTTGATTTCGGAGCTTTTGTGAACTTCTTTGGCAAGCGCGATGGTTTGGTACATGTAAGCCAGATCGAAAACCGCCGCTTGAACCATCCGTCAGATGTTCTCAAAGAAGGCCAAGATGTCAAAGTCAAACTGCTCGGCTTTGATGATCGCGGCAAAGTTCGCTTAGCGATGAAAATGGTCGATCAAGAAACCGGCGCAGAAATCGTTGAAGAAAAGAAAGACGAGTCTGCAGGATAATGTTTGTCTTTGGGCCTGGCTAAACGCCGGGCCCAAAACAGCTTTCCCACCTGGCTGGTGTTTAGGCCTGAACCCACAGCATTAAAAGCTTGATGAGAGCGGTATATAAGCAATTAACGCCTGCCAGATTAAATTGGCTTAACGCCCAAAAATTTATATGCATATTCACGGAAAAATCTACCGCCCAATCAGATCTTGAGCCAAAACCGGCTGCCTGCGGCAAACGGAACCACGCAGGCCCAGCGCATCAAAATAGCTGCGCCAAGAGATGGTTTGTCACATGCTATAAAGCTGGGCAATCCGAGCAATATGACTTCCCTCACACGCCAGCTCTTGCTAATCTCAATCGGGCCTGAAACAGTTGCGCAAAGCCAAAGCTTTGGCATGTATTTATTCGAATAGGAGATCTGCAATGATCGAAAAGCGTCAATTCTATATCAATGGAGCTTGGACAAACCCGCTTGATGGCCAAGACCATGACGTGATCAACCCGACCACCGAAGCGCCATGCGCCGTTATCTCGCTTGGTGGGCAGGCCGATACCGACGCCGCGGTCAGTGCCGCCAAAGCCGCCTTGCCCGCATGGATGGACACCCCCGTTGCAACGCGTATTGCCTTGGTTGAAAAGCTATTAGATATCTATCTCACCCGCGTTGAAGATCTCGCACAAGCCACCAGCATGGAGATGGGTGCGCCGATTGATATGGCCCGCAGCAGCCAAGTTGGTGCCGGTTCCGGCCATTTGAAAAACTTTATCCGCGCCGCCAAAAGCTTTCAATTTGATCACGCGCTGGGCGATCACGCCCCAAATGATCGGATCATTCACGAAGCGGTTGGAGTTTGTGCCTTGATCACGCCTTGGAATTGGCCGCTCAACCAAATCGCACTTAAAGTGGGCGCTGCGGCGATTGCAGGCTGTACGATGGTTTTAAAACCTTCAGAAGAAAGCCCACTGAACGCGCTGATTTTCGCAGAATGTATGGATGCGGCAGGCTTCCCGGCCGGCGTTTTTAATTTGATAAATGGGGATGGCGTGGGCGTAGGCACCCAATTATCTGTGCATAAAGACGTTGATATGGTCAGCTTCACCGGCTCAGCCCGTGCCGGAATAATCATCTCCAAAAATGCGGCCGATACGCTCAAACGCGTGCATCTGGAATTGGGCGGCAAAGGCGCCAATATTGTGTTTTCCGATGCGGATGAAAAAGCCGTCAAGCGCGGTGTCTTGCATTGCATGAACAATACAGGCCAATCCTGTAATGCCCCAACCCGGATGATGGTGCAGCGCGATATCTATGAGCAAGCCGTTGAAACCGCAATCAGCACTGCCGATAGTATTTCAATTGGCCCCGCCAATGAAGAAGGCCGTCATATCGGCCCTGTGGTCAATGAAGTGCAATTTAACAAAATTCAAACGCTGATCCAAAAGGGGATTGACGAAGGCGCGCGCCTCGTGGCCGGTGGGCCCGGCCGCCCCGATGGTTTTGATCGGGGGTATTTCATACGCCCGACCATTTTTGCAGATGTGCGCAATGATATGGAGATTGCCCGCGAAGAGATCTTTGGACCGGTCTTATCAATCATCCCCTTTGATACGGAAGAAGAGGCGATCGAAATGGCCAATGATACCACCTATGGGCTGACCAATTATGTACAAACGCAAGATCCGCAAAAAGCCAATCGGATGGCGCGAAAATTGCGCTCGGGCATGGTGGAAATGAATGGCAAGCCGCGCGGCGCGGGTGCGCCATTCGGGGGAATGAAACAATCGGGAAATGGCCGCGAAGCCGGCACTTGGGGGATTGAAGATTTTCTTGAGATTAAGGCCGTCTCTGACTGGGCCGTCTAAGCCAGAAAAGGGGCCGCGCGGCCCCTTTTCTAATTTATACCTAAGATTTAGCCGCGCATCTTATCGCCATTTGGATCGTAAATTGGCGCCCCCAAAACCTCAGCTTGATAAGTTTTCCCAAGAATTTCAATGTCGAGCTGGCTGCCAGGCGCTGAATGGGCAATCTCTACATAGCCCATTGCCATCGATTTTTGCGCGTGATGGGCATATCCGCCAGAGCAGACATAGCCGATCGCCCTGCCATTTTTCAAAATCGCTTCATCATTGCTAACGTCAATGCCGTCAACATCCACCACCAAACTGACCAATTTGCGCCGGGCACCCGAGGCTTTTTGTTCCGCAGCCGCTGACTTGCCCACAAATTCTTTCTTCCAATTCACAAATCCATCCAGGCCGCTTTCAACCACATTAAAATCGGGGCGATAATCCAGCCCCCAGGCGCCCCAGCCCTTTTCCAACCGCAACGACATAAGCGCCCGCGCGCCATACCACTGATACCCAAGATCAGCCCCGGCATCTTCAATCGCCTGCGCAAGGCGCAGCAGATAATGCGGGCGGCAATAGATTTCAAACCCCAGCTCACCGCTAAAGCTGATGCGGTTTAAGATCACCGGCACTCCGCCCACGAAACAGTGCCGCGTATCACGAAATTTCAAGGCCAAGCCCGACACGTCATCGCGGCAAATCCGAGCCAATAAATCGCGAGATTTCGGGCCGCTCAGCGCAATGCCATGCCATAAATCGCTCACGTTGGAATATGCAACGTTGCCTGGCAACGAAGCCTCAAACCAACGCCGATGGGCCTCTTGCATGCTGCCCGAGCCAACCAGCATAAAGTGATCTTCCGCAAGGCAGGCGATCGTCAAATCCCCATATAACCTGCCCTTCGGGGTGAGCATTGGGGTTAATGATAATCGCCCGGGTAGCGGGATATGCCCCGCCAAAATCTGATTCAGATAGGCGCGTGCACCGGCGCCTTTAAACGCATGCTTAGCAAAATTAGCAATCTCTATTCCCCCTACAGCGTTGCGCACCACCGCCACTTCGCGCGCCACATATTCATGGCTGCGATTGCGCTCAAAGCTGGGATCTTCATGCGCATCCTCAGGGCCATTGGCGAACCACAAGGCATGTTCCAGCCCAAAGCTTTGATCCATCCGTGCCCCTTTTGCCACAAGCCGGTCATGCAGCGCTGTGGTTTTTTGAACGCGCCCCTTTGGCAAGGTCTCATTGGGAAAGGTCATTACAAACCGGCGTTCATAATTTTCGGTTGATTTTACAGTACCCCAATCGGGCGTCGCAAATTCACCAAACCGCGCCACATCCATCGCCCAGACATCGATCGAAGGCTCGCCATCAATCATCCATTCAGCCAAGCTTAACCCAACGCCGCCGCCTTGGCAGAAACCCGCCATCACCCCAACCGCAACCCAGT
>Ga0181574_10005399_pt1 | contig 10950 bp, 9 predicted proteins | sample 101ome_24_FD_145600 | JGI IMG/M metagenome (GOLD analysis project Ga0181574, IMG submission 145600) | Coastal salt marsh microbial communities from the Groves Creek Marsh, Skidaway Island, Georgia - 101410AT metaG (spades assembly) | ecosystem: Environmental > Aquatic > Marine > Intertidal zone... | reverse complement strand
AGGCCAAGGTGGTAAACGCCGACTAGCCAGGCCCTCGCAGAGTAAGCCAGCTTCCAATAAGCCTGCAGCTCCCATGGTATGTCCAAAGCTTCGCTTGAACGCGCTTAGGTGAGGCAAGCGAGAACCGAATAAACGCTTTGCACACCGCACTTCCAGATCGTCCCAAACGCGTGTTCCCGTTGCATGAAGCGATACCCAGTCAATGGTGCCAGTGGTCAAGCCAGCTTGCTCAAGTGAGCTAAGGCTTGCTTCAATCAGCGCATCGCACGAAGGAGTGGGGACCATGAGATGATGGCATTCATGACGCACGCAGCCCCCAACCCATTGCGCCATACTGCCCTGGCCTCGCGCTTGGCATGACTCATCGGTCTCCAAGATCATAGCTACCGCCGCAGTAATAGGACGCATGCCACTGCGATCGACAGAGAGCGGTTGAGACTTTTCTGAGAGACTGCTCGCGCCGGTAGAGCCAAGCCCACTCGTAATGACGTTATGACGCATCTCATCAAGGCAAACCACTGCAACTCGATCAGCTTGCTTAGCGCGAATCAAATTGGCGGCATGCACCACCGCAGCACCACCCGTAGCGCTTGCAGCGCTCACACAATGACTACCGCCACCTAAGCCAAAACGAATCGCAAGCGGTGCGGTCAGCGCGTTGCCGCGCAGCTTTGACAGAGCATAAGGGCCCATTCGCTTATCGGGGTTTTCGGTGGCTTCGCAGGCCTCATCCGCAAGCGCAAGAGAGCTACCTACAACCAGTGCGGTATCGGGATACCTAATACGGTCTCCTCTTCCATCGAGACGGTTGCGTGCCGAGCGTAAGCCTGCCTTCGTCCAGGCCGCGTCCAAAACAGCTGCTGCTCTGGTCGCAGCGAAGGGCACTTTGCGTTCATCCGATGGATCGAAAACCTGCAACAACCCTCGACCATCAAGGTCAGCGCAAGCAGTTACGTCTTTATCAGTAAAAGCTGCCTCAACAAGATTTCGATGATCAAGGGTTCCATAGCTGGCCGCCCAAGACACAACATTAATCATAATCTATCTCAGCAAAAAGCTAGTTTAATTTTCCCTGACAAGACCCGAGCAATCCTATCAGCCTGGCAAACTCACATAGAGTTCAGCGGAAAGTCTCCAACCGCTGTTTGTTTGACCTTGTCATTGCACACCGCTTCCGCTGACCTGCTTGCATTAACTAGTCCAGTGTGAAGGTTAGTTCACGCAGCATCTATATGCATAGGTATTTCTTGATCAGGGATCGTTGTTTCGGCTTTGTGCGATCTGTAGTCCAGTCAGCTGTGCGGTCGCTTTGTATTGTAAACCACCCGCCACAGGCCCATCAGTACTTGGGCCTCCCGGAGCGTGTAGAACAATTCTCCGGTCAATAGTTCATCCCTGAGCCTTTGGCGAGAAGGGGGCTTATTGCACTACTCACCTTGGCGTCCTTAAGACGTAAAAAAGTACGAGTGGCAAAGTGATGGGCAAACAAAGCAAAACGCATGTGAACCCAAGGTAGAAAAGACCTTGTTGTAGACGGCTCGCTGCCGCAGGTGGGTCGATGAATGGCTTAAAGTATCGCCCAGAGTATAAATGTCCGGAGGTGGCAAACCGTGTTTGCATGCGCCCTATCCACGCGCGAAGGTGGCCGAGGCGCTGATCGCTCCTGAGTGCTTCTAGGGGAGGTACGGGGATACTGCTGTGGCACTGCACAACCCCGAATAACAGAAGGTCGCGACTACCGGGTGCCGCGCCGTCGATAAACGGGCCGCCCGAGCGCGCCAACGCCTCTTCCCAATGGAGAAACTGCTGACCCCAGTCTTCGGGATCAGTCACTTTTTTTAAGGTCCGAACAATCGTTATTAAAGTAATCATGTAGAGCGCGATAAAACCGCGCGCCATATTTCTAAGGCTCCTCGTCAGAGCAGATGAAGAAACGTCACCCGCTTCAGCAAACGAATGTAAAAACCGACCGGGGTTCTGAGGCCGATAGACCGCACCCTGCCATGCTCCTTGAATAGCGGCGTTGTCCTCAACCGACAACGCGTCAAACCCGAGAGCGGTCAGCACGGCTGTCGACTCCTTCTGCCACGGCCCGCCGTTGAGTGACAGGGTCGGCATCAATACGCCCCATTTGTAAAACGTTGCGATCGGTGGTGTTGATCTTAAGGACCACGGGATGCCTTTTTCGCTCAATCCCATTAACACCGCCTGAACCCAAGGCGAATGATCGCCACCGTAGACCACGGCCGTTGATGTCGCACCTGATACTTTGGTCGGCTGTTTTTTAGCGACTGCTTCGTTCAAGAATTTTTACTGCCTCTTTATTTTTTACTTTTTTCGTTATCGCTTTAGAAAACTGCCCGTCAAGATTAATGTGAGTAGAACACATAACATTGGCTTGCACATCAGAGTCTGTGTAGCTTTCATCTTGAGCTTAATAAAAGTTGGCCATAAATTTATTACGGATAAACAATGAGAAGAGTCATGACCAGTCGTATCACGCTGAATCACGGTGAATTGTGATTCACAGCTATCGAGCAGGGTGAGGCGTCGCTAGTCGGGTACAGGACGGATAAAGGTCTAATCAGGAGTAGACATTCTCGCTGATTCTGCTGGCCGCTCGAAGTTTCCGTCTGTTGAGCCAAACATCTCGTTCGCGGCGTTGGGCATGCCATTCAGACCCGTTCACTCCTGAAGGAATTCACGCAACAGTTCTCTAAGCCAATATTAAAAACCGCGTTAGGCGTTTGTTATTTACGATTCGCCATATGAAACCCGATTGAAAAACCTTGCGCGTGCATGTCGCGAGGTGTCGGTCTGACCCTAGGGCCCTTAAATACTGTTTGGAAGCGGTAGAGGGCAGAAGTGCCTCAACCTCGGCTCCGCCGCCTTTGCGAGCATAGGCGCGTTGGTAGAGTTCGTCGTAGCCTGGGGTGTTCACCGACCATTCATCCGAATTCGAAGGAGGTAAGACCAAAGACCCGATCTGTGCGCAGCTCTGGCTGTTTACCTAGGATCATTTTTGCGCATCGGAACACATCGGTGAGGTCAAATGAGCTCGCAATCTTCATAGCTGCGGCGTTTATTTCGGGAATGTCGAGCTGAATCTGTTCGCCGCTTACAGCTGACATCAGGTGAGATATGACTTCCTCGGCGGCGGTCGCAGAGTAGGCTAAAACAGGACCAAACTTGTACCCCTCCTCGGCGGGCCGCAATGCACCAAAAGCTTGTAGACCCTCACTGCTTTTGAGAACTGCTGTTTTCACGCCGGGTGCAGACAGCCATGGCTTCAAAAACCGGCTGCGATCACCGGGGAAGCAGGTGATATCCAAGGCCATTAGTTCATCAAAATCAGCTTCACTCATCGGCGCACAATGTGGGCTCTTCGCGCCCGATGCAGTTCCTTGAAAACGAACGTCTTCGTACAAGTAGGCAAAACCGCCACGACCGTAATAGGGCACCATGTGCAGCACGCCATCCATACCAATCGGCGCCCCTTCTTTGAGTCTTCCTTGGAGGCTGTTCCGTCGGTACTGCCAGAGCAGGTTACCTAACCCTTGCTGCCGCAAGTCTTCACGCATGATGAATAAGCCCATAAATCCACAGGCCGATTCATAGCTCAAAATAGAGCCGCCCCCTAAAAGTTCATCTCCTCGGCGAAGTGCGATAAAGGCTTCGGGGTCATACTTTCGTGCAATCGCCATATCAGAGATGCCTGGGTTCCAACCTTCGGCTACAGCCCAGTCGCGCAGGGTATCTAATTCGACGTCCGTCATTAAGTCGAGTTCTAGCCCGTCAGGCAGCGATGTTAATGTCATTATCTTTGTATGCCCTGCTATTCAGATTAGAGACCTTAAGTTACCTTAAAAGGCGATAGAAGCGAAGGAAGCGGGCTCACCTGCCACTAATGGGCAATTCGCGGCGCTGCTGTTCAATCACATTGGCCGCACTAGGCACCCAATGATTCACTGGTCTCTTACTCCGACGACACGTCAGCTGCGTTACCCTGATTGATGTCCTTCGCAGCTCACGCCGGCGTGCAGTGAGAACCCGTTGGCCTTGGCGACGCGTTCCAGCCTGGGATCGGGCCGATCGAGTGGTAGGTTATCGCGATAGATGTAAACACCATCCAAAAACAGAAGCCAACCTTTCTGAAGACTGGCGACTGAGGCTCCATTATGAAACGCCAGCATGGTTGGATCTTAATGGTCCGCAGTCGGCCTTAGACCACACTATAGCTGTAAGCAGCTCAACCAATTTCTAGGGCGCTTGTAGGGGTTTGGGAGCCTTGATTGAGCGCCTTTCGCTTGTCAAAAGATCAAGGCTCCTCGTCCAGGACCTCCGGTTGAGCAAAATATTTTATGAGCAACTTCTCTGCTGGCCACCTGATAACCAGTGCTAACGGTACTGCCGCTATTAACCAGGAAAACCATCCAGCAAGAAGCGACTGGCCATAATGCTGCACCGAAGCCTGAAATTCATTGCTGAACATCATTGTAATATCAGACGGGTTGATCGCTGCGGGTTCTAGACCGAATACCCATTCACCGAGACGGATAAAAGGTACGAACATGACAATCTGAGCGGGATAGGCCGCATAGTTTGCCACCTGAATAGCGACCTGATTGAGCTTGAATACCCCCGCCACCATCACCGCAAGAGGAGTCGAGACACCAAGCATTGGGGTCATACCAAGCACAAACCCTGCGGCTGCCGCTTGAGACATTTTTTTTGGCGTGACGCCTTGCGAGAGCAAGCCCCGAATCGGTTTTAATACCTTTTCTTCAAGCAATTTTAGAGCCATAGAGATTCGTTGTTATTTTCGAGGCCTAAACAGGTAGTGACACTGTTACACCTAGCGGGCTGCAGATCAACTAACACCGGCAAGATTGCCTCACAGTCCGTGTCGGAAAAGGCGGTACTCTGCGACGTGGCGACGCCCAGCCCGGCGCGCACGCTGGCGGGCCGAGGGTCCGCAAAACCGGGCGCGCAGCGGCCCATGCCGATAAGGATTGACAAAAGCAGTTGGGGACGGTGCGGTTTTATCATGGTAACTTATCTTTCGGTTGAGCGTGTTCCCTTACCCGGTCACTCTTGTTATTTCATTTCTCCTGATGGGAGCATAGGACAGATAAACGGCCTATCGAGAGTAGACATCCTCGCTGATTGTGCTGCGATTCAACGTTAGTGGGATGAATTGATTCTGAGTACCCTCATAAGGCCCGCTCTGCTCATGTCATGCGGTTGCTTAGTAGCCAACATAAACTGAGGGATAAGCATCAAGCCCTTGATAAGCGACTAGACTGGGGTCTAGTGGCGCGCCGTTTATCCGCGATGCACTGATCGCCAAAGGTGATGTTGTTCGCTCTGCTAGGGTTCCGTCAGCGTTCACATCGAATATGGAAATCGTGTGGCTAAAAAACGCACCCATGACGTAGGCATACTTCCCGTCAGCTGAGAAAACGAGGTCTTTTGCGTCCTCGAGGTCAATGCCCTGACGATACACAGTTTGCAGATGCGTCATATCAGCGCCGTTAGTCTCAAAGGTTGAGATCGTGTTGGTAAGAAAGCCAACCGTGTATACCCGATCGGCAGCCTCATTAACCCAGACCCAGCAGGCCGCCGGTCGAACCTCCGTGGGCACGGCGCCAGAGCCAGACCAGAGCGAATTGCCATCGCTCGTAAATACGGAATCTGTGTCGCTACTGTCCAGAGCGACAACATTGGCCTCTAGCGCACCTGCATCGAGTGTGGCGCTCGAAACATAAAGGAAGTCGGAATTGGGGCTCCAGCCGAAGCCAATGCTCCCAGCAATACCTGGATGCTCGAAAAAGCGTTCGTTGCTGACTGTTCCGGCCGATCCCTCGAAATCCCAAAGATAGGTCCGGCTCGGCTGCTGATTGGCGGGGTCGGCGGGAAATGAAAGGTGAGGTATGCCTAGGAGCGTTGCGGATAAGCGGGTGCCATCAGGGCTGAATGCTACCTGCGATGGACCTCCGCGATTCGCTGCGAACGTAGCTATTTCGGATTCGTGGGAAAGAACACCGCTTTCACTCAATGAAAATAACTGAATGTCGGCGGCGGGTGACTCGTCAGTGAGTAGGTCGCCTAAGGTATTACCGAACTGATCACTACAGGTGCCCAGGGTGCCGTTGGCTTCTGGGCTGACACAGACGCGATTTGTGCCTTGATTAGCGACGGCGACCCAGGTGACGTCGCCTTCGGAATAAAAGTCGACACTGACAGCCCGGACGCCGTGACTATCGGCATTCTGAAGGCCGTCAATCTCAGCATTCTGATCTACGCGTTGAAGACTGCCATTGTCGCTAATGGAAAAAACGGTAATTGCACTGTTACCGTCGGTAATGCCCGACTCGCCGCTGGTATCGCCCGGGTTTGCGACCAATAAAAAGTCCTCGTAAACCCTCACGGAACTTTGGCTATCAAAGTCACCCTCGTCAGCATCGCCCACAGAGCCGGTTTCATACGCGCCCATCTCAACGAGATCGCCATTGTCGGTAACCGAGAATCCGATCACTTGATTACCTCGGGCATCGTTGGTTTGTGTATATAAAAATTTTGTTCTCGCTGGCTCTTCTGTAGTTTCATCGTTGTCGCTCGGGTCTTGGGGCTCCGACGGTGAATTACTAGAACTGCAGCCTGCTATCAGTAGAGCAGCAACCAATGACCAAGATAGGGGTGTGAAAAGCGTTGAAAAATACATCTGTACAATCCTTAAAAGTTCAATTGGCGTAGGGTAGTGGTCCCTTGGGAGTAGTTACATACTTTCTCGTGCTGGCGCGTTATAGACTGTCGTTGAAGTATAGGACATATTAACGACCTATCGAGATTAGACATACTCGCTGACTGTGCTGAACGGACCTGCAGACCTGTCGAAGTTTCCATCTATTGACCCGAAAATCCTGTTCGCGGTGTTTGACATACCATTCCTATCTAGTCAATCCTGAACGGGTGCGCGCGACAGCTCATGCTAAGCGCTCAGCGGCCTTCAAATTGCCTTGGATTTACTCTGACGCACGGACGATAACGCGCGGGGAATAAGGTACAGGCAATAAAAGGCGACAGTCGGGCGCGCCACGAGTATTGAATGTTTCATAAAGGCGGCTTAGGTTGCGAGTAGATCAACATTACAGAAGCGGTCGAGGTAATTCGATGCACACGTCACGCATTCCAAAAATAGAAATCAGACGAGATAGGGGGTTTCGCTCCGGTTTGGCCGTATTCGTCGTGAGCCTTTCGTCAGCGCTCTTTGCAATGGGGGCCATGGCCGGAGGCTGGATAGAGCTGGGTATAGGTTTTCTGATCTACAAAGACGCAGGCCCGACTGATGTACTAAACCTAGCAAATTACGAGGACGAGGTGCTCGCTGCCGCAAGCGAACAGGGGCTTCAGCGTATTCAGCGTAGAACAGGCGCGATGGTGGTTCTAGCCCCACCGGAGGGACTTCAGTCGATTGATGACGTATTCGTTGCCGATGATCTAGTGTTTGTGCTTGATGCGCGTGCGCCGGGCGCAGTTGCTGTCCTCGACCCTGCTAAAGACTGGGGGTTAACAGGTCCGGCGCAACCGGTCGAGGTTGGGCCATTTTCTGGGGTGTCTGCAGCGAAGGGTGTGATGGCCGTTTCTGGCGGCACAAAGCCCATGGCGTGGTTCGACTATGATTCTCAGGGGATCATCTCTGATGTGCGCTCACGTCCCGATTTTGGACGCGGTCAACCTGACATATTGCTTACGCCTGATGGTGAAAATGCGGTGATTTCAGCGCACATTAGTGGCCCTGATTTCGGTGTCATCTGGGCAGAAATCAGAGAAGGTGGTGCTTCGATTACTGACCTTTCCTACATTGCGCTCTCAGAAGCGGGATTCACACGCGGTGGGCACCGCCCTGCAAACTTTCCCATTCAATCTGCGCTTATTAACGATCGCCTACTGGTTGCTCACGGCGGTGGTCTCGCCATCATTGCCTTGAGCAACGAGAGTGCGGTTTTAGAAAAAGTCATTGATGTTGGTTACCCACTCACTGCAATTACTGTTTTTGGCGATCAGGTATTGGTGGCTGGTGATGCCGGTAAACACTTCCAATTGACGCGACTAAGTCTAGGAGAGGCGGGTTTGAGCGTTGAAGCGCATCGTGAGCTCAACGATGTGCCAGGTCGCGTAGGCGATCTTTGGGTGGATGGCGATGTTGTCTGGCTAGCGGCCGGTTCTTCGGGGGTAACCAAGACATTTCTGCCATAACCTTCAGAGTCGCTGTTAGCTAATAATAGAGTTACTGTGCCGAACAAGCTTGGGCACACCCGTTGTCCCTGAAATCGCAAATGCTTACACAAAAGAAGTAGGGTCAGCACTTTTAGACGATGGAATCGTCGACATCGATTTTGGCAATGCGGTACGCATAAAGTGGCCTCCTTCAATACTTAACAGTGCCGTGAAACACTACCCAAAATGCCACCGTGTTAGGGAGGCTTCATGTCCGTATAGCGGTAGCCTATGGATCGCTTTTCGAATTGTCGACTCTTCAATAACCAGAGACCATATCTGACTTGGCAAATATCTGCCGACCAGACCGGACCAACATTCTTAGTGCGAGGAACGCCCCGAGTAGTCCATTCGCAAACTCAAGCGCTGCAAGGTACCTGCACAGATTTATTTCATAAGTTACTCCTTGGTAAGCTACCCAAAATAATACAGGTTGGGAGGTGGTGTGCAGCAAAGTCGACGCGTGGGTTTTGTACTGCAGGCACTCGCCTAGCTAAGTTTCATGGCCTTGGGCGTACTTTTCTTCGGAGATCAGCTCGAGGCGAAACACAAGCCTAATCGGTATATCGAAACACTGCACATCCGCAGATATTGCGGAAGTTCGACTTTAGCGAAATAAGCTGGGGCATTACGATACGTCAGGCACCATCAACAACAAATCCGTCACTTTCTTGCTCGATACCGGTGCCACGGGCGTTGCCATGCCAGCACCTGTCGCCAGGACACTGGATCTGAAGCGTGGCAGACCTATTGCCACTCGAACCGCAAACGGAACAGCCAAATCCTATCTAACAAGGCGTAACAGCGTAAGTGTCGGTAGAGTGTCCGTGGGTAATGTTGATGCGACGATTGCGCCCGGATTGCTTGGTAAAGAGAGTTTATTAGGAATGAGTTCCTTGAAGCACATTGAGTTTACTCAGCGCGGCGACACTCTCATCCTTAGGCGATATTAATAGGCTGCCCTAATAGGCGATAATCCCTAGCATGCGGCAGCGAGCGACCATTCCCAGTCGTCGTCTGGCGTTCAACTTGCCGTCCTATCTGCAATCTCGAGGACCAGACGTGTCGTCAAAGCGCCTTCTTCGAGGGCCACGGCGGAGGTCATACCGCTTATCAATTGAGTCCCAAGATCTTTTGCCTCATAAGCTTCGCGCTCATGGACAAACTCCTGCATTACACCTTCGTAGCCTATGGGCATCGTCAGTACAAACTGTGTAGCCCGCTGCTTTTCGGAGTATTGAATGCTGACCGAAAACTTGTGACCGTCGGCTATTGCGGGTTTTAATAACTGATAAACCTCCTCCAAGATCACAGTCAAATTGAACTGGATGTTCTTGGTGAGAAGGTGTTTCTCACAGAAACGGACAACCTGGCCCTGCATGCCGTATAGATCGATTGCAAGACTATCCAGATTGAGTTCGAGGCTTCTTACGCGCTGCGTAAAGGCACGCGTCTCTTCTAGCTTGGGCGCATCAAAAATTTGGCTTGGAGGGCCTTGTTCATGAATGACACCGTCCTTCATAAAAAAGACTCGATTTGACACTTCGCGTGCAAAATCCATCTCGTGGGTCACGATTAGCATCGTCAAGCCTTGTTTCGCAAGATTCCGAATAACAGCAAGCACCTCGGTCACCATCGTTGGGTCAAGCGCCGAGGTTGGCTCATCCAACAAAACCACGTCAGGGTCCATCGCCAGGCAACGAGCAATGGCAACTCGCTGCTTTTGCCCGCCTGAAAGCTCCTTTGGAAAATGATCCTCACGTTCTGCAAGACCCACTTGATGAAGCAGTTCGCGCGCACGCTCTTCCGCGTCCGCCTGTGACATACCCGCAAGCTTGATGGGAGCTAGGGTGAGGTTCTCCAATACCGTCAAATGTTCGTATAAATTAAAGCCTTGGAACACCATATTCATGTGTTGGCGTACTTTGGGAAGGTTGACTGTTGGATCCATCAGATCAACGCCATCAACCCAAATTGTCCCGGATGTCGGCGTTTCTAAACGGTTGATGCAGCGTAAAAAGGTGCTCTTACCACAGCCTGAGGGTCCTATAATCGATACGACCTCACCCTTGGTAATCTCCGCATCGACTCCCCTTAAAACAGACAGCGAGCCAAAGTCCTTGGTCAACCCCATGACACTAATCATGACTTTTTACCCCTTCGGAGTTCAGGATCCGTGCGCTGTTCGATGTATTCGAGAGCTCTGGTAAGTACCCAGGCCAAAATGAAATAAAGAATGGCTACCATGATAAGCGGGAAAAACGCATCAAATGTGCGGCTACGAATGATATCGGAAGCCTTTGTGAGGTCTTGAACCGCCACGTATCCGACGATCGACGTCATCTTCACCAGTGAAATAAATTCGCCTTTGTAAACCGGCATTATCCTCTGCAGCGTTTGCGGCATGATGATGTAAATGAAGGTTTGTACTCTGCTGAACCCCATTGCGATACCAGCCTCGGTCTGCCCATCATCAATGCTCCTCACTCCAGCGCGGAAAATTTCGGCGATGTATGCAGCAAAGTGGAGCCCGAAGGCAAACACGGCGACCAATACAGGATCAATATCTATTGACGCAAACAGGACGTAGAAAATCAGCATCAAAAGTACCAGCACAGGCGTGCCCCGCATTACCTCGATGTAAATCCTCGCAGGCATTTGCAAAAAACC
>Ga0181574_10005395_pt1 | contig 10954 bp, 7 predicted proteins | sample 101ome_24_FD_145600 | JGI IMG/M metagenome (GOLD analysis project Ga0181574, IMG submission 145600) | Coastal salt marsh microbial communities from the Groves Creek Marsh, Skidaway Island, Georgia - 101410AT metaG (spades assembly) | ecosystem: Environmental > Aquatic > Marine > Intertidal zone... | reverse complement strand
ACGTGCGGCTGCCGCGAGCGCAACGCAGAGTTCGGGCTCAAAAATCCTTGTCACCACCACATGTCCGATCGATCTGCGGTCCAAACATTTATACGCCAAACCGACACACCCGGGTGTATTATACATAATCCGAACACCGTCTGACGCCCGAAAATCGTGTTTCGCCTGGGAAACGCGAAGCGTCGCGGAACGCATCGCGAACGCGCCGCTCGACGGAACGCGCGTCGGCGACGACGCGAACGCGCCCGCGTGACCGCTGGAACGACGGAGTAAAAATTATTCCACGCGCGCGGTGAGTTTCGGGTTCGTTCGTTGGGTTTTGACGCGGGGACGACGTCGTCGTGGGCTGGGACAGTGCGAAATGCCACCCCGCGTCAACGCTGGTCGACAGTCCGAGACCGCGCCTTTCGCCCGCATCTTGAATTCCGCGGCAGTAGTCGACGCGACTCGAACGCGAGAGACGCGCTCGGGGAACGCCGGAAAAAGTTTTCGGTTGAATTCACATCACACACACCACGGCGGGAGCGATGTCTGTCGTGCAAGGATTCGCGCGGTGCGCGTCGGTGCGCGCCCTTCGCGTGGCTTCGAGAGCGAGAACCGGCGGCGCGGTCGCGTCGCCGGCCCGCGCGGCGTTGTCTCGAGCGCACGAGCGCTTCGGCGCGCGCGCGAGCGGGGCGCGGATGACGTCTTCGTCGTCCTCTGGACGCGCGGCGGCGCGCGCGGTCGAGACGCGCGCGGTGACGGAGGCGAAGGAGGATAACAAGGAGGATCTCTTGGGCGACGACATGGATCAAAGCGGTTTCCCGAAGGATGAGAAGGAGTACGACATCTTCCGCGATTCGTTGCTTCGTTACATGGGTTACGCGAACGAATGCGGTGAAGCGTTCGTCGCTTGGCTCCCGGCGTGGGGTGTGCCGGCGACGTACGGCGTCGCGGCGACTTACGTGCTCGCGGATACGATTGACAAGGGGGTCAAGCGCTGGAACAAGGCGGAGGGCGAGGATAACCGCGCGCAGCAAGCCTTCGCGGTCGCGACCGAGACTGTGACTTGGCAAATGCTCGCCAGTGTTTTCTGGCCGGGCTCTTTCATTCGTGTCGTCGTCGCGTCTACCAACTTGGCTCTCGCCAAGGCGGATACGGGCGCCTTTGAGGCGCTCGCTGCGCAAGGCGTCGACATCGAGCGCATCTTGCCGACCCTTTTCGGTTTGGCCGCCATCCCGTTCATCGTTCACCCGATTGACACCACGGTTGATAAGGCTGCTGATATGTCCTTCGCCAAGGCACTCCAAGGCAAGATGAAGAGCGGTTCAGACTGGGCTGTTGGGGCTGCCGTCATCGCGGCGTGCCTCGCCGTTCCGCCAACCCTCTTCAGCGTTGCCGGTGCCATCAACGAAGCTGCGGGCGTCGTTGCCAACTAGATACGGATTAGACAGCTAATACGCTATTATTCAATTGCCATTCATCATTCAACTATTTATACTTCTAATCAAGCTAAGACGACGTCTGACTTCTTGCCAGTGCCCGCCTTGCCTGTTTTGATCGTGTCCCCTTCGATTTCCTTCCTCTTGTAGTAGTGCGGCGCGATTTCGACGAGCCACTCGGGTTTGATTTCGATGACTTGTCGCATGTACTCCTTGGACGTGTACACGAGCTCAAAGTACACGACCCATCTCGGCAATTCCTTTGCAAGCCCGCTCGACGGGTGAATCGCCACCGTCTGTGGGTTCTTCACCGTGCGGTAACTACCGTTACGCTGCAGCTTGGCGGTGTGATAGAAGAAACCAGCCGTGACGCACTTCTTGATACTATCGAGATCGTTCACGTTGGAGGAAACTTCAATCTCCACTCTCTCAAGGAGTTTTTCGAGCTGCTCTCGAATGTCCCGCGCCGTCTTCATTGTGCGCTGCTGCACGAAGTTTTCGTAGCACCACTGCACAGAGTAGTCCGCCTCGCGCCACGAGTTGTACACGTTGAGTAGTGCGATGTGGTCGCCGACGTTGCCGATGTGAAACGATTTGTGTGCGTGGTCAGCCAGTTGTAGCTTATCCTTTGGACGATAGAAGATTGTGTTGCCGCACGAAAGCATGCAGCAAATCGTCATGACTTCGTCGCTCACTTTGTACTTGTCGCTCGCGCACAGCGTCTTAGAAAGCATGGGATCAAGCGGAAATTCCGCCATCTTACGCCCGAGTTTGGTGAGCTCTCCTCTATCGTTAAGCGCACCCAAGGCGTAGAGCTGCTCGAGTGCTCTGAGGAGGGTCTCTGCGGGCGGAGGATCCATGAAATCAAAGTGCATCAAGTCATTGATACCGAGAGACTTGAGCATGAGGACGACGTTGCCGAGATTTGTGCGCTGAATCTCTGGAACGGTGTTCGGATCGAGTTCGTTCTGGAAACTCCATGCGGTGTACAAACGGAAACATTTACCCGCGGAAGTACGTCCGGCGCGGCCTGCGCGCTGCAAAGCGCTCGCCTGAGACGTGGGCGTCACCACGAGCGATTCCATCCCGGTTCGAGGGTTGTAGCTTTTTTGCTTGCAAAACCCAGGATCGATGACGTACTTGATACCGTCGATCGTGAGGGATGTTTCGGCAATGTTCGTTGCGAGCACGCACTTGCGAGCACCCTTTGGCGTCTCTTCGAAAATCTTCGCCTGCATGTCGCTCGGAAGGGACGAATAGATTGGCGCAATGATGAGCTCTGGAGGTTTCTTTTCCATTTCGTTCAGTCGAGCCTTGAGCAATTCTTCGCAGTTTTCAATCTCTTCCTGACCCGTGCAGAATACCAAGACGTCGCCCTCTGGCTGCGTCATGTGAATTTGCAAAACCGTCACGACGGTCGCGTCCACGTAATCAGCCTCGGGCTGCTTTGTATAAAGAATATCAACCGGATAACGGCGACCCGGAATTCTAAAAATCGGAGCGAAGTCAAAATACTCGCTAAACTTTTCGGCGTCTAGAGTAGCCGAAGAGATGAGCAGTTTGATTTCTGGACGGAATCGGGCGATATCCTTGACGAGCCCGAAGAGGACATCCGTGTGCAACGTGCGTTCGTGCGCCTCGTCCACCATCATCACCGCGTACGACGCGAGATCCGGTTCTCCGAGGAACTCACGCAAAAGCATACCATCCGTCATGTACTTGACTTGTGTCTTGTCGTTGGTGCAATCCTCAAAACGAATGGTGTATCCAACCTCGTGTCCGAGTTTGACACCCGCCTCTTCGGCAACACGCGTCGCAACTGACATCGCGGCGACGCGCCTTGGTTGCGTGCACCCAATTTTTTGCGTTTTACCGCCAAACCCAGCTTCCCACATGTACTGAGGAATCTGCGTCGTTTTGCCTGACCCCGTCTCACCAACGATGACGACCACTTGATGGTCTTCCACCGCCTTGATGAGATCTTCGCGATACGGGAAAATCGGAAGCGATTTTCTATCAGCTTCAATCTTTGCGCGTTTGCCGAGTTTACCAGCCAACGCGAGCTTGGTGCGCTTCTCTTCGTCCATTTCCTCTTCGCCGCCGCTCTCGCTTTCGCTCGCGCTAGAAACACCGTCTCCCGCCATGATCTCATCCTTGATGAACTGAATTTGATCGTCATACACGAGGTCGTACTGTTTCTGTTCCGAACGCTTGTCCTTGGCGCCAAACTGCGCGTGTGCCTGCTTCACCTGGTGAGCTTCCCATTGATCCTGTTCCTTGAACGGGTTGGCGTCGTCGTCCGCAGTCGGATCTTTGTATCGCTGCTTCGCGACCGCAAGGCGTTCGCTCGTCGACTTTGGCTTGTTTGGATCGTCGTACGCGGTAGGTAGCGAATAGCGCTCCTCCAGCGCTTCGTTGATGCTGTTGATTTGTTGCATGGCCAGCTCGTACACTTTTTTACGCTTTTCCAAGTCGCGCTTTTGCTCCTCTGTGACGTCTTGACCCTCATAAAAGTATTCCGTCTCCTGAATCGACTCCTTGAGCTCTTCTAACTTTTGCAACTCACGTTTTTTCAAGTACTCTTGCCTCGACGTCTTTCTCAGCTCTGGAACCAAATCCATCCTCTGCTCATCCGTTTCCAAATTGGCCCCGCGTCTCTCCGCCTTTGCGAGCTCCTCCGCGGACGGCCCGCGTTCACCAACCTTCTTCGTCCGCTCTTCATCCCGAGCCCGCAACCGGGCCTCAAACTCCTCCCTCTCTCGCAGATCTTCCTCCATCTCTCTCTGTCTTCGCGTCTCTTCGTCCTCTTCATCCTCTTCGAACGACTCGTCTCCGCCCTCGTCGCCGTATGGCTCGCCCGCCAACGCGCGTCGCCTCGCCTCCACCGCCTCCTCATCCTCCTCGCTCGACGACTCCTCGCCCCGGCGCTTCTTCCGCATCTTCTTTGCTCTCTTCTTTTCCCGCTTTTCGCTCCGCCGAGCCTCTTTAGCATCGTTTGCCTCTTCCTCTTCTTCCTCTTCTTCCTCCAACAGCTCATAACTCGCGTTGCGCGCGACCAACGCCGCCGCATCTCTCTCCCTCGTCCTCTCATCCGCCGACGACGGAGGTTTCCCACCTCGCGACGTCGACGCATCGCATCCTCCTTCCCGTTCCCTCGCGACGGCTCGAATCACCTCGCGCGCGAACGCAGCTGTCTCGTCGGCGTCGGGGCATCCAGAATCGACGAGCGTTCGCGCCAAAGCGTTCGCGTCGCCACCGCTCTCGCGCGCCTTCGCCTCGACGAACGCCTCCAGCGCGCTCGCCGTGTACCCGAGAAGGCCGTGCAAGCCGTCGCGGACGACGTCCGACGTCGCGCGACGCATCGAGAACCGAGGTGTGACGCGCACTCTCAACGACGCGCTCCTTGTTGGGAAAACCTGAATGTAACCTCGCGGCACTCGACGACGCGAGCGCTCCGAGAAAGAAGCGCGAATAGAGCAAACATGGCGATGTCCGCGTCAACCGTGCGAACAACCGTCGCGACGGCGTCAAAGTCGACGACGACGCGCGTTAGAAGTGCGCGAACGAAACTTCATCAACGACATCGTGAAAGCGTTCGCTCGAACGCGACGAAGATGACGACCGAGGACGCGACGAGACTCGATGCGGAATTCGCGAACGCGACGCCGTTGGAGATTATGGATAAAGCGTTGGAGATTCACGGCGATGGACTCGCGATCGCGTTCTCTGGAGCAGAAGACGTGGCGTTGATTCAGTACGCGCACCTCACGGGTAAGCCGTATCGCGTCTTCTCGTTGGACACCGGACGGTTGAACCCGGAGACCTACGAGCTCTTTGACAAGGTTGAGAAACACTTTGACATTAAGATTGAGTATTGCTTTCCGGAGGCGGACGAAGTCAAGGCGTTGGTGAACGAAAAGGGTTTGTTTTCGTTTTACGAAGACGGACACAAGGAGTGCTGCGGCGTGCGCAAGGTGAAGCCGTTGCGAAGAAAATTGGCGACGCTCTCAGCCTGGGTGACGGGCCAGCGTAAGGATCAGAGCCCGGGTACGCGTAACGCGGTTCCGGCGTGCCAAATCGATCCCGTGTTCGAGGGTGCGAGCGGTGGCGCGGGCAGTTTGGTCAAATTTAACCCGCTCACCGACGCCACGTCGCAAGAGGTTTGGGATTTCCTTCGCGTCATGGGTACTCCGGTGAATGCTCTTCACGAGCGCGGTTACGTCTCCATCGGTTGCGCCCCGTGCACTCGACCGGTTTTGCCCGGTCAGCAAGAGCGCGAAGGTCGCTGGTGGTGGGAAGATGCGAGCGATAAGGAGTGCGGCTTGCACAGCGGTAACCTCACCGCCGAGCAAAAGGCAGCGCAAGACGAACGCGAGGCGACCGAGGTTGACATTTTTGAGAACCAGCTCGTCAATATCTTGTCTCGCGAGCAGATCGAATCGCTTAAGGATGAAAAGGTGCACGCCGAAACCTCTCTCGTCGTGCTCTACGCGCCGTGGTGCAAATTCTGCCAAGCCATGGTGGGAGGCTTTGAGCAAGCCGCCGAGCGTCTCTCCCCCAAGGGTGTAAAGTTTGCCAAGTTCCGCGCCGATCGCGACGAGAAGGAGTGGGCGAAGGAGAACTTATCCTTGAACTCTTTCCCCACCGTCCTTCTCTTCCCCAAGGGTCGCTCCGGTTACGTCAAGCTCGGGTCCGAGCGCAGAGACGCCGACAGCCTCCAAATTTTCATAGAGTCCATCCTCGGCAAGCTGTAAACCGACGGATGAGACTCCCATCCACGCACCCCGCAACACACACACACACACACATTGTCATTGAAACTTGAATTAATATTCATTCGTCTCGGATCTCCGAAACATTCGCGCGTGTACGGCGAGCGCGTTGTTGCCGCTGAACAACGCGCGCCAGGATTGGATTTCGTTGTCAACCAGACAATCCACGCGAACGAGCGTGGCAGACCTCGACTCGCGCGCGCACCATGGGACTCACCGCGAGCTCGCTCAACCTCACGCAGTACGACATAGAGGATGTTCAGCAGCACTGCGAAGGTAAATTCACCGGGCGCGAGATACAAGCGCTCTACCAACGCTTTCGAGCGCTCGACAAGAAGCGCAAAGGTTTCATCACCGAGGACGAACTCATGGCGATTCCCGAGCTCGCCATCTCCCCCATGGCGCCGAGAATCGTGCAAATGTTTCAAAATCAAAACTTTAAGGATTTCGTGCGAATGATCGCGGCGCTGAGCGCCAAGGCGACGCGTGAGGAACGACTGCGGTTCATGTTTCAGTGTTACGACGTGGATCGGGACGGATTGGTTTCAAGAAGCGACCTGGAAACGATCACGAGACACCTCGTGGGAAGCTCAATCAGCGAAGAGGAGTTTAATCAGCTCATATCGCGGGCGATGGGTGAGCTTCGGAAGATGCGCGGTGGTGAAGAGGGAGGTGGTTTGACGTTTGAGGAGTTTGAGGAGCTGTTGAGCTTGGTGGAAACTTTGCCGCTGGTCAAGGTTCCAGTCGACGAGGACGATTGATTGACAAACACGGTGATTCTAGGAATGTAGGAACAGGGAAAGAGAGAGGGAGAGCAGACCCCGCGGTGGGCGTCGCGCAGGGATTGAATTTGAGCGGGCGCCAACGGCGGCGCGTCAAAAGTGTAATTTATTAAATAATCCAACTATAAAATGTAAGCGAACGTGCGGCGCTCTCACTCGCTCGGCTCAATCTCTCCGCACCCATCGTTGATGGTGTTTGCACCGCCCAAACCACACCGAGACACCCCTTTAAACAACGCGTCGGGACCAGTGGACGATAAGCGCAAGAGCGTGACTTCGTACGTCAGCGTCGAGTCAGCCGGAACCGTCGCGTACGGCGACCGCACCGCGCTCGACCCGAAACCGAGCTCTGGCGGTACCTCAAACGTCCGTTTACCACCCACGCGCATGCCCTCGATTCCTTTGATCAACCCAGGCGGGACCCCGGGAACGGGATTCCCGACGTCCAAACGAATAACCGCCGGTCGTTTAGCCGCCTTATCGATGGACACCGAACCCACTCCCGCCGAGTTTGTCGCGAACACCATCCCACCCAGCGTCGTATCGAACACGGTCCCATCGCTCAGCGTGCCTTGGTACTCGACGAGCACCAAATCCCGCGGCGCTCGCGCCTCTTTCGACCCGAATCCCGTTTCGTCGCGCACCGTCCGCACGCCGCGCCCGTCGCCGCCGCCTGAAGCGTCCTCCGCGGCGTACGCATTCCTCCCCCTCGACGACGACGACGACGACGACGACGCGAAAATCGCCGCGAGCGCCGCCGTCACCACAACCCTTCGCCGATCCACCGTCTCTTCCGCGCGAGAGTCTCCCACGCGCCGCTCGTCCCGGTCGTTATCCTCTGCGCTCGAGCGCGCGACGCGCGCGCGACTCTTCGTCGACGCTCGACGCGCGAAACGTGCACGACGACCGACGGCACCGCGAGCGGTCGATACCGCGCCGCGCGCGGCGACGGAGGCGCCCATCTCTTCCTTCGTTCGAGGCGTTCGCGCGTCGAGCGATCGCGATCGCGTCGCGCCGAAGCGTCGAAGCGTCGAAGCGCCGGTCCACTGAACAGATGCATCGACTCATTCATTAGCATCTACGGTTGGTCGTGTAGTGGCCAAGTGTCCGATCTTTCATAGATAAACAATAGGTATGTCTCACGTACAATTCTGACAAGTTTCTAACTACGATACGGTTGAAAACACGTACAGAACACATACTTAGACATATGTAATGGTTACTTTTCTGCATCCCTTCGCGGTCGCCGCGCGGTGTCCCCGGCTCGCGCCCGCGGTAGAAGACGACGCGCCGCGCGCGGTGGTGGTGTCTCGCGCACGCGCTCGGCGCCGAGGAAGAAAGACGAGCGACGGTTTTGAACCCCCGTTCGCCATGGCTGGTGACGGCGACGAAGACGCGAACAGAGATGGCGAAAAGGAGAGAGAAGAAGATCTGATGGAATTGGACCACGACGCCGACGCGGCGCACGCGAACCCGACGACGGGAACGACGACGCGTGATGGGGACGACTCGGACGACGACGACGACGATCAATCCGACTCCGATGATGGGTACGGATCGGATCTCATGGGCGACGCGAACGACCGGGCGGCGCTCGCGGCGATGAATGAACTCGAGCGAGAGACGATCATGCTCGAACGGGCCGAGGCGCGAAAGAAACGCGAGTCTCGGAAACGAATCATGGCGTTGGCGAAGAGTAAAGAGTTGGAAATGGCGAGGAAGAAGACTGGTGGACGCGCGGTGTCGTCGGGGAAGCGGGATGAGCTCGAGGCGTTGGAGAAGATTGCAGAGGCGAAGAGACGAAAAGAGCGAGGGAAGCGGGTTTTCGGAGACCTCACCGATTCGGACGAAGAGGAGGAGTATTACGACGAGGAAGAGGATTTGGAGGAAGAAAGAGGGGCGGTTCCGCGGCCGAGTAAAAAGCCGACGTCGACGCGGCGTCGACGCGGCGTGGATGTGGACGAGGAGGCTGAGTACCTCGCGTCTGATTTGCCCGCGTCGCGCGAGGACGTCGAGTCCATCACGCTCAAGCGACACCAACTCGAAGCTTGGGTAAACGAGCCGTACTTTGAGTCTGCCATTACTAATTGCTGCGTTCGCGTTGGTATTGGTTTGAATAAGCAAAATGAGAACGTCTACCGATTGGTGGAGATTGCCGGCGTCGCTGATGGCAAGTACAAGCAGTACTCGCTGAAGAAGTACGAGTACCTCGCCGGCAAGCCCCCTACGTCCAAGTGGCTCATCTTGCGATGGGGAAAGTCTGAAAAGACGTTCCGACTGAGCGAAGTCTCCAACTCGAGCGTGAGTGACGCCGAGTGGGCGGCTTGGGTGGCGCACTGCCGCGCGTCCGAGTGCCGACCCGTGTACAAGAAGGATGTCGACGCGTGCCTCGCCAATTTGAAAGAGGCGCAAAACTACAGATACACTGCGGACGATGTGACCAAAATTCTCGCGCAAAAGCGCGAAAAGCTCGGGGCGAGACACAACTTGATGTTTGAAAAGGAACAAATCAAGGCGGCGATCGCGCACGCCGAGGCCGAGGCTGATTTTGAACAGGTGAGCGAGCTCAGGGCGAGACTGGACGAGCTCGACCGCGAAATCAAAGCCAAGCTCCAGGCTCGACTCGGTGCGACGCAGGATGCGCTCGCCAACATTAACCGTCGAAACGAGATTCAAAACAGCGAAAAGTTGTCCAAGCGTGCGTCTGAACAAGTGGCCAGACTCAAGGCGGGCATCATGAACACGGGCGAGAGCGATCCGTTTAGCCGTCGACCGACGCGTTTGACGACGTATTGGGACATGGGCGCCTCGGCCAAGGGTGGCGAAGATCCGGCGGCGGCCGCCGCCGCCGCCGCCGCCGCGAAGGATGACGCCGCGAAGGATGATACCGCCGAAAAGGGCGCTGACGAGGACGACGAGGATGATGTCTTCCTTACCGCGGGTATGAATGCGCAACAGAGCGAAAAGGAGCTCGTGGGCGTCTTGCGCCAGGCGCACAAGGACAACGCTGGCGCCATCAAGCTCGACTTGAACGCGCTCACCAACGCCGCCGTACCCGCGGATGCGATCATTCGAGCTGCGAAAACGACGCAGAGCTTCCTTCAACGCGGTGCCGCCTCGCTGAGATCAGCGTACGACGCTCGCCGCGCGGAGGAGCGTCTCGACGAACGTCCTCCGGGAAAGACTTTTTCCGTGGACGAGTACCTTCGAGCCTTTGGATAAACGATAGATTTTCTTCATCAATTCTAGTACATTACTACAAGTGCGTATTCTCGTCCCACCGCGCTACTCGAACCGCCCGCCGCCCGCGTCGCGAGTCCCACACCAAACGCTCGAATCGTCGACGCTCGACGCTAATAAACCCGTCCACGCGAATCGCCCGCCTCCTAATTCCTCAACGGCGGCGAAACCAACGTCACCGCATCACCGCGAATAAACAGATACGGCACCGATCGTTTCGTCGTCTTTATGATTTCCTCGTACGTCTCGTCGTCAATCTCCACGCTCGTGATCACCTCCTCCACGTCTCCCAGAATCATGTTCAAGTGTTGGTCGTACGCCTGTTGAACGGTTTGAAGAAGCGCGCCCCACCATCGTCGTCAGTGCGCGTATTCGTCGTCGTCTCGATGTCGCGCTAAAGATATGCGTAGGAAGACGTCGTTCGTTCTTTCGTGCACTCTTTCGCGCCGCTTTCGCCCCGCGCGTCGGGAGTTCAAAAAGTCGAGAATCGCAATCGCAATCTCAAAATCGCACGCACGTGTAAACGACCTCGCGCCTCTCGATCGCCGCGAAGTTTCACGTACACCCGCTCGTCGAGGGCGAGTCGAATGAGATCGAGGGGTTCGCGAACGGCGGCGTCTTCCTCGACGGCGGCGGCCGACATCGGAATCGGTTCGGTGTCGCTTTCCTTTTCTTTTGCCCGCGATGTGAGCGGCAGCAAAGTTGTGAGGGTTTGGTTGTGGCTCGACGAGCGCGTCAG
>Ga0181574_10005390_pt1 | contig 10961 bp, 4 predicted proteins | sample 101ome_24_FD_145600 | JGI IMG/M metagenome (GOLD analysis project Ga0181574, IMG submission 145600) | Coastal salt marsh microbial communities from the Groves Creek Marsh, Skidaway Island, Georgia - 101410AT metaG (spades assembly) | ecosystem: Environmental > Aquatic > Marine > Intertidal zone... | reverse complement strand
CTCGAAGCCCTTCTCTGCCAGTTCGGCAGCGGCGATGGCCACTTCTTCGGCGGCACCGGGTTGTACAACGACCAGGTTATGGGGCAGGGCATCGGGATTGGACAGGATGATCTTCACTGGCTTGCCCGCCTTCACGGTGAATTGAGTCCGAGTGTATAGCATGCGTTCGGGGATGGTCCCGATTCGTATCACTGCGAGATCCAAATCGGAAAGGGCATGGCGTAAGGGCTGAGCGAGCGCGACGGGTAATTTGTCTGCAACTCGCCGTCCGAAGGCGATGCTGTCTTTGAATGCCTGGCTGTCGCGTGATTCTATGGGGGTCTCGGGAACGTATTTTGCGAGTGCTTTGCCAAGCGGTTCGAGTTGGTTTTCGGGCCATTCGTTTTCCGGGATTTTTGCCAGGGTAACGATCGCGAGTTGGGTGTGCCGCCCTTCTTCGAGTAGTTTTACAAAATCACTGAAAATATCAACATGGCGACTTGTAACCTGAGTCAGCGCTTGGGCGAGACTTGTTTCCAATAAATCAGCACCACCAGACTTTAAGGCCTCGGGTGGTATTTCGGCCTTCTGAACGCCCGGGCCCTTCCAGGATACCTGTAGCCCGTCGCCGCCACCGGAATCAAAGTAGGTGACGATCAACTGGTGCGAACCTGCCCCGAGGGTTTGTGGGGTCGAGCTTTTTTCTGTCATGCTATGATGACCATCATTATTGATGATTTCATTTCCATTCAGGTACATGCGCGAACCGTCGTCGGAGCTTACGTAAAAGGTCCATTCGCCCGTCGCAGGCAGGTTTACCCATGTTTCGAGCCGGACGGTGAATCCATCCATGGGTTGGTTTGGGACGCGATATGTAAAATTATCGAATGATCCCTCGGTCGAAGGTTGCCAGCGGTCAATGTTCGCCAATTCGGCGTTTTGATGTTTGCGATAATATTTATATTGCACACCGTTGCTGTGCATCACAGCTTTGTCCGGTTTCAGAGCGTCGGGAAGGTTCATGACCATTTTTCGGATGTCCGGGTAAAGGACCTCCCGGTTGCTCGAGGCCGTAATCAAGGGAACCGCCTCGAGGAAGTTGGCGAGGTGCTCGCGACTCTGCGAAGCGGTTTGGAGTAGGGCCGTGGGAGATTCTCCCGCATTGATCAAGGCTGCGGTGGTTGCCTTGCGCAAGGTGCCGTTTTCAGTTGAGGCTTGGAGGCGAGCAATGTCAGCGCGTACCGGTGTTAGTTGCTTCGGAGTCATGGTAGCCAACATGCCGGCCCAGTCGTTGACCGGTGCACGTTCTCCTGCATTTTGAATGGCGGCAACGAGAATAGACGCTGAAGATTTTTGGGCGGCTTTCGCGAGATCGTTCAGGGCTTCCCAACGATGCGCGGAACTTATTCCCGGGCGCTGTAGGATTTCGTTATTTACCAAGTTATTGCGATTCATTTTGAGTAGTGTGCCGTTGTCAGAGCGTGCAACCATGTATTTTTCGCCGGCGGGAGACAGAGATTCACCACCATCTAGCGTGCTCTTGACGATATTGTTCAAGTTAAGTTGCTTGGTCGCGTATGCGAGGTTGGCTTCGATCTGTGGGTCGCTTTCTTTGGAGCCAGCGATAAAAATAACCTCGGCGGCGGCCAGATTGGGTTTAGCCCGGGCAGCGGCAAGAATGGCTTCCGCGCGTACGATACGTTCGTTGTCGTTGGCGGCCTCTGTAATCAGCTTGATGCCTTCGGATACGTCATTCAACCACCACCCAACGGTGCGGGTAACGGCAGCGCGAATGCGAGGTTCTTCGGCGTGGAGGGCTCGTGCAGCGAGGTCTATATTTGGGATACGGTGCTCGGAATGTACCCATAGGCACTCAAGTAATGCTTGAGCATCAATGGGGTCTTTCACATCCAAGCTATGCGCGAACTGGTTTGCTGCATCGGTGGCTGCTTTGCCATCCCGGCCAGACAATTCGATCCGAGCGCGGTATCTGAATGCCTCACTGGGATGTTTAAATGTTTCCAGTACTTCATTAATGGGTTGATTGATCATTTTGGGGTGCTTGAGCAGGGGGCGTCCTTTCTGCACTACTCTGTAAATGCGCCCGTGTGCATGATCGCGGTTGGGATCGCGGATATTGTGTTGCATGTGTCCAATCAGAGCTTGTTGCCAGTCGGCTATATATAGGGCACCATCTCCACCCACCTCGATGTCTGCTGGACGAAAGTTGGGATCCTTGGAGAACATAATGGGTTCGACTTCTTCGCAGGTGATGTCTGCACCATCGTATTTGAATGTGTGGTTCAAAACGCCGAGGAAACCGATCGCATTACAGATAAGAAAATTGCCTTGTAGGTCGCTGGAAAAATGTGAGGAGCCGAGAATACCGCTGGCAGGTACAGGCCGTACTCGCTTGGTGTAGAGCCGATGGGGTGCCCGTTGGCCGTTACCAATTGCGATGTAGTCACCAGTGCCGGAGGTGCCGTCCGTTGCGTACTGAAAGCCCCAGGCATCGAAGCTGTTTCCATGTGGATTGGGGCCTATACCGAAATGGAAGTTGATTTCGTAGGTCCGGGGATCAAAACGGTATACTCCGGATGCGTTGGAACGAAATGTCTTTGTGGGTGTTTCCATATTAGTCACGTGAAAGACACCGCGCGACCAGTAAAGGCAGCCATCCGGTCCAATAACAAGGCCGTTGGCCGTATGATGGGAATCTGCTGAGGATACACCTTGCAGCATATTGATTCGTACGTCGGCGCGATTGTCTCCATCCGTATCTTTGAGGAAAAGCAGTTCGGGCGCTGCCGCGACAAGTACACCACCTCCCCAGAATTCGAAACCGGTGATCGAGTTTAGTCCATCGGCAAATACGATCAACTCGTCGGCTTTTCCGTCGTGATTTTCATCGGGCAGGATAACCAGCATATCGTTCATCGGCATTTTGGGATTCCAGTGAGGATAGGTTGGCCACACCGCAGCAAACAGACGGCCATTTGGATCTACTGAGAGTTGAACGGGGTTGATGAGTTGAGGAAATTGTTTCTCGCAAGCGAACAGGTTGACTTTCATTTTGGAATGGACGGTCATGTCTGTAATCGCATCTTCTCCACTCTTATAGGTGTAGGTGCCGCCGTCTTGTTTGCCCGGGCGATTGGTTTGTACTTCGAGTAGTGGCGGCGTGTTGCTGTCGTCGACTTCGTGATGGTGCCCTTGTGCCAATGCCCATATCCGCTGGTCTCGATTAATCGTCATCGTGTCGAAAATCTCCATTTCGCGTTGCATGACATCGAAGTTGGATTGGCCGTGCCATGAGAGTTTAGAGCGGCCGCCGTAAACGTTATATCCGTCCACGGTTCGATAGCGACTCCACCAATGGAGATTCTTGTCTAAGACGGCCTGACGAAGTGGTTCCAGAGCTTCGAGCTTCGTTTCTATGCCGAAGAGTTGGTTGGCGATAATTTCGGCAATTAATGCGTTCCCCTTGGTGTTAAGATGGATGCCGTTCATGGTAAGGGGTTCGTTCGTGTTGGCATACGCGGCTTTTGTTGGCGTGAATACATCAACATAGGGGACGTTCAATTCCGTTGAAACTTCGGCCATGGCGCGGGTGATTGCGGCAAGTTTGATATTGTTCTCCACGCCGTTCGGCAGGTGTGGACTGTTAAGGTCTTCATGGGCAACGGGCGAGATTAAGACAATGGTGCGTCCCAGTCCTCGGGTTTGCTGCACGAGAGTTGCGCAGGCCTTTTTGAAGCTGACGGCATCGCTGTTCAGGGCTTCATTGTAGCCAAAAAAAGCAAAAATTACATGAGCACCGACATGATCCTGCCAGTGTTCCGGTGAACCGAAATTCGCAGAGCGCGGACGCTTATTGATTTCGTCACCGGGAAAGCCCAGATTACGAAAAGTTAATTGGTGTTTTGGATGCGCTGCATGGATTAGGGTTTCAAGATAGCCATCGTGCTGCATGCGGTCAGCGAGCGTGTTGCCGATGTAGGCAATGCACTGGCCTTTTTCAAGGGTGAGGGTCTGGGCCTGTAACAGGCCGGTGAGCGCAAGCGTGATCAGTGAGGTAATGTGTAATTTCATTGTAAGAGCTCCGGAAATACGATCGGCAGAAGATTAATGTCTGTTTGAAGAGCAGGGTAGAAAAAAATGCGGTGGAACTAAACCTCTTTGGTGTATTCCAAGGTACTGCCTTATCGCTTTTTATGTAAATCTGCAGCGGTGGCAGCTTCCTTTTGCGGTAACCAGCGCCGGAGATTTTCGATAGTTGCATGGTGGATGGGTTGGTCGGCAACGTTGTTTAGTTCATAGGGATCACGTTGATGATCGTATAGTTCTTCGCTGCCATCCGAGTAGCGAATATATCGCCAGCGTTTACTGCGTACTGCGTGGTTGCCTCGGCCGTAGGTCATCAGTGCGGGTTGTTTCCAGGTGGCCTTGGGGTTTTTCAGCAACGGGACGATGCTTTTCCCGTCGCAGCTTGGGTCTGCGGGTAGTCCGGCGAGTTCGAGCAGAGAGGGATACAGAACGGAAAGATCAACGGGCGTGTCGCATCGCGTGCCGGGAACGGTCACACCGGGAGCAACGATAATGAAGGGTATGTGGTTTGCTTTCTCCCATAGGGCAAACTTTTCAATATGTTCTTTCTCTCCCAGATGGAATCCATGGTCTGACCAGAACACGATAATCGTATTATTTTTTCCGGGGGAAGCCTCAAGAGCATCAAGCACGCGGCCGATTTGTGCGTCGGCAAAACTAGAGCAAGCGGCGTATGCCTGAATGAATCGGGCGTACGAACCAGCTTGTTGTTCTTCCAGTTTCATCATGCCATCCCAGAACCAGCGTTTGGATTTCATTAAGTGAAACGCGCCTTTGGGTAAGTCGTTCATGTCTTTAGTGTCTCGGTGAGGGAAGGGCATATGGTGATATGAGGTATGATATTGTTTCGGCGCGAAGAAGGGTGAGTGGGGCTTGAATATACCACAGGCAAGAAAGAGGGGGCGCTCTCGTGACTCTTTGAGTACGGCATCACAGTATGTGGCGGTTTTGTAATCGATGGTCATCGTTTCCTTGGCCGGCCATGGACCCCAATCCGTATTGCGCGAGCCGTATTTTGGCGCGTGGTTTAATTTTCTCGGTGGCATGTTTTGGGGTGCCATGGCTTGGAAATCATGAAAAGAAGCATCGTGGTGAAAGGCTCCGTTCAGGTGATGGTGAAAAATTTTGCCGGCACCTTTTACCAGGTATCCGGCGGCTTGGAATTGTTGCATGATGGTTTTGCGGTCACCGGTCGCCTTGCGCCAATCACTTTTATTCCCGTAAACACCGGTTGTGGTGGGACGTAAGCCGGTCAAGGTGGCGGCCCGGGAAGGATTGCATGCGGGAGACATGCAATAGGCCCGGGTAAATAAGGTGCCGCGTTTGGCGAGACGTTCAAGGTGAGGCGTCTGGATCGGGGCCTCTTCGTCAAGTAGCGAAATCCAATCGTTCATATCGTCGACGACAATAAATAACACATCGGGTTTGGGTGCGGCATGCGTGGATAAGGTCAGTGCAATGGTGCCGATAAGTCGCCAACAATTATTCATCAGTTGCTCCGGGCCAGGTGTCAGCGATCCGGTAGCCCTCCGGCCAAGGGTCGTCAGGGTCCAGCATGTGTTGATGCGTTCCTGTGATCCATGCGCGACCGGAGACCGTGGGTAAAATGGCAGATCGATTGCCGATGTTTGTCTTGGCTGCAATGCCGCATAGAAATTCAGAACCAATAACCGATCGTGCACGGTACGTATCACCTGTTCTCATTTCGTTCCTGGCGTGGAGTACCGCCATGCGTGCTGAGCAACCGGTACCGGTTGGGGACCGATCGAGCTTTCCGGGGCGGACAACTACGGCGTTTGCACCGGTCAGAGTGTTACCTTGGCGCTCCAGCGGACCGGCGAATTGACAAAATGAAAGGTGTTTCCAATTTGAATTTCCGGGGTGGTGAAAACCCAGTTGCTCATTGGCGGCCTGGTTAATTCGGATAGCGGTTTCCACCAGATCCTTTGCCTCAGCCGGGGTAAGTTGGAATCCGAGGTTGGCCGCATCGACAATCACGAAACTGTCACCGCCGTAGGCGGTATCTACCGTAAGTGTGCCCATACCTTTGACTTCCAGGGGAACCCCCAGTTGGTCGACGAACGAAGGCACATTGGTGATGGTAATTCGGTGGGCTTTTCCGTTTTTGCAGTCGGCTTTGACACGAACTAGTCCGCCCGGTGCTTCCATGACCAGTTCGGTAACCGGCTCGGTCATGGGTACAATGCCCGTGTTGAGTACTACGGTAGCGACGCAAATGGCGTTTGATCCCGACATGGGTGGGGTGTCGGAGGGCTCCATGATGATCCAGCCAACCTGCGCATCGGGGTTCAAGGGAGGAACAAGCAGGTTGACATGGCGAAATACGCCGCCCCGCGGCTCGTTGAGGACGAAGTTGCGCAGGCTGTTATTATCTGCGATAAAGTCGCGTTGTGCCCAGAGTGTATCACCGGGTGGAGGGGGGACGCCCCCCACGATCACGTCACCCACCTCGCCCTCTGCGTGGCAACTGACGGTGTGGATGAGCCGAGAGCTTGGCATACCCTAATTCTTTTTTTGCTGGGTCTTTGGCTTCTTCAAGGTTTCGGGGGCATCGATAGCTCGCAACGGGAAGTTTGGATTATATACATGTTCGCGCTTCATGATCGTTTCAATTTCGGAAACGATTTCCGGATGGGAAGCGGCAAGGTCGTTTTTCTCGCCGGCATCTGTATCGAGGTTGTATAGCTCGATCGGACTCTGTTTGTGCATGAGCTTCACTCGAATGCCTTTCCATTTCTGGCCGAGCCAGACCGCCTGATGGCCCCCATATCCGGAAAATTCGCGGTACATAAAAGGCTTGGGTGTTTGCTGCGTGGGCTTGCCGGTAAGGCTGGGCACGATACTCACACCATCGCCAATTTTTTTAGCGAGGGGTTTACCATCGACCCATTCAAGCAGGGTGGGCAACCAATCTTCGAAGCCGCTGACCAAGTCGAGGGTGGAGCCGGGTTTGATCTTGCCGGGATAGCGCACGAGGCAGGGCACGCGGATACCTCCTTCATAGGTTTGCCCTTTCAGTCCACGGAGATCACCGACAGAATTGAAGAATTCGGCCATGGGGCCAAGGAATGTGGCTCCATTATCGGACGTAAACACCACGATGGTGTTGTCAGAGATTCCGAGTTCATCAAGCGTGGAGAGAATGCGTCCCACGTTTTTGTCCATGCGGGAAATCATGGCTGCGTAGGCAGCTCGTGGCGTCCAATGTGGCGTGTAACGTGCGGAGTCGGGTGGATCGTTCCAGCCAAGCTTCAGATAAGGCTCAAGCTCCTCGTCGGGTACGTGAAGGGCAAGGTGAGGAATCAGAGTGGGGTAGTAGCAGTAAAATGGATCATCCTTGTGCTTGCGGATAAAGGCATCAACCTGATCGATAATCCGGTCTGCTGAATAGTCCTTTCCTTTCCATTTTTCATAGGTCTTGGGGTCTTTGGCCGCGTCTCCGGTGGGCATCTTTGCGTGTCCGGAAATGGGAGGATTGTTGTCGAGCGCGATGCGTTTGTCATCGTCCCACAGGTAATTAGGGTAGAAGCTGTGTGCATGTCGTTGGCAGTTGTAGCCGAAGAAGCGATCGAATCCTTTTTTAAGGGGTTCGCCGACCGAGCCGGGATAACCAAGCCCCCATTTGCCAAAGGCTCCGGTAGCGTATCCTCTTTCTTTGAGTAGTTCGGCAATCGTAGGTTCGTCAGCCATGATCGGGCGTTGCCCCTCTGGTTTAACCTCTCCGTTGTTACGAATGGTCGCGTGTCCCGGATGCTTGCCGGTGAGCAAGACGCATCGCGAAGGGGCACAAACCGGGGAGCCACTATAATGCCGGGTGAGGCGTATACCCTGCTCAGACAATTTGTCGAGGTGGGGTGTCTGAATGATCTTTTGACCATATGATCCAAGTTCGCGGTAGCCGAGATCATCTGCGAGGATGAAAATAATATTTGGCTTTGTTGCCGAAGCGAAAGGCAGTATCCCGCAGAATATGAGTAGGAGGATAATATATTTTTTCATGATGTTTTCCTATACCATCGCTCCTCGAATGGCGAGACTTGGTTGGTACAGGTGTCCATAAAGAACCCGAACGAATGAAGATCACTCCGGTAGCGCAAAGGCGACGAGGCGGCCTCCGGCGGGACGGCCAGATTTGCCTCCACCCGCGGAGATGACAAGGTATTGGCGTCCGTTTACAAGGTAGGTGCTGGGGGTGGCATTGCCACTGAATGGGAGCTTGGCCTGCCATAAGGTTTCGCCAGTGTCTTTGTCAAAGGCACGGATGGTTTCATCAGCCGATGCGCCGATAAAGATGACGCCACCCGCGGTCACCACGGGTCCTCCGTAGTTTTCGGTTCCGGTAGGTGGAATGCCTCGTGCAGTCAATTCGGGATATTCACCCAGTACGACCTTCCATTTTATCTCGCCGGTATTGAGGTCGACCGCATTCAGTGTGCCCCACGGAGGCTTGATTGCGGGGTAGCCCTCAGGATCCAGCCACCGGCGGAATCCGCCGAAGGCATAACTGGGGGTGTTCTCAGCGTTAGGTTCTTGTTTATGTGCTTTTCCGGAGTTGAGTACAAAATCAACGATGGCCGCGCGTCGGCTTGATGAAAGGTGTTTAAAGGGGGGCATGCGTCCTGCACCATCGCGGGTGATCAGGTCGATTTGTTCGTAGGTTTTGCGCTTTCCGATATCGATAAGCCCGGGGAAGCCAGCTGCTGCATTCCCTTTGCGATCGAGACCATGGCAGGAGCCGCATAGAATCATATAGTCTTTTTCGCCTTTGAGTAGGGCCGAGCCATCAGGCCGTCGAGTTTCAACCATTTGCATGAGCCAGGGCATCTCGTTTATGTTCACGTAATAGATGCCATCGGGATCGGTTGCGCCACCACCCCATTCCATACCTCCGTCAAAACCGGGAAACATGATCGTTTCCTTTAAACTGGGAGCTGGAAAAGGACCGAAGTTGGGCGAGGCTTTGATTCGGTCGAGGGTGAGCTGATGCACTTCAGGTGAGAGATCGGATGCGTCGGCCTCGGTGTACCTCTGTCGCATCAGCGGTGGGGGCTTGGTGGGAAAGGGTTGGGTGGGCCAGGCTTGCTCACCGATAAGGTCAGAGGCGGGGACCGGCCGTTCTTCAATGGGCCATAGCGGCTCACCGGTGACCCGGTTGAATACATAGAGTAATCCGGGTTTACTACCCTGGGCCACTGCATCGATTTTCTTCCCGTTGTGGGTGACCGTGAGTAGCACGGGCGGGCAAGGAAGGTCCTTGTCGAGCAGGTCATGGTGTACGGTTTGAAAATGCCACAAACGTTTTCCGGTTTTGGCGTCGAGTGCGAGAATGCAGTTTGCAAACAGGTTTTTACCGTGTCGCTTGCCGCCGTAGAAGTCGGGTTCCGCGGTTTTAGTGGCCACGTAAACAATACCGCGTTCTTCATCAAGTGATTGCCCCGGCCATGGCATGAGGCCTGTTGCTGTTTTGTAGGCCTCGGGGGGCCATGTGTCGTGCCCGAATTCTCCCGGCCGCGGGATCAGATTGAAGACCCATCGCAGTTCACCGCTACGGACGTCAAATGCACGTACTTTGCCTACGCCGCCTACGCCACCGACGATGAGAAGGTCTTTGTAGATCACCCCCGGCGTATTCAGGCCGGATTGTAGATCGATGGATCCGTTCTCGCCAAAGCTGCGGATGGTCTCGCCATTGGCGGGATCTATTGCGAACAGGTAGTTGTTTACTCCACTGAACAGACGTTGTTCGTCGCCCTGATCGTTCTGCCAGAAGACCAGTCCGCGTTGCCGCGCCCGTCCGGCTTTGGAGCGCTCGTTTGCCGGGTTCCAGGTCCAGATGGGCTCTCCGGTTGCCGCATTCAGAGCGATCAGTTTTCGGCTCTTGGTTGGCGTATAAAGTACACCGTTGATAATCAGGTTGTTGGCCTGGTATTCACCTCGCTCTCCAGTATCGAATTCCCAGGCCTTAACCAGTGTGGCGACATTGCTTTTGTTGATCTGACGCAGGGTTGAAAAGTGCGTGCGGCTTTTGTCGCCGAGGTATTCCGCCCAATTGGCTCCGGCTGGTTGATCAGCGAATGCCGGAGAGGCGATGAGTAGAAAGATCAGTGTGACGCATCGGATCATACGCAGAGCATAAACCGAGTTGGTGGATGATCGCAAGCAGGTAGCTGAGCACTTGCTGCCTCGGACTGCAGCAAAACGTTGTGTGGCCCGGTGTCGGGTTTTACGAGCGCATCCTACTTTACCCACTCGGGTATCGCGCCGTCCCCGGTACTTTTTCCGCCGAGTATCCAGCTCAGGTTGAAGCGAGCAACCTTGGACCCTTTGCTTTCGCAATGCAGGTAGATCCATCCCTCGCTGGGTGTGCCGGGTCGGCCGGAGGTGAGGGAGGAGTAGGCGCTGCTGCCAGGATTGACGAGGCGTTTAACCGGCCAGGTTTTTCCGCCGTCGAAACTGGCCCACACGGTCCCATTTTCTCGTTTGGCGTTATCGGTATCGATATTGCTGAACACGAGGATGTCGCGGCCTTCTACCGGTAGTCGGGTCAGTCCCCCCATGCAACCGTAACTCCGGTGTTGGTGCCCATCGGGTAGGATGTCCACGATGCGAAAATCTGTCCAGGTGTGCCCACCATCGGTGCTGCGGGCATGGCGGCGGCGGGTGTTTTTTGGCCGCTCCTGCCAGTGTACGCGGGAGTTGTAGTATAAAGTCCCGTCCGATAGCTCCGCGATCGTCGCTTCGCCGGTGCCGTTTTCAGGAAAAGGGTCGCTGGTTTTCCACGTTTTTCCGCCGTCATCACTGTAGATGGCATTGGTGTAGTGAGTGGGCCATTCGTCTCGGTGGTGGCCTTTTCC